>OJKP01001652.1_pt1 | contig 12206 bp, 15 predicted proteins | sample 1596521 | NCBI WGS metagenome assembly OJKP01 (sample SAMEA4350130, study PRJEB24818) | metagenome | biome: human; feature: gut; material: faeces | place: Denmark | collected 2013-09
TTATATAATTGTTATAGTTCGATAATACAATATTGACATTGTATAATAGTTATGTTATTGTTATTACAAAAGTATAGAAAAGAGGTGCTACTATATGGATTTTATAACATTAGTACAGAATGTAGGTTTTCCTATTGCGTGCGTTGCTTTTTTAGCCGTCTATGTAAAAGAACTTACAAAAACACATAAAGAAGAAATTGCACAATTGACTGAAAAGTTAGGAAAACAAACGTTAACAATTCAAAAGTTGGTTGATAAAATTGATGAATTATTGAGAGGTGATAATAATGAAAATAAGTGAAAACGGTTTAAATTTAATTATTTCTTTTGAGGGCTTTTGTCCTAAGGCGACTAAAGCAGTTAAAACTGAAAGATATTACACAATCGGTTACGGTCATTATGGAAAAGACGTAGAAGAAAATCAGACAATAACAAAAAAAGAGGCATTATTACTTTTGAAAAATGATGTAAAACATTTCGAATCAAAGGTTATGAAATATAACGTTCGTTACAATTTTACACAAAATGAGTTTGATGCGTTGGTGTCTTTTGCTTACAATGTAGGAAACATTGATCAGTTGACGGCAAAAGGAACACGAACTAAAAAAGAAATAGCTGACGCAATGTTACTATACATTAAGTCCGGTGGAAATGTTTTAGACGGTTTACGAAAAAGAAGAACTAAGGAAAGAGAATTGTTTTTAAATCGTTCGACGTCGAACTTTTACCCAAAATATAACGGTGCGTCTAAGGACATTGATATTGTGTTATCTTCTATCGGTGTAAAGTCAAGTTTCTACGGCAATTATAAAAAAAGGATTCCTTTAGCAAAAGTGAACGGCATTAAAAACTATACAGGAAATTTATCTGATAATATGAAATTATTATCATTAGCAAAATCTGGAAATCTTAAAAAAGTGGAATAGGGGGCATATGCCCCCCTATTTTAATTTACAAAAAATCCACTGCTTAAAATTTTAATCAATTCTTCTTTTTCGCTATCGGTCGCCCTAATATCACTAAGGTCAATATGTTCATCGCATATAGTATATCCTTTTAATGTATTGATAGTTTTTGTTAGATAACATTTTTTACCTCTTGTGTGATTAAATGATTTTAAAGTCTGATATGTAGGTCTGTCTAATATAACGTAACAAGTTCTATTAGTGCTTGCGACACACATAGGATTAGGGGACGATGTACTAGCATAATGATATTGTGACTCCGCACTGTTGATAAGTGACGTTACTGCACCCACTATATTTCCACTTGCTACACTAGACGCAATTCCAATACCACTAGAAATATATCCAGCTTCCACTTGCGCTCGATTGCTTGCAGTGATTGGAATGTCTATCCCTATATTGCCGTTAAACTCATATAATTTAACGTTGTTAGATTTTATTTGACATAAACAACCGCCGGTAATAATATCTACAGTATAAGAAATTGATAATGTTTTTCCCATTACTAAATTTGTATCTAATTCTTTAAAACCTACATACGGCAAATATATTATGACATTAGTGTATGGGGCATAGTCAAGAAAGTTGTGATATTTTTCTGTTATTGGTATACTGCCAATATTTTGTTTAGTAAAATTATTACTTACTTTATCTCCGTTTACTCCAGTATCTACGTTTCCTAGAATTATTTTTTGTGTAGTACCGTTTAAAGATAATGGTATACTTTTACAAGAAATTATATTTTCTATTGGATTGTTACATATTAAGGAAAAATTGTCAAAAATGTTAGAACCCCATAAAAATCTTCCTAATTGTTGTAATCTATCTTTTGTCATTTTGAAAGTTGTAGTTAGTACACCGATACCCGATGATACATCACTTGTATCATTATCGTTTTCGTCATTGTCGTTATCGTCAGAATATCCATCATCATCATCGGATGTCACAATTTTACTACCACCCTCACCATCTTTTACAGTAAATGTTGAACCGTCACCGCTTGTCACTTTATTATAAAGTCCGTTTTCGTCTTTTTCTAAAAAACCAATATCCCCATACATGTGACCATTTTTTTGTTTTTTGAATAACTCACAGTACATAATTGATGAATAATCCGTAGGTAATACAGTAGGTGTGGAATAATATTCTAGTTGTACTGCAATATATACTGCTGCTAAACTTGCTAGTGGTGATATAATTTCGGCTACTTCTCCCCATACTGCGTTGTTAATTTGAGCATAGTTTGTTTTAAAATAACTTGGGCTATAATCTACTAACTGCCATTTATGAATAGATACTTTACCACTTATATCATCATAACCACCAAAACCGATTCTTACTCTTGCAATATCATTTTCTGATATTGCTTTACAATTCCACTTTAACTTGTAAAGTGGGCTTTTTGTTCCATCTACAGCTAAAACCCAATCAGTTTTAATGTCTTTTAGTGCTCCACTTGTATCACCAGTATCTAAGTATTTTTTAATTGATGTATTATCCCCCTCGTTAAAAATAGGGATATCTGTTATTGTTACCAAAGTAGACATAACGTGTGTGTCTGATGGGGTAATAACAATAATATTATAAGGTGCACTAGGATATGTACATCCATCCTCGAAAGTTGCTGTGGTTTCTCTACCATTTGTATCTATTTTTTTTGAGTTTATAGTGAAAGAATATCTATGGTTGCCAGTACCTTTTGTAGGCAAATAGTAAGAATATAAGTCATAGTCATTCACGTTTTTATATACAGCATAAAAAATAAATTTTTTTTCTAATGAATCATTTACAGAAAATGAGTTATAATACGAGGGATAGCCCTCGTAAATATTTTGTGATAAAATGCTACCTCTATAACAATAAGCCATATTACAACCCTCCATTATTTACTGTCAAATAATAATTAGTTACATTTTCCCCAATTACACCAATGTTCTTCTTTTCTCTTATCCGTTTTACCCTTGTCATAACTTCCTCATCCACAAAATAAGGATTGTTTAAATTTTCTTGTCGAATAATTAAACAACTCAAGCCCTTTATATCATTTGCAAAACTGCTTAAAACATCAACGTGCAAAGACACGCTTATAAGATCACCATTCATTTCAGTAATATCATTTACAAAATAATAACGCTGATACTCTTTTATAAATGCGTAGTTAAATTGTCTTATGTGTGAATCTGAAAGTTTTTTCATTATCAAAATCGGATTAACAATACTACTACCAGATTTTAGTCTTACTTCTCTTGTCGTTATTTCATTGCTTGTTTTAACTAAATAACGTTTATCAGTTCTAGTTGTTAAAACACTTAAATGTAAAACGTCACTCATATTTTCACCATCCTTAATGTTCGACGTCGAACTTTTTTAATATAAACAAATTGCTATCAATTTTACAATATCATGTGCTACAATACCAACAAAATTGAAAAGTGCGACTTCCCTCTCACTTTCAAGCATTTGTTGTGTTGTTGTGACACCGATATTTCCGTGAGTACGGTTTTCATGTTTGTATGTCGTTTCTTCTTTTCCTGTTACAGTATCGGTGTGCGCTTGTTGTTGTTGTTGTGAAGTTGCCGTTTGTGTATTTGTCTTTTCTCCTATATTTTCTATAACCGTTGTAGTTTTATTATCCGTTTTAGTTGGTACATTAACCGTACTATTGGTTTCATCAATTCTATCCAATAATTCGTTTACGTGCGAATAATTGTCAAAAGAATCTGTGGTTTTATCCTGATTATAGTAATTTTCAGAATCATAAGGTGTAACTTCATGTTCAGAAACTTTTTTTCCACTGTCTGTGCTTCTTTCTTTTCCCGACTTTGTTAATTTATCCTTTATAACGGTTGTTGTTTCTCCATACTCCATTTTTTCTGTGGTTGTGTTATTATTTATTTGTGCACCGTCCGCACTACTAGAGGTTGTACTAGACGTTGCACCCTGCACTCCATAATCTGTACTTCCAGTTGTATCTTTTGTGGTACTATCTGTGGTTGTTTCAATTCTGTCATAATTTTCTATAGGTTCGTATTTTAATAAAGTAGAATTGTACATACGTTCATAAGTATATTTCTTTGCTTTGTATAAATTGACTACGATTTTCTGAATTGTAGTAACGTCTTTTTCCATTGCGTTTTCTACAGTAGGACGCATTTGTAATTCTCCATGATTAAAATTTATCCATTCCGTGAGCATGGTTTGGAAATCTCCACCACTTAATGGTTCATAACCATTTTGTGCAAAATCAGAATTGGAAAACGGTAGCACATTATTTTCCATAATATATTGACTAATTGTTAGCATTATCGTCACCCACTTTCTTTTCTATAATTTTAAATTCTGGTGATAATTCAACGGAAATATTTCTGTTAAAAATTTTATTTATTTCATCACACGCTTTTTTCCGTTGTTTAAGCATATCATTGATATTTAATAATAACATTTGTTCGTCATTTTCGACTTCTGATTCTATCATTCTTTCTTTTTTATCGCGGTTGTATCGTACACCAATTTCATTAAAAAACATTCTTAATAGTTCATTTCTTGCGTCTATACAATCCATTACACCTAATGAACCACTAGAAGTTAATGCTAAATTATCAATACCACCGTTTCCTTTTTTCAATAATCCATCATCCATTATCGCGTCTATATCGCCGTTATAAAATTTATCAAACATGGCTCGATAACTATCAGCGGTTGTCTGTGAATCTGTAGAAATAATATTTTTAATACGCAAGTTTACAAGAGACATTTTTAATGATACATCGGTATGCGCTAGTAAATTTGCATAACGTTTAATCATTGGATATAATGGATTTCTTAATGCGGTGTTGTTAATGATAACACAATTTTCACCAATTTTTTTAGTGCCGCCGTTAGCGGTTGCCGCGGCATAAGTAAAGTTTTTAAATTCATCCCAATACTGTGTTGGTGTGCTCATTCCCCCGATTGAAACCATTTCCCCTACGGCTGTGTCATTTACATATCCACAATAACCATATAATAATAATCGTATTTCAATTTCTTTCTGTGGGAAAGGTAAGTCGCCCCTCCACTCAAAAATTCTTATGGCTTTTTCAAAAAGCATATCAGTCCAATAAGAAATTGATAATGGTAATTTCATTTCCTCTTTTTCTTCTTTTTTTATATTTTTAATATTGTCGCAATAATTAGATAAAAACATATAGTCACCTCACTTTAAAAAAAATGTTCGACGTCGAACTTTATAGCCCGACGTCGATTGAATTTTTTAGGTTTCTGCAATATAGAAAACAATTCCATTTTCGGACATATCGTTAAAATATCCGTACGTTGCTTTGTTGTAGTAGTTGGTATACTCGTCGTGATTGTTACGTTCTGTAGTTCCATTGCGTTTTGTGATTGTAACACCCATTGCGTCACGGTCATACATTACAGCAATAACACCATTCTGTTCGATTGTTGTTTTATCATCCAATTTGATATGGATTTTAGATGTATCATCAAAACTATAATTTATGCCAGTACCCTGCCAGTATGGTAAAGTGCTATATGTGTTAGCAATTTTTACCATTTCATTATGATAAGTATCTGACTCGAGATAAGATACAAGCGCACTGTCAAAATCCTGTAAAACATTCACTACGAGATCAGCGGTGGGCGTATGACGTTTGTAGTTTTCATCATTAAACAAAACACTCATGCGTTTCATACGAGATGCCCAAAGGTTAATCTGCTGACTTGCCCATTTTAAAAATCCAATATCCCTAAGACAACTAGCAACTGTTAAACTGTTATTGGTTAATGTGTTATATTCTAATAATAAGTTATGTTTTCCGCACGGTTTAGCGGTGTGCAATTTATTTGCAATAAATGTTGCTCGAGTGAGGTTTTTATTGTTTTCTAATGCCACTTCCATATAGCTATCCATTGTAATAAAAATAGCGTCAATGAGAGTTGCAACACCCTGTGCTGACGTAAATGCCGTTTTAAACATAAAATCCGGAATTGTAACATCAATTTCCCAAGTTACCATTTTTTTGAATAATTTTTGTTTAATTGTAGGTTTAATAACAGGGGCAAAAACCGGCGTATAAGATTCACTACCAATTTCCCATGCATTGTTTTCTTTTGCTTCTGGTAAATCTACATAGATTTTCTGTACGATACATCCATACTCAAAAGGCTCTTTTACAAGTCCGTCGTCGCCACTTGCATTGTATCGACGGATAGAAAAAATTGTTCTTCCAATTCTGTCTACAAGCGATTTTGCGAATTTATCAGTGTCTTTGTCGGAAGATAAAACTTTATCTCCTAAAGCAACAAGGGTGGATGTATCTTTCACCGTGATTGCACTTTTCCCGAAAGTCTGTTGTGCTACCTCGTTAATTAAGGTATAAATCTGGTTTACTGTACTCATGTTATTTGTCCTCACTTTCTGGTTCATCCGAACCTTTGTCATTGTTTATATTTACATTGTCATTTAATGACATTGTAATCTTTTTATCAAATGCATCTTTGAATGTTTCTAATGTTTTAGTGGTGTTCGACGTCGAACTTTCCACAATTTCTTTCATAGTTGTTGCCATATCTTCAATAGCCTTAATAGTGGCATTAATGTTTTCAGATAATTTATTGCTATTATCATTTTCTATCGGTGGTACTAATGCGTCGATACTTCTCATTTTTAATACACTCCTTTTTCTTTTTTTATTTGCGTAAACTCTGTGCCACATAAATTATCACTAAATGTTATTTTTTTATTTTTTATCATATCCATTATCATACTATCATATTTCAATAAATCTGTCAAGTTATATGTTGCTAGTGGATTGGATGTGAAATCATCAGTGACAATCCTTTTACAATTTTTTGGTATGTTTTTAGTTGCCGGATAAACATACAATAATGTTTCTTTTGTTTCTTTGTGCCGTATCAAATTTATCATAAATTTAAAACTTGTGTACTTATAATATATTTGATATATAACGTCATAGTGTTCAAATTTTTCCGGTAAATGTGGATATGTGTCTGTTTCCCACACTCCTGTAGTTATCATTTCTGACTTTTTTCCAAAAAACATTTTGGAATTACTTCCTGTGTTTTCACAATATTCTACTGCTATTGTAACAACAATAGGCTCTCCGGTTTTTTCGTCATATTGGTTTGTAAATTGCCGATATATTTCAATAGTACCCTGTTTCTGTGTTTTTATGTGTGTAAGTTGCCACTCTTCAAAGTATGGGCACAATCTGGAAATGGTATTTCCTATCAAAAAAACTCTAACATAATCACGTCTGGCTATAGTAGATATAATATCCATAAGGCTTCTTACCTCGTTAGCAATGTAACCACTATCGGTTATAAATTCTTCAAAAATGATATTTCCAATTTTCGGAAATGCAAGCGACTTGTAATGTGTGGCAGATGTCAACGAAAAAGCAGAGCCTATCTTTTTTCTGTCTAGTATTTTTTCTTCTTCCTCGTGTATTAAGTAAATATCACCTCTATAAACTCGTACACTTTCGAACATACCGTTAGTAATTTCCATAATAGGCATATCAGAAAAATATGCTTCTACATCACGGGATTTTATTTCATCTCTCCACCGTCTTAAATATGCTATTTGGTAACGTTCTTTAGGTTGTTTAGTTCGTATATCTTTTTCGTGATATGCTTCCCATAAAGCGACATACTTTGTGGCATAACTTTTACCGTTCGAACGTTCACCCAACAACATATTATACATAGCTTTTTTTGATAACAAATTATTTATGTTATAATATTTCTGTTTCTCTTTCAAAAATACTTGTCACTCCTCTCTTATTTTGAACCATTGTCAAAATTGATTCATAATCATCAGTTACACCTAAACTATATGTTGTAGGTTGTGCGCATATACCATATTTATAATTGCTATGAAATTCATCATATTGATCTTTATTCCATACAATCGGCGGCATATCGTCTACATATGTCATTATAAGTTTCTGTGCGTGTTCGACGTCGAACACTGTTCCGTCTTTAAAATCCTCAATGTCGTGCAATTGAGATACCGCACTTTTTCTTACTCCGGAAACTGTCATATGTAATTTATCGTCGTTATCAACATAACAATATTTTTTAGCACCTAATGTTTTAAACTTTTTATATTGACCGTCATCATCAAATATTCCAAGTCTATGTGGTATTCCGTTTTTATCCCTAGGGCAAAATTTATCCCTATCAATACCTAGCATATCGGCTCGTATATTTTCACGCATTTCTATTTCGTTATTGTATCTTTCAAAAAAATCAGTATCACATTCTATATATTTTATGCTATCTGTATCACAATAAGCAACGTTATAGTCTAAGGCTAAAATACCTTTCCATAAATTGCGCCTTGCGTATGCTGTGACCCACACCCCGAACTGAAATGCCCCGAAAGTTTTCGAAAGTTTCTTTTTTTCACTTGCAATTTTTGTGTAAAAATTTTTTTCATTGAGCAATTCTTTTTTCCACCTGTCTTCCTCAAACTCTATTGTATCGGTTATATTTTTAGTAACCATCATTCCATACATAGAGTTTATATATTGTTTACTTTTCATATATAACGGCTCTTTTTCTTTTATACCTTTTAACGTGGTTTTATTTCCGTATAATTCCAATATATATTTTACAAAAGTGGGTGAAAGGTAATCATTGCTAGATATTCGAAAATCTATTATATTAAGATTTTCAAAATCGTAGCATAATTGAAACATTTCATAATCTATATTTGTCAGTGATAACTGTACAAAATCAGCCTTTAAAACTCTACCATTGTCCAGTGAATAACCTTTTATTTTTACACATTTAGAAAACGATAGCCATGTATTCCAGCGTTTCGACCGTAAATGTTCGACGTCGAACATTATTATATAACTGTAATTATCATTATTAAAATAATCGTCACATGGTATTGTTTCCTCAAAGTACGTCATAGGATATTTTTCTAAGCACATTACAGTGGGGTAACTGGATGATATATCTTTACTACGAACGTTATCTAATACAACATTCGTGTGTACTGCGTTACTATGAGCATAACCACCCATAAGACAATCACATAATAAAGAATAATCTTCTATTGTCTCAGGAATCAATTTTATACAACGTTTTCTGTATTTGTATTCACTACTTACGTTCATACGATCAATTACTTCTTTTCGAACTTCCCCGGTTTGTGTAAAAGGTATGTCAATTATATGACCGTATTTTTCTTTGTACTGTAATAAACCAAAATACATAACAAGCACATCATTAAAACAATAAGCTAATTCTTTATCAGTGAGTACAGTTTTAGGTGTTCTCAAAATAGTATAATCTAGATCACCTACCAATTTTTGAACACTTAATTTTCTTTGTTCCGCCCATACCGCCAAACTCATATTTGTTAGAAAATAACTACACCGAAACTGATATGTGCTCCACTCTGCAAATAAAGGCTTTCGAGCCTGTCGAGCAAAAACATAATCAAATTGTAACACATTTATCAAAAACTGGAATTCGAATGAAAAATTGTGTATATACACTATTTTCTTATGTGGTTCATAATATTCCAAATCTTGTAAAAAATCTTTGAAATCTTCTAGTGTTCTTCCCCAAAAAACGTTATCATTTATGGAAAACTGCCATACATAACAAATAGCAAATTTCTTGCAATCTTCATAATATTTTTTACTTTTTCCCAAGTACGGTTCAAGTGTATTGCTATCCTTATGTAAAAATCCACTAGAAGTCTCGATATCAAAACACATAATATCATCATTGACTATACCAGCTCTATTTTTCTTTTTAAAGTAATAACTTTGAAACTCAATTTCTGATAATGGCGAATCTCTAATATTGTACATATGCAACTACAACCTTGTTAAAATATCGGATACAAAATCTCTGAAATTTACATTATTTCTTTCTTCTGTATTGAGTTTATTCCATTGTGATATTACAACATCAACGCTCTTTCTAAAGTTGGGCTTATCTTCTTTAGCAATGTCAGACCATGCTGAAAAAATATCCTCTAAAGAATATGGATTTTCGGTAAAACGTTCTACACGTTCAGCAGTTGCTACAGCCCGATCTGAATCCTCATAAAACAATTCTTTTATTTTTCCCCATGACGGAGAAGAAAAAACAGAATCCCAAAAAACAGCCTGTGACTGACTCATATTTTTTGTAAATGTCTGAAAACCTTTGTTTTGTAAAGATTTTTTAAAACCTGTTATTGTACTATAACTAGAACGTTGATAAGTTTTTGCAATATCTAATATTTGCTTTTTCTTTTCTTCTGTCAATCCGGCAACTTTAAACGACGGAACACCAATAGACTCGTAACCATAAACCATTTCTAATTGATGTTTTAACAACTGAATTGAGTTGTGTTCTTCCCCTAGATAAGCGGTCATTCTTTTCAAACGCTTATTCATATTCGCTAACAGTTGCCGTGAATTTTCAGAAATTATATTTTTTTCATCCTGCATTACAGGTCAACCCATTCTGCACTATAACAAGTCTTTTTATATTTTTTATCGGTATATTTTGTAGTGCGTAAACCAACGTGACCGCGTTTGATTAACGAAATACTTTCACCGTCTTTAAGAATTTCTTCAACGGTTTCTGTCATGTGCTCTGGTAAGTCAATTAACATTTTTTCTTCAACGTTGATTGCTACCGGATGAGGATTAAACTTGCCTTTTTTATTGATGTATAATCCATCAACATTTATCACATTTTTACCATAGCTAGTGTAAATATCGGACAGTTTCATAAAACTAAAATCAGTAATATCAATGTCAAAAATGATATTTCCCTTGTTATACTTGTTTGCAAAACTCATATTTTACCTTCTTTCTCTCCGTCATGCCGATAAGACAGCAATTTTTATTTTGAAATGTTCGACCTCGAACATTACAAAGTGCATACATGATTTTTTGGTTTTCTAACTTTTTTTCTACACTGGATACTTGCTTCAATGATAAACTGACAGTTGGTATGCTCTTTCATGTCACTTTTTGATATTGCATATCTTATGCAACGCTCAACATTTTTAGTTGTAGTTGTGTGCTCTTTTGCAATAGGCTTGTATAATTTATACATATGATATGGTAAAGTACCATCCTCAACCGTCATTTTTATTGCTTCGGTGAGGTATCTGAACCCCACCGACTTAATAGGAACATTGTGCTTTTTTAAATACTGTACTACTTCCATAACTTCAAAACCTCTTCTACTGCTTCAGTATCTCCGATATGCTGTTTTTTAATATAAGAAAGAACTTTTACAATTTCTTCTGTTGTGAGCGTGTCAATAAAAGAATGTAACAACAATTCTTTTGTACAGTCCTCTTTCATTGGAATATCTTTTTCATTTTCTTCCTTTTCTTCTGTTTTCGGTTCAGCTTCTTCTGTCGGCTCAACGTCTGCCACAACCTTAGATTCTGTTGTATCAGCTTTATAGGCTTTTACTGCTTCTCTGATTTCTTTCACAGTATCATCCTTGTCTATCATATAATCAATAAGTAACTGTGGTGCTTCTTCCTTAGGTAAACACATAATCTCGTAAATTTTATTAAGAGTCCAGTCCTTAAACGTTTCATTACTATTACGGAAATCCACTGCTTTTTTCATCTTATTACAATTACTCCGTGAAATGCCGATAAAGTCAGCGAACTTTTCTTCTGTCTCAAAATCTTCTTTGAAAGTTTCTTTCACAAGAATATCGTGAACTGCCTGTGCTACTTCCCACTGTGAAGTATTTACAGATAAAACCGCATCTCTAATTTTGAGTAATGACTCTTTCAAACCAGAGTTTTTAAGACCTGTAATTTTCTGTGCGTTCATAATTTCATTCATAGTTTTTCTCCATTCTCCCCGTATTGCCGATAGGTCAGCAATTTTTTATTTTAAATGTTTCACGTGAAACATTTTATTGTTCGACGTCGAACTATCTAACCATTATAGTCAGCATATCATCATTAGTAAAGATTTGACTTACTGGAATATCCAAGCAAGATAAAGGAATATTACTACATTCTCCTATATACACATACTCTGCTGATTTAGCATTATAAATTTCAACATCCTGTGCCAGATTAGTAATTCTATAAATATCTTCTACTGTCATTTTATCACCTCACTTAATTATTAACTACTTCTTATTACTCTTATAGTATAGCATAGTTTTATATAAATTGCAACAAAAAACTTTAAAAAACTACAATATATTTTTATGATATTC
>OJKP01001658.1_pt1 | contig 12165 bp, 9 predicted proteins | sample 1596521 | NCBI WGS metagenome assembly OJKP01 (sample SAMEA4350130, study PRJEB24818) | metagenome | biome: human; feature: gut; material: faeces | place: Denmark | collected 2013-09
GACACGTCCCACTACCTTGCCCTCTTTATAAGCAAGGAAATACTCTGCCTCGCAAAACTCGAAAGCGGCATTGCGATCTTTGCTAAGTGTGTTCATGTCGTCGCTGAAAAGATTGGGCGCATCATACGGATTGCCCTCGTATAGGTCGTAATGGAAGTCGATGAACGTCTTCAAGTCCTTCTTACTCTCGACCCTCTTAATTTCTATTAATGACATGATAATTCAAACTAGTTTGTTATTTTAAACATGCAAAAATAGCAATATTTCGCCAAACGACCAAATATTGCTATCTTTATTTTCAGTTTTTTAGATATTTAGCACATTGAAAGACAAAGGTGTACCTCCCAATTTTGTGTGAGAAGCTCCAAGATACACCTTTACAGTCATATAGATTTTTTTGCTTTCTTACTAGAAGAATACCACTCTTTTCGTAATCTTTTTCATATTTTATTAAATTGAAAATTTTATATTATGCAATATTAAAATGCAAATAACTATAAGTGTTATTATTACAAATGGGAGGGCAAAAAGTAAAGCGGGGATAAAATCCCATGCCACGATGTACCAATATGAGTACATTGGAGCCATAATGGAAATGCCTCCAAAACAAAAGCATGTATATGTGTTTACAGGCTCTTTTTCCGGATGAATCCTTTGCCCACAATGAGTACAGCTTACATAATAAGATGTACCATGCCAAAAGTATTTGCTTACAATACTAAATGGTATTTGGCCTCCACATGTAGGACATTTCGCTTGACAAATCTTTCTGTGCCAATTCTTAAAATCCATATTCTTCATTTTTTTAGTTTTTGATTCTGGGTGCAAAATTACTGCTTTTTTCAATAGAAATGTTAGGCAATTGTTAGATTTATGTTAGATTTTCATTAATATGGCTAAAAATGTGGTATTTTAAGATAAATTGCTGCTAGTTGCAATATCTTCCAAGAACATCCAAAAGGTTACTTCACCAGATGCTTCTTAATCCACTCCATCTGGTTGCGATTGGTATCGGTGGTTGTCCAATGCTCGTTGATAGGAGTAAGCAGCGATTCCTTCTCGCATTTCAGGGTATTCCACACGGCGTAGCTGGTGGTTGGCGGACAGGTATTATCATTATATCCCCATGTAAGATAAGTAGGCGCCTTTACCTTGCGGGCAAAGTTCACCACATCATAATAAGCCAGGGTGTTGAGACAATCCTTGTTCTTCAATATCTCATGATATTTATTGAAGTGAGGATAACCGCCCGTTCTTCCCTTCTCAGCGTAAGCAGCCATATCGCTGAGTGCCGGATGGTTAGCCACGCACTGGGTTACTCTGCTATCCAAGCCTGCTGCGATAATTGCCAAGGCGCCGCCCTGGCTTCCGCCCTGCACAGCCACATTCTTTCCATCCCATTCAGGGAGCGAGGTAAGGAAGTCGATGCAGCGCACCAATCCCAAATACACATGCTTCATGTAGTAGATGTCCTTATTTTCCAATCCATTGGCTAGGTAGCCACCATTGGCATCATTGAAGGCATTGCTGATTTCCTTGAATTTATCTGCAGGCATGCGAGGGTCCAAGCCGTGAATCTCTATTTCCAAGCGAACGAATCCATTCTCTGCGTAATACTTGTTGCGAAGAGGCTCCTTGATTGTCTTGATACCTGCTCCAGGAGGACAAAGCACCACAGGATGGGTACCCTGCTTGGCATTTTTCGGATAGAAGAGATAACCATACATCGAGTGTCCCATCTTGTCTATCTGGAGCTTGACAAGATAGCAGTCTATCTTGTCGGTGCAGTACTCCTTGGCAAGTTCCTTGGTGTAGCTGAGCGGCACGTTCTTCAGTTCGTCCTTAGCCTGCTGCCAGAAAGCATCAAAATCCTTAGGTTCCTGGGTATAAGGCTGAATCTTATCCACGGAGAAACCTACCTTCACATGATGCTGATAGGTCTTACCATCAAGCTTGTACGAAAGTCGAAGATCACGGAAGCCAGGTGTTTTTCGGGTTCCCATGTTCACGATGGCTCTGCCATTCTTCAGCTTGACACTTCCCTTCTTGTCGGCAGCCAACATATCGTTGCCAATCTCATAGTTCACCTCGCCGTCACGAGGGATGCCATACTTGTAGAAACTCACCTCCACCTTAGCTTGCTCACCTGTCTGATAAAGCCAGTCGGCATGGTCGGGAACGGTAAGCCAAAGGTAATCACTACGATACGGATAATTCTCCGCATTTACGTTCTGTATGCCCAGCAGGATCATCGCCATGTGGAGCAATAATGAAAAATAGATAGTTTTTAATTTGTTCATTGTTATTGCAATTTGTTTTAGTTTCTTTCGGCAAAGATAGTACAAATCAAAGACAAAACAAAATAAAAGCCAAAGTTTTATATTTTTTTATTGAGAAGTATCCCTTATAATAAAGTCACAATTAGGGACTTTAATTTCATTTTTACACAAAAAAGAATGCATATAATTTACAATAATATTTGTTTTTATGCACAACACAAGACCACTTAAACATAAAATCAATCCACAAAAAAATCTTTTATACAATATTCTTTTGTTCTTTCCTGCATTTTTACTATCTTTGCACTTGGTTTTCATATAAAACCAATAAGAGTTAATTCACACAAGTACTAACATTAAAAAATTCACATTAAGAAACAGAAAAGAAACGAGACGCAACATTATTAGCTCCAAAGAGCTTTTACCAAGATTTTAATCACATTTATTAACTTGCGTTTCCGTTCAGACATTTAGAACATATATAAAATATTGAGCTTTTAGCTCTTGTTCTCTTTTCATCGAATACCGCCAATTTTCGCACAATGGGAACAAGCAGATGGAAGGTTCATGTCCTTTTGGGCGTGAACCGTTCTGTGCTTGTATTGTGCAAGGTCACTTGGCGGTAACCTGATGAAAAGCAAGCCACGAACGGTTCCGCCATTTTTATTTTTTATTATGTATATCAAACATTTCATTTTGTTATGCTTTACTCTTTTGGCATGTATAACGTCTTCTGCACAAACAACTAAAAAGAAAACTTCAGTAAAAAAGGTAACTACAGTAAAAAAGGCTACAACAAAAAAGAAACCAACGACTTCATATAGTTATCGGAAGAAAGCTACAAGACCAACTGCAAAGAGACAAAATAAGCCTAACGTCACCTCAAAAACAACCAAAGTCATAGTACAAAGTTCCCCAAAAACAATCGTTACACAAACGAATAAATCAGAAACTGTTCAACAAGCAAATCAACATCCACAGAAGACATCCCTTGCCACAGACCCAGAACCAAAGGAACGTCAAAAAGGCAAAGGAGAGTTCAATCTCCGCATAGGATATGATTTCGCTCTAAAAGGTTCAGGCGGAAGCTTCACGTTCCAGCCTGAATATGGATGGCATATCGGTGAACGCGTATTTTGGGGAATTGGATCAGGAATTGTGACAGATAGCAAATTTAGCTCTATAGCCATTCCTGTCTTTACACGTATTGAGGTTAGCTTTTTGCCAGGAAAGGAAATCAATCCTTTTGTATCTTTCCAAGGAGGATACGACATTGCTATAAGTTCTGACCAATATCACAAAGGTTGTATCCGCCTCAACCCCTTTACAGGTTTTAGAACACAAATTGGAAAAAACACAGATTTAACCTGTGGATTTGGCTATACAAGAACTATTGTTAGTGGTTATGGTGCTGATTTTTTAGGTTTCCAATGTGGACTTAGTTTTGACTCCAACGGAAAAGGAGCTAAGAGATTTTTCAGTTCCCTTGATTACGAATTTGAACTAGAGACATACACTCCTGTCACAACAAAATATGAAAATGACAAAGAAAATAAATGCAACAAATTCTACGGATTACGATTTTCCATTACTGGTCCAATCATAAAAGACTATCTTTATGCAGGTTTAAGTCTTGGAGCCGGACGTTATACATTCACAGACCAAGTACAAAACAATTACGAGGAAGTATCAAACGAAATCTACGCAAACGTGATGGCTAGAGTTAAATACAAAGCCAAACAACTAGCCTTTGGCAAAAAATTATATCCATACGCACAGATAGACTTTGGTGAAAGAGGTGCGACCCCTAAAGATCACATCAGTTTTGTTGCTATACCATCGGTCGGAATATCAATGGCAACTGGCAAAAAGCAAAGTATTGATGCTTCAATCGGCTACGACACAAATGCCATTGACGGCGACATGGACAAGAAATCAGGTTCAATTCGCATTGCTATAGGCTATACCTTATAAAATCTACAAGAATTACAAATGCCAACAAACAATATCGTTGCACCATACAAAGAAATTGTTTGTTGGCTTTTTACATTAGAATGGCATCTCGTCTTCACGACTTACCACATAAGACCTAACTAACTTACGAGCCTGAGCAATGTCAAACTTCTTCGGGTCGAAGTCACTTTCCACCCATTCTGCCATCTCTTCATACTCATCACTCTGAGGATTCTTGAGTACATTGAGCAAGTAGTGACAGCCGCCCACGCCACCACAATCATCGGGAGGGCAGGCACCAGTTCCTTTCATCAGTTGCATCTGCTGTTCTTCAGAAAGCCCACTCTGCATCTCGTCCAGTGCCTCCATGAAAGGATTGCCACTGCTACCAAATCCTCCTTCTGTTCCTTTTTTCTTCTTTGCCATAAATTCAATATATTTGTTTTGTATTATATTCATTTGAATTCTTGGGTAAAGATACTATAATTATCGAAAACTCACAAAGATTTCGGAAAGTTTCATTTGAAAAACAATCACCCCTTTTTCGCTATCAACAGCACCTTGCTCTCATCGCTCAACGTGACGGCAAAGATATAGGTATCGCCACCATCCTTGAGTTTCAATCGCTTGCGAAGCTCAGCCACAGAGAGAGGGAAGTTGCGAGTGGCGATGTTTGCCTTCGTAATACCAGCCAAGTGGCGCTTCAGCTCCTTCTTGTTAAAGGAAGAGACGGCGAGGATACGGAAAGTTCTGCCGGGGAATTCATCGACGGGGGCAGATTCTTCGGCGCTTACGAACAGGTGGCTGTTCTTCGCCAACATACGCAAGCCGTATCGCTGAGAGATGGCTCCGAAACAACCTGCCTTCATCAAGGAGGCATTCGGCTCATAGAGATATTTCATTTCCGAAAGCTCGGCATCGGCGATGCTTACTGGCGACTCATCGGCTTTATCATACGACATTTGCTGATGGTCGTTGACGCAAAATACTTTTAATGAAGATGTATTGAGTGAAAGATCATTCTTCGCAGAAAGCACTAAAAGAAGTTCCTTGCATTCATTGCCCACGGAAACAATATGAACCTCTCTGACGTGGTTTAATTCACTTACAGCACGATGCCAGTCGAGCATTGGGGAAAGTTTAATGATAACATAATCGGCTTTTGTTAGCATTTCATCTTGCAACAGGGTTACATCGGGCGTACAATCTTGTAGGCTCACCACTTTGTTGCCTGCATCGTCTCGGCGAGCTGGGTCGATGAAGATGAGACTCAAACGTTCCTCAATTTCATGCAACACCTTCACACCATCCTCATTTTTCACCATCACGCCTCTCAAGCCCAATCGCTCAAAGTTCTCCTTCGCCGCCTCGCAAAGATGAGTCTGCCGCTCCACATACATTGACTTAACTCCCAACCGAACAGCAATGTAAGAGAAATCCACTCCGAAACCACCTGTCAGATCTACAAACCCGATTTCTTCAGAAAAATCAGATTCGCTGACTTCTTCTTTTGTTTCGTTAACATCCTCGCCTGGTTCTGTTAATATCTGTTGCTTTTCGTAAGTGGCTCCATTTTTGGCGAATTCTGAATCAACCGCCCCTTTGCCCGCAAATTCGCAAATTTTGGAAAAATGAGAATTAGAGGCTTTTTCGCACCCTTTTTCGTTTTCAGAAGAAGAAACTGACAAACCGAGCAATCTTGCCGCCAATTCTGCCTTATAAAGAGCTGTCTGCTCTGACGAACATTGCTCCATTGAGATATGAGGAGGATAGATAATGCCCTCAATACTTGCCCAACGTGGCAACTTGACATGCGCCATCTTTCGCCCACGAATCTGGTCGAGCGCGAAAGGCATATTTACTTCCGGATACTTGCTTCCAAGGAAAGCCAACTGGCGGACATCCTCATCCTGATGCTGGCGAATAAAATCGATTGTTGCCTGATTGATTGTCATTGTAACTCCTGCTTTATTCAAAGATTGTAAACCAAAGATTTCTTACTAAATTGTACTTGCAGCTACAAAAGTATGAAAAATTTTCTTTTCCTCCAAAATATTTAATAAGAAAAGTAACTTAATAGAACTCGAGAAAATTGAGTTGAGTATACAACCGCGGTTCGGGATCATGTTGATTTTGGAGGCGCAAAGCGAGAAGTATCCAGCTATCGACATTTTGCTTTTTTTGAAATAGAATTAGCACAAAACCCGTCACCCTTCATCTATCGCTTGGAATCCCTTGTGTTTATCGGGGGTTCAGAGGGTGAAGAGTAAAATTCCACCCTTCATCACCCTTCATTCTCATTGAGTAATCGGCTCCGCGTTTACATCTTGCATCATTCAATCCGAAGCTGTTATAAAGGGAGAGAACTTTAGCAAGTTAGAAGTTACAGAAGTTGAAGAAGGCTCGTCCTAAAGAGATTTGAGCCTCAAAGCAAGCATCATAGAAGCCTTAACAGGATGTCTTAACAGAAGACGAATACTTGGGCATAATAGACGCCCAGACTGGTCTCAATAGAAGGCAAATAATGGCCTTAAATAGAAGCATGGACCAAACTCTGTCTATCAGTCGAAATCTGAAAATAGCAAAAAGATGAAGGGTGATGAAGGGGTAAAATTTGCATTTCAGCCTCAGAACCCCTGTGTTTATCGGCATTCCGTGCGAACAGATGAAGGGTGAAGGGGTTTTCGTATTCCATTTTTTATAAAACAGATACTGGTAAAAGCCTACTTATGGCACAAAAGTGCCCTGCGAGGAGCACATTTGTGCCCTTCTTGAAGCAATTATACAGAAGGGGAAAGCAAAGGTACTAATCCTTATTCCGGACCGAGGCAATTCTTTCCAATGTTTGCAAAATTGGAAAGAAACGAAAAGGAGACAAATCTCTTAAAATAAGACTTGCCTCCTTTGTTTTTTTATTTCACGATTTCTTTTCTCACGCTGCCATCGCTATACTTCACGATATTCACGCCCTTGGTTGGAGCTATCAATCGCTGACCATTAAGAGAATAGCGAGCAACCTCTTGAACCTCACTACTAACAGTAGTTTTATTTATATCTGTAGCTGGAACGATTTGAATTCGACGTGCCAGCGTTTGAGAAGCATCAAAATTATAGAATCCCCAATCATTTTTCATGCAACTTATGTTGAAACTCAAATCGGTCGTTCCCTCCTTCAATCCAACAATATACCATTTGGACTGATTAGTTTCTTTGTCAGCTGCACGAACTTGGATTAAACTCTCATCAAATACCAAATTGAACTTGCAATACAAATCCGCCCCATAACTAATGCCCAATTCTTTTGTTTCCCCAACAGCAACAGTTATTGGTTCCTCGTCTGCCCATTGCAATTCATTACTTGCCTTTTCTACCGTAAGATAAGCACGAGCCGTCTTTTGGTCAACTTGCAAATTAGGATTAGCTGTTTTAAAACCAGCAATAGTCATTATATACTTTCCTGCATAGGTTGCCCCCGAATAGTTTACATAGTTACCAGCATAACTTCCACCAGCAACAGTCCACACATGCTGAGGATATTTATTCTCTCCATCTAAAGCCCAAATCTCCAACTTCAAGTCTGACAAGTCATAATCCATATTCAAAGCAGGAATATGCTCAAAAGCTAAATCAGAAACACTCTTACCCTTTTCATTATAAATTACTGTGTTATAAGTTTCCTTAAAGCCTAAGTATAATGGTTTTATTATCAGTTTTCCATATTGATAAGTAATGGCATAGTCGTCAGCTTTTCCACCAGTTACAAGAATCTGATAAGTTCCTGCGTTTGATTCCTTTGTTGCCTCACAACTCAATGCTGGCTTTGGAGAAATGCAGCTCTCGTTATCAGAATTGACAAAACCATCATACGCAATCTTGAACGTAGGGTTAGCCTCGCCGTATGAACGTTCGTAATCAAGGGCTCTTACTGTAAGAGGTCGCTTGCTCACTGTCAGTTCTCCATTTGTATATTCTGAGACGGTATAGTTTTGAGAAACGCCACCACTAATAGTTATTGGATATACTCCACAATGTGATTGCTTAGTTGCAGTAGTTGAAACCTTGATTGCTTGTGTCCAATTTGGCGATGTTTCATTATTACGCAAACCTGTATAAGCCAACTCAAACTGGGGATTTTCGTCACCATATAAACGAGAGGCATCATTTGCTTTTACCACAAGGGATGCCTTAGTCACCATCAATGTTCCATAATGATATGTTACTTCATAGTTTGGAGCATTGACAGAAGCCAAGATACGATAGATACCAACGTTACTCTGCTTATCTGCTACACATTCATAGCTCACCATCAGATTTTGGTTTTCAGCATTTTCTCCCTCTACAAAACCTGTCATTACACTTGAAAACTCAGGATTAGGATTACCATACTCACGTTTCGCATCATTTACAGTCAAAGATAAAGGTGCTGGAGTTATAGTATATTCGTAAGGAATATCAACTGTAATGTTAATTCCATTAGAATACTTCACTTTCACATTAGCAGAATGCGTACCTACATTTTTATCCAAAGCAGAAACATCTTCCAATGTAGCTGTGTATCCCTTTAGATTATTTTGCCATTCCAACTTTGAAGCCATACCTGTATAGGTATAGGTGCTTGTTGGGAATGAAACATACTGCACCATATTACTTGCATTTCCGTATGCTTTTTTGTTTGGGACGTATAAAGTTAAGGCAGAGTGGCAGCTAACAAATGCGCCACGATCAAATGACGGTTTTTCTTTTCCTAAAAAGAAAACTTCCATTAAGCGACTATTTCCATCAAATGCCATATTGCCTATTTTCTTTACAGATGCTGGAACGACTAACGAAGTTAGACCACACTTTTCAAAAGCAAGATAGTCTATTTCCACAACACTTGAAGGTATTGCTATTCCTGACATTTTTGAACAATTGCGAAAACAGCCTGCGTTTATCTTAACAAGAGTTGTTGGCAATTGAATGGACTCCAAACAAGAATTAAAAGAACTATAACAGTTTCCAGTAGAGTCGTATCCTTTACCGATTTGACATATTGTATAAGTTCTATTATTATAATTTACACTTTCAGGAACAACTACTGTTTTATCACTTGCATGCTCAGCAACTAATCCATCACACCGTACTTCCAAGTTTGCAGGAGAAGTTATAGTATATTTCAAAACACCATCATCAAAATCCGACGCTGTGCCAACAATACTCCATGACAGCAATACCATCATGAGTAAAAGATAATATAGTTTTTGTTTCATAATCAGTTTCTATTGAATACATCTCACGATTTGATAAACTTTACTTATTGCCTATCTCCTCCAAACATTTCAATACTGCGTTTTTCAGACCATCATTAACATCTACAGAAGTTACCTCTTCTCCATTAATCAAGCCCATACTTTCAGCATTAAACCACTTTGCAATTTCTCCTCTATTCGTTGTTACACTATCCAACCACTCATAAGTTTCACCTTTCATTACCCTAACCTCATCATTTTTCAGGAAAACAATAAATGATTTTTCCCAACAATCTGCTTTATGAATACATAAAAATGTGTTTGAGTCACTTAGCCTGTAAAAACTACAATCGTCAAACATTTTTTCAGACAATTGCTGATTTACATGCTTAAAAAGATCTTTTTGCATATTCGTAATTATTTTACATTTTGCCACGAATCCCCAAATGGCGATTAAACTATCAGATTACGGCAAAAAAAATAAAAAACGTGGGATTCTACCTGTTACTCGTCCCACGAATCGAGGCCTTCGCATTGCCCAATGTAGTTGAACGAGCAACGTCGAAGCCCACGCCGATATGAATACACTTCTCCCTATACCAATACTTGGCATATTGCAAGATGCAATACACCCATACCAGTAAAGGGATGTGGATATAACACATCCCGAGGGCATCTACCGTTGCAATGCTCAAGACTACATTTGAAAGTTGCGAAGTTTCGATTCGTCAAGAACAAAGCGTCAAGTAAACGCCTTTATATTATGTCGTGACACCACTATATCCCACTTACTTAGTTCTTCCTATCTCGGCCAAGAAAAGCGTCTTAAAACACCTCTAAATGCCTCAATACAGCGTGAGCGAGAGTGGTATCGGTTGCAAAGATAGTGAAAATAATGATAAGTTGTATGTTTTTCGTGGATTATTTTCATGGTTGCAGAAAATATCTTACGTTAAGGTACACTAAAAAGCAAGCCAAAAGTGCAACGCCATGTTGCACTTTTACTCACGTTTGGGCCTTGATAATTATTTAAAGTCACAAATTTTAATATCAAATAGTATCATTGATTCTCGCCACAAGTTCCTCTGGGGAGAAGTCTTCCATCTTGGAAAAAGCGAACCACTTCTTACCAAGGTCTTTGATGGATGCACCTACATGATAAACCATATCATCAATGCAAAGGAAACGGTCGTGGGAGCGACGGAACACGGTAACCTCTATAGGTGGATATTGACTGTTATGACGTTCAATATCAAGACGAAACTGTCGGTTTATCTGCTGGGTATAGATGCAAGCTGAAACATTCTCACCTCGCTTATCCAACAAGGTCAATACAGATTCATCCACATAATTATCAATAAGAATAATGTGATGCTTTGCGCTCTTCACAAGTTCAGAAACAAAGAAATAAGCATCATAGATTTGATGATCAAAGAAGATACCTTGCTTCGGTTTGTACACACCCTCGTCCAAACGTCTGAACACCTCGTCAATTTGCTCACTTGCAAGACTTTGCTGTTTTTGCATTTCCAACTGATGATACTCTATCGCTTCTAACCTTTTATAAATTGCCGTATTATCCACAATAAAATGGCGCATAGAATTGAAAGCTCGCATGATACGGATATTCACCTCAATTGCAGTTTTTGACCGAAGGACACTACTTAGCATTGCAACCCCATTCTCCGTAAAAGCATAAGGAAGCTTTTTTATATTATGTCCTCGTCCTTCGTTCAAAGTCGCAATTTGCGACTTTGAACACTCCTCTTTAGTCAATTGAAACACAAAATCTTCAGGAAAACGTTCTATATTGCGTTTTACCTGTTCATTCAATCTTCTTGTTTCCACTCCATACAACTCCGCCAAATCACGGTCGAGCATCACTTGCTGCCCTCTGATATCTCGTATCAGAGAACCCACATTCAACTGGTCGTTATTTACGACTGGCTCATTCACTTCTGAAGTTAAGGAAAGAGTAGTCTTCGCTTTACTTGGATTATTTTCTGTCATCATTCTTTTGTATTATTAGTTATGTCCACAAATATACGACTTTCTTTCGAGAATAGCCATAACAATCTATCATACAACAAGTTAAGTCTGTGCAGTGTACCACTTTTAGACTGCACTCATACCGCACTGGTCATTTCCTGATTTGGGTTTACAGATTCTTCTCTATCCATGCGGTCTCCGTGCGGAGGAAATCCCACATAGCACTCTATAAACAATTAGACCTCAGCACTTTACGCCAAAAGCGTGCGGTGTGAGGTCTAATCTTATATATTCTTCCTATCCGATAAAACATCGGATAAGAGTCCAACTATATCTCAAAAGAGATTAGTCAGCCAACTTTGCCTTCAAGAACTCACGGTTCAAGCGGGCGATGTTAGCGATAGACTCGTTCTTAGGACAAACAGCCTCGCAAGCACGAGTGTTTGTACAGTTACCGAATCCGAGCTCATCCATGCGTGCAATCATCTTCTTAGCACGGGCAGCAGCCTCTACACGACCCTGTGGGAGAAGTGCCAGCTGGCTAACCTTTGAGCTGACGAAGAGCATAGCAGAACCATTCTTACATGCAGCAACACAAGCACCGCAACCGATACATGTAGCGCAATCCATTGCCTCGTCTGCATTCTCCTTAGGAATCAGGATAGCGTTGGCATCCTGAGCCTGACCTGTACGGATGCTGGTGTAACCACCTGCCT
>OJKP01001666.1_pt1 | contig 12106 bp, 7 predicted proteins | sample 1596521 | NCBI WGS metagenome assembly OJKP01 (sample SAMEA4350130, study PRJEB24818) | metagenome | biome: human; feature: gut; material: faeces | place: Denmark | collected 2013-09
ATTGTCCACGGACTGGCGTTGTTGAAGCAAAAAGGCAGCAACATCCCCATCTACAGCGACAGCAAGATAGCCCAGAAATGGGTGCGCGACGGCAAATGCCGCACCACGCTCGCCCCCACATCCCGCAACGCCGAGCTGCTCGGGCTCGTGGCGCGCGCCGAGAAGTGGCTTGCCACCAACACTTATACGAATCCCATCATCAAGTGGGAAACCAAGCAGTGGGGCGAGATACCAGCCGACTTCGGCAGAAAAGGATAGTCCCACAGAAGAATTTCCGGCAAAAAAGAACCAACGCAGGTGTCTTTTCCCCTTTTTTACGGGAATCCAGACACGCTGCGTTTTATTTTTGCGGAAAAACACAAAAGCAATGAAAAACACAAAAAAGATTGAATTCAAGCCATTGACACCAATTGATGGCAACCGGTCAGAGGCCGTCAACGTGCGCCGCCGCGGAGACTGGATGGAAGTGACCGGCACCCCCGCCGCCGTGTGCCCGAAAACCACCGACGACCGTTTTCTCGGCGCCGACCGTCGCGGCAGCCGCACATACTACTTCATGCAGCGCAACGGAAAAGACGTAATAATGTCAGGCTACAGGCAGGACGGAACGTTTACCGCCGTTCAGCGCACCCTGTTTACCGACGGCGGCAGCGTGACAGGATTTGCCGTCAGCGGAGAGTTTGTAGTGATGTCCACATCCGCCGGACTCCGCTATCTGCATTTCAACGGGTCGGGCTACGACAGCCTCGGCGGTATGGTAGAGATGCCGGAATTTGCGGTCGGCACCATCATGTCGGCAACGATAAGCACCGACATAGCAGGCATCACCCTCAAGGGGTCGTATCCGCAATGGAAAGGCACGTTGGCAGCATCCGACCGCAGCGGCGTGGAGCGCGCGTTCCGGTCAGCCATAAGCGAGTTGCAGACCGTCGCTTCGGCGGGAGGCTGCTGCCTGCAGCCAGTCGTGCTTCGCGTGGCATTGCGCTTGTGGGACGACAGTCTGCTCTGGAGCGGCGCAGCGGCATGCGTAGGCCATGCGTGGCAGCCCGAAACCCTTGCCGATGCAACGCCCGGCACCGTCAGCACCATAGACGGCACCACCCTCAGCGCAACGATGTGGCAGCCTACGCTGCACCTTGTCTCGTCGGGACTCGGACACTGGCAGCCGTTTGTCAAAGCCGTTGAAATCTATGCCACCGAAGAGGTCGGCGACTTCTCCACAATGCGCTTCCGCTGCGAGCAGAGCCAGACCGGTCAGAAAACCTACCATCTGCGAATGCGGGCAGAGAACGACACCTCCGCACAGCTCCGCCAATCAGCCGAGGCACAGGAAATGTGCCTTGTGGCATCTATCACCGACACGAAAGCACTACAGGGAGGCACAGTGGCAGGCAGCAACCTCACAGATATAGGCGGCGGCAAGGTGGCAGTGGCAGTGATCCGCCAATCGACAGCCGTAGCCTGGCAGCCAACACCATCCAGATTCACGGCAAACACCCTCGACACCGTAGGCACCAGCCTGTTTGCCGGCAACCTTGTGCGCCATTTGCCCGCCGCACCCCACTTCCTTTCCGTGGTCGACGCCACAACACTCAAAAACGGAGTGGCAAGCACCTATGTCAGTGTCGACATCGCCACCGAAGCCGGAAATGCAACCATCACCCGTTCAGCCCTGTTGGAACAATACAGCCTTCAGACCACCAACCTTGTGTCCTATCCCGACAGCCGAGCCCGCCGGCTGACACTGATTGTCGTGGCAGGCGGACAACGCTACAGCCGAACCATTCCCCTCACGCCGTCGGCCACCGGCAACTATGCCTACGCCACGCGTCCAGGCGGCTTCGCCATCCAGCCCGATACCTCCTCCTCAGTTCCGCCGACCACCGCCCGCTCCGTCGCCCAGCCAACCACACTGCTCCACAGCACCGGCAACCCGCTGCAATGGACAGAATGCACTCGCGCCGACAATGCAGGAGTGCACGGCGTGATGCCAACGCTGCGCTACGGCGCGACGTGGATTATCGGCAGATCGCCAGTGTGTCTTCTCAGCGCCGACGGCATCCGCCTGCTGTCGTTTGACACCTCCGGACGTTGCACCGCCTCCACCCGAATCTCCCAACGGATTGTAGCCTCGTCGCGTCTTGCCGCCGTCACAGAAAACGGATTGGCATTTATCGACAGCAACGGACAGCTCTGCCGCTATGAAGGCACGCGCGTCACGTCGACCGGCGTCACAGTCCCGTCGGCAGAAGGTCTTGTCTATTCCGCCAGCCACGGTGAGTTGCTCGTGTATGGCGGCGGCAAGACAATGGCAGTAGCCCCCGACAACACCTTCACCCATCGCACGTCACGCTACCAAAGCCACGCATCCGGACTCCTGAGCGACAGCGACAACGTGTATGATCCCGACATAGAAGAGAAAAGCACGCAAGCCGTCGACCTGCGCACCGACCAGACAGTATTGCCGTTCCGTCTGCGTCTGGCACAGTGGCATATAGACGCGTCTGACGCCGACGTAAGGCTCACCGTCTATGCCGAAAACGGCTACAGCTGTCACGGCGAGATGGTGTCAAGCCAGCGGTTGCGCGGCGCCGTCAGAGCCGTTGTCAGACAGCGCGTAGCCATGCCACGCAGCCGCACCGTCAGGTTCGGGCTTCAAGGCACGTTGCCTTCAGGAACAAGAATCTGCAATATAAATATGTCGTAAAACATATTTTGGGGTCGTGAATAAAAAAAATTGCGTGTCGGCGTAAAAAAAATGAAGAAAAATAGTTGAAAAAAAATGAAACAATTTATCTTTGCGTGTATCTAACAAAGAATCATAATTCAATCTGTATAAAAAACAAGGAAATGAAAAAACACAGCGACAATAACCCAAACCAGGAAACACAGAGACCGCCTCTGTGGGTTGTCATAATTGTGATAGCCAGCATCCTGCCGGTATTGCTTTGGCCGGTGTACATGTCGCGTTATGGTCTTCAACAAGGAGGTCAGACCGCCTTTCTTGCCACCGCCTTTCCGATTTATATAGTGCTGTGCGGATACCTTGCATATAAATGCTATCAGTATAGAAGAGAAGTCACCTACGTGCTTCTCGTGATAATGTGGCTCTCCTACGGCGCCGCAGTTTTCCTATAAAAACCCTAATCTTAATAAAAAATACAAGACTATGATTATTGGAATTCCTAAAGAAATTAAGAACAACGAAAGCCGCGTGTCGATGACCCCGGCAGGTGTTCACGAGTTGGTTAAGCACGGTCATACAGTGTATGTGCAGAAAACGGCAGGCGAAGGCAGCGGATTCAGCGATGCCGACTACGAAGCCGTAGGCGCGGTGATGAGTCCAACGATAGAGGATGTCTACGCCAAGGCGGAGATGATAATCAAAGTAAAGGAACCAATAGAACCTGAGTACAAATTGGTGCGCAAGGGACAGTTGCTGTTCACGTATCTACACTTTGCCAGCAGCGAGCCACTGACCAAAGCAATGGTAGAGAGCGGCGCCGTCTGCCTTGCTTACGAAACCGTCCGTATGTCAGACAACTCGTTGCCGTTGCTGATACCGATGTCGGAGGTGGCAGGACGAATGTCGGTACAAGAAGGAATGTATTTTCTTGAGCGTCCGCACGGAGGCAAAGGCGTGCTTCTCGGCGGCGTTCCAGGCGTAAAGCCGGCGAAAGTGTTTGTGATAGGAGGAGGCGTTGTCGGCACAGCTGCCGCAATGACCGCCGCCGGCACAGGCGCCGATGTTACAATCTGCGACATCTCGATACGTCGCCTCGCGTATCTTGCGGATGTTATGCCCAAGAACATCAAGACGCTAATGAGCAATGAATACAATATCCGTCAGGAGCTTGCCGACGCCGATCTTGTTATCGGATCAGTGCTTATCCCAGGCGCCAAAGCGCCTAAACTCGTCACCCGCGATATGCTGAAGCTGATGAAGAAAGGCACAGTGCTTGTAGACGTGGCTATCGACCAGGGCGGCTGCTTCGAGACCTCGCATCCTACCACCCATCAGGATCCAGTGTATGAGATTGATGGCATAGTTCACTATGCTGTGGCAAATATCCCGGGAGCCGTGGCACGCACATCGACGTTCGCGCTCACCAACGCCACAATTCCTTATGCTCTGAAACTTGCCGACAAGGGCTGGAAACAGGCATGCAAGGAAAATCACGACCTTCTTGAGGGCTTGAACATTGTTGACGGCAAGGTGGTGTATAAGGGCGTTGCCGACGCATGGGGCTTGCCTTACACACCGGTTGAGGAAGTGTTGTAGAGAAACACATATAGATAAGAAGACAGGCGCGTTTCGGAAATGCGCCTGTCTTTTTTTTGAGATGTTGAAGTGGCGTACCTCCGGCACGCTGATGGCGGATGCTGGCAGAGATCCCGGCACGCTGCGCTGCGCTCCGTGTACCGGGTTACTGCAGAGTTTCGTCGCTCCGCGACGATATGTGCAGTTGTTGGTCAATAGCGCATCTTCGAAGCGCGAGAGCAACGACGAGCGTCTGTCCCCATGCGCCCTCCGCTGACGCGTCGTGCGAATGGGGTTACTATTGAGTAATGCGCCGCTGGCGCAAATCTGCTGATGCAAAACGGCTTACTGCGCTCCGCGGTGAAGGGAATGTTGCTATGTCGGCCAGCAAAACTGCCGTATAATCAGCTAAATCTATCAAAAAAAGACACATTTAGCTGAATAAAGCGTAGTTTTTCGAGGGAGTGGCGTACCTCCGGCACGCTGATGGCGGATGCTGGCAGAGATCCCGGTACGCGCAGCGCAGCGCAGCGTGCCGGGTTACTGCAGAGTTTCGTCGCTCCGCGACGACATGCGCAGTTGTTGGTCAGTAGCGCATCTTCGAAGCGCGAGAGCAACGACGAGTGTCTGTCCCCATGCGCCCTCCGCTGACGCGTCGTGCGAATGGGGTTACTATTGAGTAATGCGCCGCTGGCGCAAATCTGCTGACGCAAAACGGCTTACTGCGCTCCGCGGCGAAGGGAATGTCGCTATGTCGGTCAGCAAAACTGCCGTATAATCAGCTAAATCTGTCAAAAAAAGCCACATTTAGCTGAATAAAGCGTAGTTTTTCGGGGAAGTGGCGTACCTCCGGCACGCTGCGATGCACTCCGCGTACCGGGTTACTGCAGAGTTTCGTCGCTCCGCGACGAAGGGGGATAAAAAAACAGGCGTGGTTTAGAAGCACGCCTGTTCTTATTGATATGAGGTCTGTTTTATTTCACTTCCCAAGTTTCACCAGCCATAATCATGTCGCGCAGCGAACCGAAATGTTTGCGCTCCTCGACATTGTGAGTCTGTTTGTCGACCTCTTCCTCATAGACCGGCGCATCGACGTCGCGTATAACGCCGATTGCCAAAGGCAACGACTTTCCGTCCATCATAGCGAGCTGCTGATGGAGGAAGTTGGACTGGCAGTGAGCGTCGTGAGTAAGTACGTCGTCGATAGTGTATCCGTCCTCACCGATTGTCACCGCCTTCAAAAGGAATCCGTCTTGAACCAATCCCTTGTTCATCTCCTTGCCGAAGAGCATTTTCTCGCCGTGGCGCAAGTGGATGGTGTGGTCAGGGCGCAATTCGCGGTCGCTGACAAAGCTGTAGATGCCTTGATTGAAGATTACGCAGTTTTGGAGCATTTCAACAACCGACGCGCCGCGATGGCGTGCGGCTGCAACCAAGACCTCTTGCGACGTTTTCAGTTCAACGTCAAGGCTTCTGCCGAAGAAAGTGCCTCTCGCTCCAAACACGAGTTCAGCCGGGATGAACGGATCCTCCGTAGTGCCGTAAGGCGAAGACTTAGATACGAATCCTCGTTCAGACGTAGGCGAATACTGACCCTTTGTCAAACCGTAGATACGGTTGTTGAGCAGAATCATATTCATGTTTACGTTTCGTCTGACAGCGTGGATGAAGTGGTTTCCGCCGATTGCCAGACCGTCGCCGTCGCCGGAGATTTGCCAAACGGTCATGTCGGGGCGTGCCACTTTGAAACCAGTGGCGATAGCCGCCGCACGTCCGTGGATGGTGTGGAAACCGTAAGTGTTCATATAGTAAGGCAGACGCGAGCTGCAGCCGATACCAGAAATCACGGCAGTTTTTTCAGGAGCAACGCCGAGTTCCGCCATTGCTTTGTGCAGCACGTTCAGAATGGCGTGGTCGCCGCAACCGGGACACCAGCGCACGTATTGGTCGCTCTTGAAATCAGAGGCTTGATATTTCTTTTCTTCCATGATTCTTATTCCTCCATAATTTTAGTTACACCATCGACAAGCTCCTGCACAAGGAACGGTTGTCCCTGCACCTTGTTGATGCGTCTGATCAGAACGTTCGGGAATTTTGCCTGCAGGAAGTCGGCAAACTGTCCGAGGTTGAGTTCGGCAACGACAACGTGTTTGTATCTGGCGAGCACCTCCCCGGTGTTTTTAGGCAGCGGGTTGATGTAGCGGAAATGAGCCATAGCCACTTTTTTGCCGGCAGCCCTCAGATCGTCGACAGCCTCATGGATATGACCGAACGTGCCGCCCCATCCGATGACAAGCGTATCAGCGTCAGCGTCGCCGTAAGGCTCTACGTCGGGGATGTCGAAAGCCACGCGGTCTACTTTCTCCTGTCGCAGGAACACCATTTTCTCGTGGTTTTCCGGGTCGGTCGAGATGGCACCAGTTTTGGAATCCTTCTCCAATCCACCGAGGCGGTGAGTCAGACCAGGAGTTCCCGGAATAGCCCAGTAGCGCGCTTTGGTATTCTCGTCGCGGTCGTAAGGATGCCAGTCTGATTTGCCTTCCGGCACGAAACGCGGTTTGATTTCAGGATATTCACCCTCTTCCGGCAGTCTGAACGCCGATGAACCGTTTCCGATGAAAGCGTCGGATAGAAGCACAACCGGCGTCATGTGCTCGATTGCAATTCTTGCGGCTTCGAAAGCCATGTGGAAGCAGTCGACAGGAGAAGCGGCAGCCAAAACCACGATAGGGCATTCACCGTTGCGGCCGTAGATAGCCTGACGAAGGTCGGTCTGTTCGGTTTTTGTAGGCAGACCCGTAGACGGGCCACCACGCTGCACGTCGACGATTACAAGCGGAAGTTCAGCCATCACAGCCAGACCTATACCCTCGCTCTTCAGCGCCAAACCCGGTCCTGATGTTGTCGTCACCGCCAAATCGCCGGCAAAAGCTGCGCCGATAGCAGAGCAGACGCCTGCAATCTCGTCCTCCATCTGGCAAGCCTTCACCCCGAGGTCCTTGCGTTTTGCAAGTTCGTGAAGGATGTCGGTGGCAGGAGTGATAGGGTAGCTTCCGAGATACAATGGTCGTCCCGACTTTTCAGAAGCGTATATAAGTCCCCAAGCAGTGGCCGTGTTTCCGTTTACATCGGTGTATGTTCCAGGACGAGTGTCGCCGGTTTCGATACGGTATGTTGAAACAGATGCATGGATATTGTGTCCATAGTCGTATCCAGCGTTGAGCACTTTAGCGTTAGCCTCGTAAACAGCAGGCTTTTTTGCGAATTTGTTTTTCAGGAGGTGCAAAGCGGATTCAAGCGGGCGGTCGAACAGCCAGCAAACCAATCCGAGCGCGAAGATGTTGCGGCATCGCAGCATTGACTTCAGGTCGAGTCCAGATTCGGCGAGCGCGTTTTTCACCATCGAAGTCACCGGCACTTCAACGATTTGTGCAGTGTTGTCGATTCCGATTTCGTGGAAAGGATCGTTGGTTTCGTAGAGCGCTTTTTTGAGGTCAGACTCCTTGAATGAGTCGATGTCGACAATTGCGACACCTCCTTTTTTCAGGAAGCAGGCATGGCGTTTCAGCGCCGCAGGGTTCATAGCCACCAGGACGTCGGCGAGGTCGCCCGGCGTATGCACGCCCTTGCCAATGTGCACTTGAAATCCGGAAACACCGCTCAGAGTGCCTTGCGGAGCGCGGATTTCAGCAGGATAGTCGGGGAAAGTGGAGATTTGGTCGCCCACGCCCGCCGACACGTTAGAGAAAATGTTGCCGGCGAGCTGCATACCGTCGCCAGAGTCGCCCGAAAAGCGGACTACTACATTCTCCAAGGTCTTAACGTTTGTCTTTTCTAACATTTTTATTTAGGTTTGTTTTGCTAACAGCAAATTATGTTGTTTTCACGTCACAAATGTAGTGTTTTTTCCAAACTTAACGCCTCTGCCAATCAAAAAAATACTAAAAATTTGAATATAACATTCAAATCGGTGGGTTTCTCCGTTACGTTGTCAAAATCCGGCAGACTCAATACTTCGGAAACGGGCCAATCTCTTTAATCACGTCGATGGTTTGGCTGTCGGAAGTGTAGCATCCGACGATACCAACTCCGCCGTCGACGTTGCTGAATATTTTGACAGGGTCTGCCAATCCGAGGTCAATGAGTCCGCCTTGTATGCCTTTGTTGTCGGTGCGGTTTATTATAGAGCTGACAAGATAGTCGTAGTATGGCTTTGATATAGCATACAGCCAGAACTTGCGCGCCATCCGTTTTTGCCGCCAAGTGCTTGCCGACAGTTGTATAATCTCCCTTACTTCAATGGTGCGCTTTTGCCCGTCGAAACCCTTGTCGGAGAAAGGCAGGCCGTATGGCGAATATGGCTTCCAACCAGGCAACGTAGAATGAATCTGGTTGGCAAGCTGTTGGAATACGTATTCGTGCGTGAAGTTGCGTTCGCCCATCGAGAAGCCTCGGAGGCCATCGGCGTTGTCCCATTGCAGGAAGTAGTAGCTGTCGCCGGGCTTGTCGGTGAACGTCAGATTGTAGTAGACCACGCAGTCGGCGTCGGTGTAGATTTGCATCGGACCTTGTCGGCTTACGGTGATTCCTTCGATGACGACAGGCTTCGGCATCACGTCGGTTGCCTTGACTGTCTTGTCGCGGTAGCGGGTGCTGACGGTGACGCTCTCGCCGGGAAGCACTTTCGTGTTGGAGACGTAGAGGTGTCGGTCGGCGTCATACGTCATGTGCTCTTTTTCCTCGCCGTTTATGCTTACGGCAATGTCGAGGTCGGTCACGAACGTGCGGCCTTTATGCACGTCGGAGAAGAAGTAGGGCTTTGTGGCTGCCACCTGCACTGTCGAATCCGCACTGACCAACGAGTTGAGCGTGAGCATGTTCGACAGCTCGTCGTTTCTGTATTGGTCGAGGTCCTGCTCCCGATAGCATGAGGCGAGGACAAAGATTAGGAGCGTTGCCAGAATGTATTTTCGGAGATGCATAAGCTTAGAAATAATAAGTGTAAGAAAAAGAAGGAATAATAGGGATGAGACTCAGCGTTTTGAATGTCCGGTGCCAATTCTCTTTATCAGGATTGAAGAGCACATCGTTGATGTTGTCCTTCTTTATCGTGATGGCGTTCATATGGCAGTAAGCATTGTAAATGCTGATGTTCCACATCCCGGCATGCCCGTTCTTGTGGCGGACGTGTATCGTCATTCCGAGATCGAGTCTATGGTTTGCGGGTAGGCGTACGTTGTTGCGTGACGAGTATAAATCCACGCCTTCCACTTCGTCGTCGTCTCCCCACCCTGGAGGTCCAGGCGACGGTGCGTCGGGAAACATTGTGCCCGGCACGTCGTAGTTGTAGGTCGAGAGGGTCATGCGGTTGCCGGTGGTGAATGTCCATCCTGCGTTGAACTCTATCTTTTCGTTGAGCTTGTAGGATGCGTTGATGTTGATTTTATGGCGGTTGTCGAATTTAGCTGGGAATTTCACTCCCTGGTTGAGGTCGTCAAATTTGCGCCAGTTCCACAGCAAGCCGTAGCCGATCGTTCCCGTGATTTTGCCTACTTCGCGAGTGACGCTCAGGTCCACACCGTAGGACCATCCTTTGCCCGATGTGAGTTTGTCCTCCCATGCGAGGTCGGGATTGAGCACGGAGACGCCCTCGCGGTACTCCAACAGGTTATCCATATCCTTATACCATCCTTCAACAGAGAAGTACATATTCCATGGCAGATTGCCATAAACGCCAATTGAATATAGGTCGCTTTGCAGAGGCTTGAATCTGGCGGAAACAGGTTGCCAAAGGTCGGTTGGCAGGTCGATGTAGTTGGTTGATACTTGCTGTACGTACTGATGGATTCTTGCATACCCGGCCTTGACGCTGAAGTTGTCGCCCAAAGCGACTTTCAGCGACGCGCGCGGTTCAATGTCGGCAAACGTAGTGCCCTGCACTCTGTTGACCACGCCTCTGACGCCTACGCTGAAGGCAACTTTGTCGTTGAAGTTAAGAGTGTTGTCGACGTAGGCTGCAACCTCGTTCGACGTGACGTGGGGGCTGTTGTTGTTCTCGACAGTTTCGATGCCGTCGGTGAGAAAACTGTTTACAAGCCCCTCCGGCAGGTAGTTGTGGTTTGCGTAGTCGACTCCGGCACGCAGCGTGTAGACCTTGCTGAAGTCGGCCATATAGCTCACCTTCGCACCGATGTCGGCGATTGAGTTTGACGTGTGGCTCTTGCTGTATTCGTAGGTTGATGGGTCGGTAGTGTCGGTTTGATATTCCCGTTCTTGCCGATAATTGGAGGAATATTTTGAATAGTAGACCGCGGCACGGAGCATACCGTGATTCAGTCTATAATCGTAGTTGCCAATCACGCCCCAATTTCCCCAAGCCAAACGGTTTGAGTTCTCGTCGAAGAAGTGCGTATCCGATTCTGTCGTAGAGCCGTAGCTTTTGGCATCAAATTCGCGAAGTCCTAATTTAAGGCGGTCGTAGCCATAATATCCCACAATCTGGAGCGACATGTCACGATTGATTTTATGGTCGAGCCTCAAGTTCATGTCAGTGAAACTGTATCCAAGTATATGCTTTTTGCCATTCTTTTTGGTGATGGCGTTTACGATGGCAAGTGTAGGTGCCGACAGCAAGTCGATCCACGAGCGGCGCAGGCCGGCTGAAAATGCCGTGCGTCCTTTGATGATAGGCCCTGTCACGTAGACGTTGGCGTTGAGAAGCCCGACCGACACTTTCCCGCCAAACTTGTTGAAGTCAGGCTCGCGCATTGCAATGTCGGTGATTGACGATATCCTGCCGCCATATCTTGCTGGAAACGATGCTTTGTAGAAGTCAACGCGGTCTACTGTCTCAACGTTGAACGACGAGAATATGCCTCCAAGATGGCTTACGTGGTAGAGCGGTAGCCCTTGATACAGAAAGAGATTCTGGTCGTTGTCGCCGCCTCTGACGTATAGCCCAGTGAAGCCCTCCATTCCTTGCGATACGCCAGGAAGAGTCTGTAAAGCCTTAACGATGTCAGGCTCGCCAAACATCACGGGCAGGTTGGCGATCATATTGCTGCTTAGGCTCACTCTGCCCATTTCCGGGGCTTTAAGATTTCGCTCGGCGCCATAGCCTCTCACCACGACCTCCTTCAGCCGGTTTACCGTCTTGAGAGTGTCGCTTTGCGCAGAGGCATTCTGTCCAAGCAAAATGGCGGGAGAAAATGTTACCCCTGCCATTATTAGTAATGTCTTTAAATTCATCGAGAAATCAGTTGGAGTTCTAACCCTTGAAATTCGTGACGGTCAAGAGGACTGCCAGTAAACTTTCCAAAGCAATCATAATACTCGGGATATATATTAATACATCCTCTCAATTTATCTACACTGGAAATTGCGGGTATGGTGATGCGGTCTTTCTTACCTGGAAAACCTTTGATTATAATGTTGGTGGCATAAATCGGATTTAAGTAGTGTTTCTTTAGATTGTCCGAGTAAAGGGTGTCATTGCCAACTTGGCGAGAGCTAATCGTAACAGAATTTACCGTGCGGGGTTCTCCATCTACTGTAAATGTCAGATTGTCGCCTGAGTATACACCATCGCGATAATTTGGGATGTCGATAGTGGTTACTTCTTCAAATTCTTCATTGCATGACACAAGAATCGCTGTAGCAACAACCTGTAGCAACAACAATGAAAGAAAAAATTAATTTCTTCATAGTTATATGTTTTTTAAACCTTAATTCCGCAACACTTTGATTTAACTTTATTTATAAGTACCTGAGCAACAAAAAGTTGCTCAGGATTTTGCCATGTCAGATTTTTCACCTATCTTAGTGTTGCAAATCAAAATATGTATC
>OJKP01001670.1_pt1 | contig 12092 bp, 9 predicted proteins | sample 1596521 | NCBI WGS metagenome assembly OJKP01 (sample SAMEA4350130, study PRJEB24818) | metagenome | biome: human; feature: gut; material: faeces | place: Denmark | collected 2013-09
GAAGTAAATCCGACGCTAGGCTCTTTTCTTCCGTGATTTTTCTCGTAAGAAAGTGTTTAGCCTCTAGATTAAAGAAAACTGAAGATTGCATTGGTTGGAAGTATTTCCGCTGATGCAATCTTTTTTTTTGTGCCTGGAAAATAGGATAAAAGTCCCTCGCGCCCTGAATCAATGGTAAAGGGTAGTAGTTCCAAAAGTTGGCAAAGATGTCTCCATACGCCCTGAAAGGGCAGAAGCTCCTAGCCCAGGGCAACGCCCTGGGTTGTATGGAGTTATACACATACGCCCTGTAAGGGCAAAAGCTTTAAAATATGGATTATAAAGCTTTTGCCCTTACAGGGCGCCTTTGCTGTTTCTGTTTATACCCAGGGCGTTGCCCTGGGCTAAGAGCTTCTGCCCTTTCAGGGCGTGTGGGCAGAAGCTCCGCTTTACTTCATCAACTCAAGACCTGCCTCGAACTTGGTGGTCTTACCCATCAACTCTGGCAACTGCTTTACAATCGTCTTGACCATTCCGCCAAAGCCGTTCAGGTCGTCATCACCGAGGCTCTCAACCATTTTGACAAGAACTGGATTAGCTGCCAATTTTGTGGCAAACTCCTGATTCAGATAGAAGAAAGCAGTATTGTCGCTGTTGCTGAAACGAACGTTTACAGGAACACCATCCTTGAAAGCAGACAGAACTGCACCGATGGCAGCCTGCTTGGCAGGATCTGTAATAGTGCCGGCAATCTTTTCGTTGCTCAGGAAAACGATGATCTGGTTCTCATCTACAATCTTGTAAGTTGCATAGCCTTCAGCAATCTGCCAGTTTGGAGTGGCAGGTGCCTCTGTACCAGTTTCGCCTAACTTAGCCTCTGCGTATTGAGCGATGATCTTGCCATCAGCTGTGAATGTTACAGACTTCAAGAGGGTTGGTAACAACTGGTTTACAATGCTTTCTGCCATCTGTGGTGCTGTTGCTGCAGGGATGAAACCCATGATAGGAGGGCAGTCTGCTGCAGTTTCCCAATTCATCTTGAATGAACCTTTCCATGCCGAAGCATCATCAGGATTGTCTGTCTGATTGCCTTTGTCGTCATACATGGTTACAGGCTCGAGATTCCAGGTTGCAAGAAGCTTGGAAACGGCCGGCTTTTCTGTGCTGTTGCCTGCATTGAATGTACCATCTGCAGTCTTCAGTTCTACGCTGATATTCTTGTAGTCTGCAGAAATCTTAGCAGTGAAATCTACCGTCATTGTGTTGGTATTTTCTGTAGCCTTGGTTACATTGTCATTAATGGTCGCTGTTCCCTGACCTCTCAAAGTGTAACCATCCTGTGCAATAATGGTTGCCTCTGGTACGTTAACAGTTACCTCGCCATTCTTGTCTGTCAAAGTTACCTTGGCAGTTTGATTTCCAGCCTTTTCGATATTCATATCGAAATCTATGAAGTTATAATCTACTTCGCCATCTTCAGTATCAAGCTCCTGGCCCCAGACATTGTAAGTACCTGCCTTAAAAGTGTCCCATACTGTAGGATCATCATCATCGCTGCTACAAGCAGTGAAGAAGCCAAGGGTGCAAACCATGACCATTAAATAAATAAACTTTTTCATTTTTCTTTTCTTTTTTGTGTATTAATAAAAAATTATTGTATTGTTTCTATTTATTTATATAATAATGTACGCGTACATTATATTATATATTACTTCAGCTGATACGTGATACCTACGCTGCCGTAGATAGGATACATCGTCTGCTCGATGGTCTCGAAATCTTTCTTAAAGATACCATTTAAGCCCCAGCTCAGATCAGCACAGAGGCCCCAACGGTTGTTCAAGCGCCAGTCAATTCCGAAATCTACGCCCACCTGCCAGTTGCGCATGTCATCGCTGAAATCGTAATCACCACGCTCGCCTTCGTCATGACCCAACTTTACCTTCTGTCCAGTAGGATCGCCCTTATGATGACCTTCCTCCTGACGGCGCAAGTAACCATCGTATGCCCAGCCTTCAAACTTCTTTGATGTTACATAGCTAACATACGGACCCAACTTGAAACGGAGGTTGTCGCAAATGTCGTATGTTGCCTGCAATGGTACTGTGATAAGACTCATGTCTACCTTCGTAACCACGTTGCCTGTAAATATACCTTTCAGCTCATCGCCTCCACGAACTATTCTCATATAATAGTTTTTTACGCCTGCATCAATCTTCATGCCCTTGTTTTCGAAGTGAAGTCCTCCAACGAAGCCCCATTTGCCTGAAAGTGGGTGATAAGCATCGATACCCAGACTGAAGTTAGGTTGCAGGGTATAGCTGTGCAGTGTACGGATGGTAGCAGGAAGACCGATAGGGGCTGTGCCTCCAATATTATACGCCACGCGAGCCTGATACTGGTAGCCGTGAAGATATTTGTTCCATGGAGTGCGCTTGTTTTCTGCTACCTGCTTCTGCTCCTCTGTTTCCTGATTCTCATTTTCTCCTGCCCATGTGGCAGTGCCCCATGTCAGCAGGAGAGCTAATATTGTTATCTTCTTCATTCTATGTTTTCCTCCTTAGCTTATTTGCAAATCAACTTGAAACTGTCTATCCAAAGGGTACTACCTACGGCACCCAGGAAGTTAGCTCCATCGGAACTGGATGAACTGACAATAGCGAGACTGTAGCCACCATTCTTCAACTTGATTAGGTCTATGGTTTTCTTATACTCGAAATCTACGCTGAAGTGATGCCATTCCGGCATGTTGCCAATGGCAATTTTTCCGTTGTCATCATGGGTTTCACCTACCAGGGCAAGTGCTACTATCTGTTTGCTGGTCTGTACATTATCTCCGTAGAGCAATACGGCATTTCCCTTTTCATCGATGTTCTCATAGAGTACAGCATAGATGGTTCCGTAGTCGTGGCGGTTAAGTTCCTTCATATTCTTGTCGGTGAATTTTTCGCCAGCCTGATACTTATACCATCCTTCTAACTTAGCAGGCTTGGCGCTGAAGCTGAATGGATGACCAAACTTTGTTGCCTTCATTGCATCATTTAAAAGGGCATCTGTTGCATCAAACTGTCCGATAAAGAGGTTGCCGGCAGCGATAGGTTTTTTCACTGCATCGGCAAGCCCACTTGTGCGTCGGGTTGTGAGTTGCACTCCCTTTCCCCTGTGTCCATCTTCTATCATTAAGGTAGGATATTCTTCCGGTTTAGATGAACTGTTACTCATTTTGAATCCAGAGTTTCCTGTTGCCCAGATGTCGAGTTTATTGCCGTTCCAGTTCTCTTGCCAGTTGTAGTATCCCTTGCTGAGATATGCGTCTTCAAATTCGAATTCAATCTCGTTTGGCATGGTGGTCTGTCCCTTCTTGATGCTTACCTGATAGGTGCGGCTCCATTGCTTATCTTCTGAAGTAACTGTATATGTTACAGGTCCTTTTGAGAAATCCTGAAGGCTTCCACTTTCTGGTGAGATGGTCGCTCCAGGTGTGAGGCGGAATATTGGCGCCTGTTTGGTAAGGGCGGCAAATGGTCTCATCGTGAACTCGATGTTTGTCTGATCACTCTGCACATTGACCAATGTATCAGATGGATTAGTAAACAATAAGTTCAATAAAATCTTGTTGTCTGCATGTATGTATGCCTGCTCGATGTCGCATTCGGCATTGAGTGGTTCTTCCTTAAAGCAGGAGGAGAGGGTAGTGATGCAACTCATTGATAGAGCGGCTACTATAAATCTTGACTGTTTCATATCTTGAACTTTCTTTTCCTTTTGAAATCTGGAGAATCGCTTCTCTTTCTTTTCTGATAATTCTTGAGAGAATGATTTCTCTAGATTGTTTTTGGTTGCAAAGATAAACAGAAAACTTGAAACTACCAAATGTTTTTGTGTTTTTCGACATGTTTTGCTAGAAAAATGCCATGAATTAGCGGTTTTAGAACATGAATTAATGGAGTAGAGTTACTGGAGTTGGTAGGTATCACTTGATATTTTTTTTTAAAAACACATAATAAAAAAGGGGACTGAAATCTCATTACTGAAATTTCAGTCCCCTGAATGTTATTTAGCTAATGAATAGCAAAAGCCTGATCTGTTTAAGATTAAGCCTTGCCCTCCATCTGAGCCTTCAACTTAGCGAGTGCATCGATATCACCGAGTGATGTGCTAGCAGCAACGTTGTTAATCATAGCTGTCTCGTTGTTGTTCTTGCGACCGCCGTTTGCACGCTTGTGAGCTGGCTTAGCAACTGGCTCGTTACCCTCCTCGAATGTACGAGAGTGAGAGAGGATGATGCGCTTTGTCTCCTTAACGAACTCGATAACCTTGAAGTCGAGAGTCTCGCCCTTCTTAGCCATTGTGCCGTCCTCCTTAGTGAGGTGCTTAGGAGTAGCGAAACCTTCACCACCCTCAGCGAGAGCTACAACAGCACCCTTGTCCATCAACTCAGTGATAGTACCCTGATGAACAGAACCTGGAGTGTAGATTGCCTCATACTCATCCCATGGGTTCTTCTCCAACTGCTTGTGGCCGAGGCTCAAGCGACGGTTCTCCTTATCGATTTCGAGAACTACTACGTCGATAGAAGCGCCTACAGAAGTGAACTCAGATGGGTGCTTAACCTTCTTAGTCCAAGAGAGGTCAGAGATGTGGATCAAACCATCAACACCTTCCTCAAGCTCTACGAAGATACCGAAGTTAGTGAAGTTGCGAACCTTAGCTGTGTGCTTGCTGCCAACAGGATACTTAGTCTCGATAGCCTCCCATGGATCTTCCTTGAGCTGCTTGATACCAAGGCTCATCTTGCGCTCAGCGCGGTCGAGAGTCAGGATAACTGCCTCTACCTCGTCACCTACCTTCATGAAGTCCTGAGCAGAACGCAAGTGCTGGCTCCAAGACATCTCAGATACGTGGATCAAGCCCTCTACACCTGGAGCAATCTCAACGAATGCACCATAGTCAGCCATAACCACTACCTTACCCTTAACGTGATCACCTACCTTGAGGTTCTCATCGAGAGCATCCCATGGATGTGGAGTGAGCTGCTTCAAACCGAGAGCGATACGCTTCTTCTCCTCATCGAAGTCGAGGATAACAACGTTGATCTTCTGGTCGAGAGATACAACCTCGTGTGGATCGCTTACGCGGCCCCAAGAGAGGTCTGTGATGTGGATCAAACCGTCAACACCGCCGAGGTCAACGAATACACCGTAAGTAGTGATGTTCTTAACGGTACCCTCGAGGATCTGACCCTTCTCGAGCTTGCCGATGATCTCCTTACGCTGCTGCTCGAGCTCCTGCTCGATGAGAGCCTTGTGAGATACAACGACATTGCGGAACTCCTGGTTGATCTTTACAACCTTGAACTCCATTGTCTTGCCTACGAATACGTCGTAGTCGCGTATAGGGTGAACGTCGATCTGGCTTCCTGGCAAGAAAGCTTCGATACCGAAAACGTCAACGATCATACCGCCCTTAGTGCGGCACTTGATGTAACCCTGGATAACTTCCTCGTTCTCGAGAGCTGCATTAACACGCTCCCAAGACTTGCTGAGGCGAGCCTTCTTGTGAGAGAGTACCAACTGACCCTTTACGTCCTCCTGGTTCTCTACATAAACCTCAACCTTGTCGCCTACCTTGAGGTCTGGGTTGTAACGGAATTCAGAAGCTGGGATAATACCATCGCTCTTGTAACCGATGTTTACGATAACCTCTTTCTTGTCTATAGAGATTACTGTACCCTCTACAACCTGGTGTTCTGTTACCTTGTTAAGAGTTTCGTCATAGGCCTTCTCGAGGTCTGTTTTGCTGACGTTTGCGCTTGTGCCATTCTCAAACTCATCCCAATTGAAGTCGTCCAATGGCTTTACGTTCTTTAAATCTGACATAAAAAATAATTAAAAAATTAAAATTAATAAAGTTTGACTTTATGTGAATTGTATAAATCGGGCGCAAAATTACTCATTTTCTTTGAGTTACAGGCATTTACTCTTGATTTTCTTCTTTTTGTTAGTAATATTTAACTAAAATCACTGTTTTGGGTGGGTTCCTTCGGGAAAATACATAATATATATATACGCATAACCTTTTAAATGTTCTGGTAACTTCCTCCTCGATATTTCTTCCTGTGATGTTCTTCTCTGTTATCCGTGTTTTCATCTGATTCTATGATGAAAATGAAGAGGGAAGAAAAATAATGGCGAAAGAAAAAAACGGGCGAATTTTTCATTTGTATGAAAATGAGTTAAATTCATTAAAAAAAGACACCGAAATGTTGGCGATAACAAAATAATTGTTACCTTTGCGTTCAAAATGTAATGAATATAATAAAATAAATGATATGACACTAGTCATCCTTGCCATACTGATACTGGCATATATTCTCATTGCAACCGAGAATATTACCAAGGTGAACCGTGCTGCCGTAGCCATCTTTGCTGGAACGGTAGGATGGGTTCTCTATATCTGTTTCGGTATGGACTTTGTGACCAGTGAACACTCTTCTGATTATTCACGCTATCTGAATCTCGGAATGTGGAACGAGATAGAATCCACCAGTACAACGGTGAAGTATTTTATTGCCCGTAACATCTTCCTTCCTTATGTGGGTAGAGCAGCAGAAATCGTACTTTTCCTGCTAGCCACTATGACGATAGTTGAAATTCTCAATAACAACGGATGCTTCGATTTCATACGCCAGTTGTTACGTACCCGAAGCGCCAAGAAAATGCTATGGATTCTCGCTGCCGTGACCTTTGTTATTTCGGCAAATCTCGATAATCTTACTACAACAGTGATGATGCTTACGATGATGCATGGAGTGATTCCAAACCGTCGTCAGCGCATGGTGTATGGAGGTGCCATTCTTCTTTCTGCCAACTGTGGCGGAGCTCTTACCGTTATCGGAAATCCGGAAGGACTGGTGATGTGGAATATGGGTGCTGTAACGGCTACTCATTATTTCCTGTCGCTTCTGCTGCCATGTCTTGCAGCCTGGCTCATTCCGTTGTTGATGATGCAGCGTATGCTGCCTGAAAGAGTAGAGACAGAATGGATTGCTATGCCATACCGTGGGGATGATACCCGTCTCAATGTATGGCAGCGCTTGCTGATGCTCTTTGTGGGCATCGGTGGATTGTGGTTTATCCCTACCTTCCATAATATTACGAAATTAAGTCCTTTCCTCGGTGCGCTCTGCGTATTGGGCGTACTTTGGATTGTGAACGAGATATTCAACCGTAAACTCATGAATATGGATGCGATGGCTGACCATCGCACTCCTAGAGTGTTCCAATACGGAGTCGTCCAGATGATTCTCTTCGTGATGGGTATCATGCTTGCCATCGGAGTGGTGAAGGAGACCGGCGCTTTTGACGATTTTTCTGCTCTTCTCAACTCTGTCGGTATGGATGATAAGCGTCCTGGCGTGCTGTTGCATGGCGTCTTGGCTGGTATCATCAGTACTGTACTTGACAACTTTGCTACAGCCATGAACTTTTTCTCCCTTCATGATTTGGCAAATGTGAATGATCCTTCATTCAGCATGCTTACTGATTATCAAACCAATGGTATCTACTGGCAGATGATTGCATATTGCGTAATGGCTGGTGGTAACGTTCTTGGTATCGGTACAATCAGCGGTCTTGCCCTGATGAAGATGGAGCGTATGCACATGGGGTGGTATTTCCGCAATATTGGCTGGAAAGCTTTGATGGGTGGCGTCATCGGACTTGCTATCCTTTGGCTCTCCCATATTCTGGTGGCTGGTGCCGCAAACCTAATTATTTAAATCGATAAGCCCAAACAAAGCAAGGGGTATACCCTTGGATACCTACTGTATATGTAGGGGTAATGGATGAAAAACATCATCCTGAGAGGATAATAAACTAACATTAAAAAATATATATAATATAATAAGGTATAGTTATGGCAAAGATTAAGACTATTGGAATTTTAACATCTGGAGGAGATGCTCCAGGTATGAATGCTGCTATCCGTGCGGTTACCCGTTCGGCTATCTACAACGGTTTCACTGTGAAAGGTATCTATCGTGGTTACGATGGTCTCATCAATGATGAAATTAAAACCTTTTCTACAGAGAATGTAAGCGGTATCATCGGTACTGGTGGTACGATGCTGAAGACAGCCCGTTCTAAGGAATTCATGACCGAGGAAGGTCGTCAGAAGGCATTTGAAACGATTCAGAAAGAGGAAATTGATGCGCTTGTCGTGATTGGCGGTAACGGTTCGCTGACAGGTGCGATGAATTTCGCACGTGAGTTTGATGTATGCTGCATCGGATTGCCAGGAACAATTGATAATGACCTTTATGGTACAGACAATACAATCGGTTATGATACTACGATGAATACCATCGTAGAATGTGTAGACCGCATCCGTGATACTGCGCAGAGCCACGAGCGTATCTTCTTTATCGAGGTGATGGGTCGTGATGCCGGTTTCCTGGCGCAGAATTCAGCTATCGCCAGTGGAGCAGAGGCAGCTATCATTCCAGAGGATTCTACCGACGTAGACCAGTTGGCTCAATTTATGGAGCGTGGTATCCGTAAGTCTAAGAAGAGTTGTATCGTCATCGTGTCAGAGAGTCCTAAGTGCGGTGCTCTTTATTATGCCGACCGTGTGCGCAAGGAGTTCCCTGAGTTTGATGTACGTGTATCTATCCTGGGTCACTTGCAGCGTGGCGGCCGTCCGTCAGCCCGTGACCGTATTCTTGCGAGCCGTACCGGTTGTGGTGCCATCGAGGCTATCATGCAGGGACAGCGCAATGTGATGATTGGTGTACGCAACAACGAGGTGGTATACGTTCCGCTTTCTGAAGCCATCCGCTCAGATAAGCCATTCGACCGTAAACTGATCAAGGTTTTGGACGAGTTGAGTATCTAATATATAGAGATTGGAGTAAGAAGAGAGGAGTTTGAACTCCTGACTTCTTGCTTTTGCATAGGAAAATGGTTTAAAGGGAACTAAAAATGGTTTAATAAGGTATAAAAGCCGAATAAAACTTTTAATTAATTTGTGGTTTCCATAAATTGTTGTTACTTTTGCAGTCAAGAATAATATAAATATATATAACTTTTAAACTAATAAGCTTATGTCACAAATTAACGGACGTATCTCTCAGATTATCGGTCCTGTTATCGACGTTTACTTCGATACAAAGGGCGAGAATCCTGAGAAGGTGCTTCCTAAAATTTATGAAGCTCTGAAGGTAAAACGTCCAGACGGACGCGAACTTGTCATCGAGGTGCAGCAGCATATCGGTGAGGATACAGTTCGCTGTGTCGCTATGGATAATACTGACGGTTTGCAGCGCGGCTTGGAGGTTATCCCTACAGGTAACCCAATCCAGATGCCAGCCGGAGAGCAGATCAAGGGCCGTATGATGAATGTCATCGGACAGCCTATTGATGGTATGAATGAATTGGACATGAAGGGTGCTTATCCTATCCACCGTGAGGCTCCGAAGTTTGACGAACTTTCTACTCACAAGGAGATGCTTGCTACCGGTATTAAGGTGATTGACCTGCTTGAGCCTTACATGAAGGGTGGTAAGATTGGTCTTTTCGGTGGTGCCGGTGTAGGTAAGACAGTGCTTATCATGGAGTTGATCAACAACATTGCCAAGGGACACAACGGTTACTCTGTATTTGCCGGAGTAGGTGAGCGTACCCGTGAGGGTAACGACTTGATTCGAGACATGCTCGAGTCTGGCGTTATCAAGTATGGCGAGAAGTTCCGTAAAGCTATGGAAGAAGGTAAGTGGGATCTCTCACTTGTCGATCCTGAGGAACTTGCCAAGAGTCAGGCTACCCTGGTATATGGTCAGATGAATGAGCCACCTGGGGCACGTGCTTCTGTAGCTCTCTCTGGTTTGACCGTAGCTGAGGAGTTCCGTGATCACGGAGGTAAGAATGGTGAGGCAGCAGATATCATGTTCTTCATCGATAACATCTTCCGTTTCACCCAGGCTGGTTCTGAGGTATCAGCGCTGTTGGGTCGTATGCCATCAGCCGTAGGTTATCAGCCAACGCTGGCTTCTGAGATGGGTGCCATGCAGGAGCGAATCACTTCTACCAAGAATGGTTCCATCACCTCTGTACAGGCCGTTTATGTGCCTGCCGATGACTTGACCGACCCTGCTCCAGCTACCACCTTTACTCACCTGGATGCTACCACAGAGCTTTCCCGTAAGATTGCATCTCTCGGTATCTATCCTGCCGTAGACCCGCTGGGTTCTACCTCTCGTATCCTCGACCCGCTGATTGTGGGCAAGGCGCACTACGATTGTGCACAGCGAGTAAAGCAGTTGTTGCAGCGTTATAACGAGTTGCAGGATATCATCGCCATCCTCGGTATGGATGAGCTCTCTGATGAGGATAAGTTGACCGTGAACCGTGCACGCCGTGTACAGCGTTTCCTGAGTCAGCCATTCACCGTAGCAGAGCAGTTTACCGGTTTGAAGGGTGTGATGGTTCCTATCGAAGAGACTATCAAGGGCTTCAACGCCATCCTCGACGGTGAGGTAGATGACCTGCCAGAGCAGGCATTCCTCAACGTAGGTACTATCGAGGATGCCAAGGAGAAGGCTAAGCAGTTGCTCGCAGCAGCACAGGCGTAATCTTTAAATCCACGGCTTATGTTACAGCTAAAGATAGTATCTCCTGAGAAAGTAGTCTTCCAGGGTGAGGTAGAGAGCGTACTGGTTCCGGGAACCCTCGGCTCGTTCGAGATTCTCAAAGATCACGCGCCTATCATCTCTTCGCTCGAAGTGGGCAAGGTGGAATACACTACCAAGGAAGGCAAGCAGGTAATGAACATCAAGGGCGGATTCGTGGAATGTAAGAAAAACGAAGTAAGCCTTTGCGTAGAAGTATAATTTAGTTAATAGTTGACAGTTAATAGTTGGCAGCTATATTGATAAAATAGAACAATGGAAAAAGACGAAAAGTTGCGCTTGCAGACTATCAGACAGGCGAGTATCAGGTATAAGCAGATTTCTTTGTGGATTACAGCAGCAGTGGCTCTTGCCGTGCTCTTTGCCTGCAGATTGTCTGCTCAATGCGATGATATGATAGCCCAGGTTGTTAACCCGCTGGTAGTGAGTGCGATATTCTCACTCGTTGCAAGTACTGCTTATGGTGAAGCATGGAAGGCTGTTGCAAAGTCATCGCCCGCCAATCTCGCCAAGTTCTACCTGGCAGCATTGGTGCTGAAGCTGATGGCAGGCACGCTGGTGTTCCTCATCTACGTGCTGGTATGCGACAAGCAGAACATTCTGGGCTTTACCGCCATCTTCGCCCTTTTCTATGTCGTACTTCTCGTGTTCGACTGCATCTACTTCGCTCGGGTAGAGAAAAAGAACCGTCTTTCATAAGCGGTTCTGAAACAAATAATTAATAAACAAAAGTAAGAATTAAAGAATATGAAACATCTCAAGCAATTCCTCTTGATGGCGATGCTGCTCTTTACGCTGGCACCTCTGCAGGTATCGGCCAAGGAGAACATCGATGTGAAAGAGATATTGTGGGGTCATATCAAGGATTCTTATGAATGGCATATCACCAAGGTGGGAAATCATCCCGTAGTGATTCATCTGCCAATCATCGTTAACACCACTTCGGGCTGGCACGTGTTCTGCAGCAGCGAATTCTCGGAAGAGAAGGATGCCAATGGAGACCGTCCTGGACCTTTCAACCTGGTGATCAAGAACGCTGATGCGCAGGCGAATCCCAACAAGATAGTAGAGAAGGTGGGAGGCCAGGAGGTTCGTCCGCTTGACATCTCCATCACGAAGACCGTTTGCGTGCTCTTCATCGATGCTATCATCCTGTTGCTCTGTGTCCTGATACCAGCCCGCTGGTGCAGGAAGCACAAGGTGGATGACCCTGCACCAAAGGGATTTGTGGGACTGATGCACATGTTCATCATGTCGGTATATACCGATGTAATCAAGGCTACGCTCGGTAAGGAGGCGCCAAAGTACGCACCATGGTTGCTTACTTGCTTCTTCTTTATCTTCGTGGCGAACATCATGGGTATCGTACCATTCCCTCCAGGTGGTGGTAACCTGACGGGTAATATCGCCTGCACCGTATTCTTCG
>OJKP01001677.1_pt1 | contig 12064 bp, 10 predicted proteins | sample 1596521 | NCBI WGS metagenome assembly OJKP01 (sample SAMEA4350130, study PRJEB24818) | metagenome | biome: human; feature: gut; material: faeces | place: Denmark | collected 2013-09
GTGCAGGAAAAGGTGTAAGGGGGCATAACGATGAAAACCAACCGTAAAACCATCAAAATGCCCGTGCGCTACCTGATGAACGCCGTGCTGGTGGCGCTGCTGTTCGTGGGGCTTTCCTTCCTCACCCAGAACGTGCTGTCCACCTACCAGAATAAGGTGCTGCTGACCGTGGGCATCAATATCATTCTGGCTGTCTCGCTGAACGTTGCCACCGGTTATCTGGGCCAGCTGCCGCTGGGCCACGCCGGTTTCATGGCCGTGGGTGCTTACACCTGCGCCCTGTTCACGAAATACAGCAATCTGCCCTCCGGTGTCGCTTTTGTCGTGGGTCTGGTGCTAGCCTGCATCGTGGCGGGCCTGTTCGGCGTGCTGATCGGCATTCCTGCTCTGCGCCTGACCGGTGATTATCTGGCCATCCTGACGCTGGGCTTTGGCGAGATCATCCGCATCACCCTGAACAACATCGATGATGTGCTGGGCTTCAAGCTGTTCTACGGTGCCAAGGGCCTGAAGAACATCCCGAAGTACTCCAACTTCACCAATGTGTTCATCTGCGTGGTCATCACCTGCTTTTTGATCCACGCCATGTTGAAGAGCCGCCATGGCCGTGCCGTGCTGGCCATCCGCGATAACGAGATCGCAGCCGAGAGCTGCGGCATCCAGACCACCTACTACAAGGTCATGGCCTTTGCCTTCTCCGCTGCCTTTGCGGGTCTGGCAGGCGGCCTGTATGCCTGCTACATCGGCGTGCTGAACCCCTCCACCTTCGGCTTTATGAAGTCCATCGAGATCCTGGTCATGGTGGTTCTGGGCGGCATGGGCTCCATGCTGGGCTCCATCCTCTCTGCAACGGTCCTGACCATCCTGCCTGAGGCGACCCGCAGCTTCGACAGCTACCGCATGGTTATCTACTCGCTGGTGCTGATCCTGATGATGATCTTCCGCCCGGGCGGACTGCTGGGCAGCTACGATTTCTCCATGAGCCGCCTTGTGGAGCGTGTCCTGTTTGGCAAGAAAAAGAAGGAGGGTGCAGACCATGAGTGAGTTCCAGACCAGACTGAACAGTGTCCCCTCCGGCGGCTTCCTGACGGACCGCGATAAGGACAAAAAGCCCATTCTGGATGTCCGTGAGCTGGGCATCGATTTTGGCGGCCTGACCGCCGTGGATGGCTTCAACCTGATGATCGGCCGCAACGAGATCACTGGCCTGATCGGCCCCAACGGTGCCGGTAAGACCACGGTGTTCAACCTGCTGACCAATGTTTACCAGCCCACCCGCGGCTCCATCCTGATCGATGGAATGCCCACGGCGGGCAAAAAGACCTATCAGGTCAACCGGATGGGCGTGGCCCGCACCTTCCAGAACATCCGTCTGTTCAAGGAGATGAGCGTCATCGACAACATCAAGGTCGGCCTGCATGAGTCCATGAAGTACGATCTTGCCTCGTCGCTGATCCGTCTGCCCAACTACTGGAAAGAGGAAAAGCACTGCACCGAGCGTGCCTTTGAGCTGCTGGACATCTTCCACATGGCAGATATGGCCTATACGCAGGCCGGAAGCCTGCCCTATGGCGCACAGCGCCGTTTGGAGATCATGCGCGCGCTGGCCACCAGCCCCAAGCTGCTGCTGCTGGATGAGCCTGCCGCCGGTATGAACCCCTCGGAGACCGCTGAGCTGACCGAGACCATCCGCCGCATCCGCGATGAGTTCAACATCGCCGTGCTGCTGATCGAGCATGACATGAGCCTGGTCATGGGCATCTGCGAGGGCATCGCGGTGCTGAACTTCGGCCGCATCATCGCCAAGGGCACCCCGGATGAGATCCGCAACAATCCCCAGGTCATCGAGGCCTACCTGGGCAAGAAGGAGGGCTGAACCGATGGCAGAAACGATGCTGAAAGTTGATAACATCAACGTTTATTACGGCAACATCCACGCTGTCAAGGATGTTTCGTTTGAGGTGAACGAGGGCGAGATCGTGACCCTGATCGGTGCCAACGGTGCCGGTAAGTCCACCACCCTGAAAACCATCTCCGGCCTGCTCCACCCCAAAACGGGCGATATCCTGTACAAGGGCAAGAGCATCAAGGGCGTGCGCGCCCATAAGATCGTGGAGGCCGGTCTGGCACAGGTGCCGGAGGGCCGCCATGTGTTCCTGCACATGACCGTGGAGGAAAACCTGGATATGGGTGCCTACACCCAGCCCGCTTCCACCATTGCGGCCAACAAGGAGAAGGTGTTCACCCTCTTCCCCCGCCTGAAGGAGCGCCGCAGGCAGCTGGCCGGTACCATGTCCGGCGGTGAGCAGCAGATGCTGGCCATGGGCCGTGCCCTGATGAGCAACGCCTCCATGCTGATGCTGGACGAGCCCTCCATGGGCCTTTCCCCGCTGCTGGTGCAGGAGATCTTTGATATCATCCGCGATATCCACAAGGAAGGTATGACCATCCTGCTGGTGGAGCAGAACGCACAGATGGCCCTTTCCGTGGCCGACCGCGCCTATGTCCTTGAGACAGGCCACGTGGTCATGGATGGCACCGGTGCAGAGCTGCTGACCAATGAGCGCGTCCGCAACGCTTATCTGGGCGGCTGAGACTGCAGCTGGATAGAACGCAAAACAATACGCCCGCCGGGCGGTACGAGAAGTACCACACCCGGCGGGCGTTGTTCTGTCTGTAAGGAAATTATTCCGGCGCTTTCATGCTTTCCACCATGCTGATCTGGCGGACATGGCGGCGCATGAGCAGGCAGACGGCAAAGTTAAAGAGCATGGTGAGCGCCACGCTGAACACAAAGCTGCGGGGGGCGATGGAACGGATGAACATCATCTGGTCCATTTCCACAGTGCGGATGATGAACTGGTGCAGGGGAATGCCCACCACCAGACCCACCAGGGAGCCGATGAGAGAGAGCAGGTCGATCTCCCGGAAGATGTAGCGGTAGACCTCCTTGTCATAGAAGCCCAGCACCTTGATGGTGGCAAGCTCCTTTTTGCGCTCGCCCAGGTTGACGCTGATGAGGTTGTAGAGCACCACGGCGGCCAATGCGGCAGCGCAGACGATGACCAGCATGACCACATAGTTCAGGCAGCCGATCAGGCCATCGAACATCTGGGTGGTGTCCTCGATGAAGGAGACGGAGCTGACATAGTTGCAGGCCAGAATGGCGGAGGAGAGGGAGGCGCGGGCTGCATCGGTGGGGCAGTCGGTCTGACCGTAAACGGCGTTCCAGGCGGGCAGAGCACCGCCGTTCAGCGTTTTGAGCTGCGCCTGCGAGAGGTACAGCCGGGTAAAGACATAGTTCTCGGTGATGCCGGTCAGGGTCAGGGACCTGCGCCCGCCGTCAGCAGTCTCCACCTCAAAGCTGTCGCCCACCGAAAGCCCCAGCTTTTCGGCGGTCTTTTCGGTCAGGATGACGCTGGAATCGTCAAAGGCAATGGCCTTGTGGCCCTGCCGGGTGCGGAAGGTGAAGTATTCGGTCATCTGGCTTTCGTCTGCGGCGGCAACCAGGCTGACGGTTTCCTTTTCACCCTCGGCGTTGTAAAGGGTGATGCTCTTGGTGTAATAGCGGCCCCAGCTGGTGATCCCGCTGCTGGAATCCAGCAGGTCGGCCAGACCGTTCTCCATGGTCAGCGCCTTTTCGTCGCTCAGGGAGATGGTCAGGTCGGCGTGGGTCAGCTCGGTGGTCTGCTTGGTCAGCATAGGCAGCAGGGAATCCTGGATGCCGAAGCCGATGAGGAGCAGGGCTGTGCAGCCCGCCACGCCCAGAACGGTCATAAAGAAGCGCTTTTTATAGCGGAACAGATTGCGGGCGGTGGTTTTCTGGGAGAAGCTCATCCGCTTCCACAGCGGGGTGAGATATTCAAGGAGGATGCGCTTGCCCGCTGCAGGCGCACGGGGCAGCAGCAGGGCGGCGGATTTTTCCTTGAGGCTGGCGCGGCAGGCCTGCAGGGTGGCAAGGCCGATGACCGCCGCGCTGAGGGCCATGCTGCCCAATGCCAGGCCCGGGTAGAAGTGCAGCGTAAAGGTGGGGAGGGAGAACATCATGGTGCGGTAGGCGTACCAGAAGATGGTGGGGAACACCACAAAGCCCACGGCAATGCCCACGATGCTGCCCAGAACGCTGGCGGCAATGCCATAGAGTAAGTACTTGCCTGCAATGCTGGTGTTGGAGTAGCCCAGCGCCTTGAGGGTGCCCATCTGCAGGCGGTTCTCGTCCACCATGCGGGTCATGGTGGTGGAAGCCACCAGCGCCGCCACCAGGAAGAAGAACACCGGGAACACCCGGGCAATGGCGGCCATCCGGTCGGCGTACTGTTCCAGCGTGACAAGGCTCAGGGTGCTGCCGCGGTCCAGAACATACCACTCGCCGTTCTGGATGTCCGCAATCTTCTCTTCCGCATCGTTGATCTGCTGCTGGCCTTCGGCGAGCTTCTGCTCCGCATCGGCCTTTTGGGTCTCGTATTCGGTGCGGGAAGCGTCCAGCTGCTCCTGCCCGGACTGGTACTGTGCCCAGCCCTCATCCAGCTGGGCGCGGGCGGCCTCAAACTGGGTGTAGGCGGTGGCAGTACCGGTGCTCAGCTGGAGCTGGCCCTGCAGCAGCTGTACCTTCATTTTGCGCAGGGCGGCTTTGGCTTCGGTGACAAGGTCCGTGTTGGAGAGGTTGGGCGAGGAGATGAGCCCTTTGGCATACATCTGCTGCTTGCCGGCATCCAGCTGGGCCTGATAACCGTCCAGCTGGCCCTTGATGTTATCGTAGGCTGCCTGTGCCTTGGCAAGCGCGTCCCGCAGCTCGGTGTATTCCTCGTCCTCGGGCTCGGCCTCATCCAGCGCCTTTTGGGCATTGTTCAGGGCGGTCTCAGCATAGCCCAGCAGGGGGTCAGCCACCTGTTTCAGGTTGACCAGCAGCTGGATCTGCTGAAGCTGATCCTCAAATTCCAATACCTGCTCTTCGCTGCTCACCAGCGTGGCGGCACCGCTCTGCATGGTATCGGGCAGGGCGGCCTTCTGGGCGGCAAGCTCGGCTTCGCCCGCGTCCAGCTGGGCCTTGGCGGCATCCAGCTCCCGCTGCGCGTCGGTCAGCTTCTGCTCGGCTTGTGCAAACTGGCGCTCGGCTTCGGCCTTCTGCTCACTGTAGGTCTGTTTGGCATCGTCCAGCTGGGCAGTGGCATCCTCGATAAGCTGGGCCCGGCGGGCCACACAGTGCTCCTTGCTGATGGCATCCAGCCGGTCAGCCACAGTATCTACAGCGGTCTGGTATTCATCGCTGTAATTGTCATACTGCGCGGCATCTGCTGCTTTGAGATAACAGACAGTATAATAATCTGCGGTCAATTCACCGTCCTGCACGAACACAAGAGCATCCAGGATGCCGTCGCCGACGGTGCTGGTCTCCTGGGTGGCAGAAAAATATTGGGGGTCCTGTACCTGGCCCACCACGGTATATTCGGTGCGGCGGATGTCCTCGGTATCCTCGGGCAGGGTGACCACGGTGCCCAGCGGGACAGGGTCAGCGTGGCCCAGCACCTGCACCACACACTCGTTGGCGGTTTCGGGCATCCGGCCCTCCAGCAGAGTCAGGCGGTTCATATTGTCTTCGGTATCCGCAGCCGGGTCGGCGGGAAGCTGCTGCACCCGCAGCACGGCTCCGTCAGTAGAGCTTGACCAGCGGCCCTCGGTGTCCAGATACTTCACGGGCATCACGGCGCTCACGCCCTCCGTGGCGGCAATGGCGGAGAGATCTGATTCCGAAAGGCCCAGCGTGGAGAGCACCCGCAGGTCGAACACATTTTGCTGGACATAGTACTTCTGCCCGGCGGTGCGCATACTGGGGGCAAAGCTGACCAGACCTGTCAGCATCATCACGCCCAGCGCCACGATGCCGAACAGGGAAAGGAACCGGTTCAGGTTGCTCCGGAAGTCACGCTGGATATTTTTACGATAGCTTTTCTGCATAGTGGTCACCACTCGATCTGTTCCACCGGCACCGGGTGTTCGTTGACCTTGTTGGACAGGATCTGTCCGCTCTTGACCTGAATGATCCGGTCCGCCATGGCCGTCAGGGCCGTGTTGTGGGTAATGACGATGACGGTGCGCCCTGTTTCGCGGCAGGTGCGCTGGAGCAGGGCCAGCACCTGTTTGCCGGTCTTGTAGTCCAGTGCACCGGTGGGCTCATCGCAGAGCAGGAGCTTGGGGTTCTTGGCCAGCGCCCGGGCAATGGAAACGCGCTGCTGCTCGCCGCCCGAAAGCTGGGCAGGGAAGTTGTTGAGCCGCTCGCCCAGACCCACGCTTTCCAGCGTGGCGGCGGGGTCCAGCGGATCACGGCAGATCTCGCTGGCCAGCTCCACATTTTCCAGTGCAGTCAGATTCTGCACCAGATTGTAGAACTGGAACACGAAGCCAACATCATACCGGCGGTAGGTGGTGAGCTCTTTTTCGGAAAAATGGCTCACATCCTGCCCATCCAGCCAGACATGGCCCTCATCGCAGCTGTCCATGCCGCCCAGAATGTTCAGCAGGGTGGTCTTGCCTGCACCAGAGGGACCCACAATGATGCAAAACTCGCCTTTGTCTACATAAAAATTCAGGTGATCGGCCGCCGCAATGCGGACACTGCCGGTCTGATAATATTTGGAAACATCCTCAAACTGCACAAAATGTTCCATATGCTGCTCCTTGCCTTGAAAAAAATTATTGTTCCATCCTAACTATAACATATTTTGCAGCAGGTTTGCAGGGGCAGAGCGCTGGAATTTGCAAAAAGTTAACAGGTCGTATCAAGGATAAAGTCAACGGTCTGCTCGATCTGGAATTTTGCGAAATACCCCTCTTCCAGCGGGATCCACCGGGCGGTGAAGCCGGAATAGCGTTCTCCCTCCCGCGCCAGCAGACGGCGGGCCTGCTCTTCCTTGGAGCAGGTGACGAAAACCTTCAGATCATAACAGTCCGCAAGGGTGGGGTGGCAGCTGTAACTGCCCTCCACGATGACCAGCGGCTGGGGCGCAAAGCATTGTTCCGGCAGGTAGGCACCCGCCCGGCAGGAGTAGGCACGGTAGGGGACGGCCTGCCCGGCTCGGGCGGGGGTGAGCACCTGGGCACGCAGACGCGCCAAGTCCATGTTGGCGCAAGGGATCTGCTCCCAGTTTGCCACACGGCTGGCTGGGGGAAGATAGAAGTCATCGGTATGCACCGTGATGCTCTGGGGAAACTGCCGGGCCAGCTGTGCCGCCAGCGTGGTTTTGCCGCTGCCGCACCGGCCGTCCAGCGCCACCAGCACCGGGGCGGCAGGATGGGCAGAGAGCAAAGTGGAGAGTTTTTCCACGAGAGGGGAAATGGTGGTTGAAAGCATAGGGAACACATCCTTGACAAATCGTTAAAAATTGACTATAACTGCTTTTTGAATGTCAGACTTTTGTATTCAGTCTGAGAGCCGCTTCGGCGGAAGGTTCCATTTTCAGTGGGCGTGAAACCTAGTGCACGCATCACGCCGCAGGAACCGGCATTTTCGGCGGCAACATCGGCCAGAACGGTTTTTATACCGTTCTGTGCACCGAACTGCACCAGAGCGTTTACCATTTCTTTGGCATAACCCTTGCGCCAGCAGGTAGGGTGGATGCAGTAACCGATATCCCAGCAGCTGCCGCCATCCTTGACCACAGCACAGCAGGTACCAATGGGCTGGTGGGTGACTTTGTTCTCTGCAATGACATAATAGCAGTCGGTGCTGTCGCTCAGATTGCGGAGCAATTCCATATATTCGTTCAGGTCATCGATATCGTCCAGCACCGGGTCGGACAAATATTTTCCGGTGATGGGGTCACCCCAGATGCAGAGTGCAAACCCGGCATCCCGAGCTTCCTGCGGGCGCAGGCGAAGCCGGGCGGTTTCAAAAGGTGTGAAAGTCATAGAAAGCGCTCCTTCTTGACAAATCGTTAAAAATTGACTATACTACAAATAGAAAAGGCGCTGGCCGCAAACGACTAGCCCCTTGCCATATTAGTCAAGAAAAATGACCGCTCAGGCTTGGAACGTTGAGGCGGTCATTTTTTCTTGCGTTTTTTATCGCTTGTGGCGATTTTCCATGTGATTTGCAACAACGACGACCGCCGCCAGTGGCGGATTGAGGGAGGAGTTGTTGGGGCAGCGGCCAGCAGGACGCGAGTGCATTTGCACGAAGCGAACGCTGGGAGCCGCAACCCGGGTTCCATAAAGAAAAGCCCCTTTCCGCCCTTAGGCATCCGGGGAGCGGGCAACTCTTCAAGAAACCAGCCATTCCCGGCACCTAGGTACCGGCAAGTGGGCTGCCGCCTGCGTTTTGGACACAGCGCCTTCGCCGCCTTTGCGGGCGGCTGACTATACTATACCATGAATTTCGACACGCCGCAACACGCGCAAAAAGTTTGATGCAGAAAACTTGTCAAAACCCCTTGACACCACCCCAGAGCTATGGTAAGATAATGCCACGTTAGAAATAACTAACCACAAAGCGGTCAGCAGACAAATGGTCTGTGCCGCATTCTTTTAGAGTTTGAAGTTAGAAACATCTAACTGCTGCGCCTGCATAGAACGCAGTACGGCGGGGAACGCTGTTCCTGAAGAAAACGAGAGCGGAGGAAAGCAGCCATGGAGCGTAATTTTGAGACCGTGATGATCGAACAGTGCGCACCTGTGCTGGCAGGGCTGAAGCCTGCCGGGCTGTTCCGCTATGAGACCCGGGACTGTGCCGACCTGGCTGCCCGGGTTCACCGCTGGAATGACCAGCTGGGGGAGAAGGGGCTGAAGGTCCGGGTCCTCAAGGGCTGTGCTCAAACCCACCGGTATCTCATTTATGTTTACCGCGAGAGCCGCCTGCGTCAGGTGTTGGCCGATGAGGCGGTGCGGGAGTTCCTGCAACGCGAGGGCTATGCCCTGCCGGAAGATGCTTCCGATTGTGACGGTATGCTGCGGCAGCTGTCCCGGCGGTTGTGCTGCGAAGCTGATTTTCCCCATGAAATCGGCGTGTTTCTTGGTTATCCGCTCACCGATGTGGTGGGCTTTATCGAAAATCAGGGCCGCAACTTCACCTGCTGCGGCTGCTGGAAGGCTTACGGCGACCCTGATGCCGCCGCACGTCATTTTGCCCAGTTGAACAAGTGCACCAGAGTATATCTGCGCCTGTTCCATGAGGGTACCCCCATTTTCCGCCTTGCTGTGGCGGCTTGACAAGTCATTCTCTACCAATACTCTCTTTTTATCCTGGCACCCACCGGAACAAACCACGCTCCGGCGGGAAGAAATCCTCCTTTTGACACGCGGCCGTCCGTTGCAGCCTTGACCACTGCACCGGGCGGCTGTGTCATTTCATGGATAGAAAAAATGACGGTAAAATGTAAACAATGGCTAACTTTTGCTCAGGAATTTGAGTTAGTTGTTGTTGATTGTGATAAAAAAACTGGGATATTTGGGCAGAAAAACTGTTTGTTCATATAAACTAACTTTTAATAATGAAAAAACTGTTGACAACAAAGGTTAGTAAGCGTAAACTATCTATGCTGATAGTTCCGACTGACTAACCCCTCCGGTGCATCAGCAGCCCACAAACAGTGTGAAAAAGGGAGTGGAATGTTATGATGCCTCTGACAATGGCGAAGGCGGGCGAGACCGTCACCATCAAGAAGATCACCGGCAAAGATGAAGTCCGCCTGCATCTGGCAGAGCTTGGTTTTGTGGTGGACAGCGAAGTGACCGTGGTCAACGAGATCGCAGGTAACCTGATCGTACAGGTCAAGGAAAGCCGACTGGCACTCGACAGGACGATGGCAAATCGCATTATGATCGGCTGAACAGCGCAGCACGCTGTTTGGGACCTGCTCCGACACTGGAATGGTCTCTGAATAAAGACAAGTAGAGGAGGAAATTTGCATGAAAACTCTGAAGGACGTGAAGGTCGGCGAGACCTGCACCGTGGCACGCCTGCATGGCGAAGGCCCGGTCAAGCGCCGCATCATGGACATGGGCATCACCAAGGGTGTTGAGATCTATGTCCGTAAGGTGGCACCTCTGGGCGACCCCATGGAGCTGACCGTGCGCAACTACGAACTGAGTGTGCGCAAGGCCGACGCTGAAATGATCGAAGTGGTTTGATTCCAAAGAGAGGAAAGGACACGCAATGAGTATTAAAATTGCACTGGCCGGTAACCCGAACTGCGGCAAGACTACCCTGTTCAATAACCTGACCGGCTCCAACCAGTACGTTGGCAACTGGCCCGGCGTTACCGTGGAAAAGAAGGAAGGCAAGCTGAAGGGCGATAAGGATGTCATCATCCAGGACCTGCCCGGTATCTACTCCCTGTCTCCCTACACGCTGGAGGAGGTCGTCTCCCGTACTTACCTGGTCAAGGAGAAGCCCGATGCCATCCTGAACATCATCGATGGCACCAACATTGAGCGCAACCTCTACCTGACCACTCAGCTGATCGAGCTGGGCATCCCCGTTGTTATGGCGGTCAACATGATCGATCTGGTCCGCAAGAACGGCGATAAGATCGACCTGAAGAAGCTGAGCAGCGAGCTGGGCTGCCAGGCAGTTGAGATCAGCGCACTGAAGGGCGAGGGCACCGAGGCTGCTGCCAAGGCTGCGGTTGCCGCTGCCCAGAAGCAGAAGGCCGGTGAGCTGCCCCACGTCTTTACCGGCAGTGTGGAGCATGCCATTGCACACATCGAGGAGTCCATCCAGGGCAAGGTCGATGACCGCTTCCTGCGCTGGTATGCGGTCAAGCTGTTCGAGCGGGATGAGAAGGTCGTGGAAGAGCTGAAGCTCGACAAGGCTCTGGCTGACCACATTGATGAGCACATCAAAGACTGCGAGAAGGAGATGGACGATGATGCGGAGAGCATCATCACCAACCAGCGCTACTCCTACATCAACGGTGTCGTTGACAAGGCCGTCAAGAAAAAGGCCCGTGTGGAGCACCTGACTGCTTCTGACAAGATCGACCAGATCGTGACCAACCGTGTGCTGGCTCTGCCCATCTTCGCGCTGGTCATGTTCCTGATGTACTCCCTGTCCATGGGCACCTCCATTGCAGATGGCGGCTGGGCTATCGGCACCTTTGCGACTGACTGGACCAACGATGTCCTGTTTGGTGAGATCGTGCCGGGCGCGCTGGGCGGCTTCCTGGAGAGCATCGGTGTGGCAGGCTGGCTGTACGGCCTGATCATGGACGGTATCGTGGCCGGTGTCGGCGCGGTGCTGGGCTTCGTTCCCCAGATGCTGGTTCTGTTCTTCCTGCTGTCCATCCTGGAGGATGTGGGCTATATGTCCCGTGTCGCCTTCATCATGGACCGTATCTTCCGCCGTTTCGGCCTGTCTGGTAAGAGCTTCATCCCCGTGCTGGTCGGTACCGGCTGCGGCGTGCCCGGTGTTATGGCTTCCCGTACCATCGAGAACGAGCGTGACCGCCGTATGACCATTATGACCACCTGCTTCATCCCCTGCGGCGCTAAGATGCCCATCATCGGCCTGATCGCAGGTGCAATGTTCGGTGGTTCCTCTCTGGTTGCTGTTTCCGCTTACTTCATCGGCATGGCTGCCATCATTTGCTCCGGTGTTATTCTGAAGAAGACCAAGCTCTTCGCTGGCGACCCCGCACCCTTCGTTATGGAGCTGCCCGCTTACCATGTGCCTGCATGGGGCAACGTTTTCCGTGCTACCTGGGAGCGCGGCTGGTCCTTCATCAAGCGCGCCGGTTCCGTCATTCTGGCAGCTACCGTTGTGCTGTGGTTCCTGCAGGGCTTCGGTTTCGAGAATGGTGCCTTCGGCATGGTCGAGGATCAGGACAACTCCGTCCTGGCCGCTATCGCTACCAAGATCGCCTGGATCTTCGCTCCTCTGGGCTTCGGCAACTGGCGTGCAACCGTTGCTTCCGTCTCTGGTCTGATCGCAAAGGAGAACGTGGTTGGTACCTTCGGTGTTCTGTATCACTTCGGCGGCGAGCTGTCTGAGAACGGCGATGAGATCTGGGCAGCAGTTGCGCAGGATTACACCGCTCTGTCCGCTTACGCCTTTATGATCTTCAACCTGCTG
>OJKP01001685.1_pt1 | contig 12037 bp, 16 predicted proteins | sample 1596521 | NCBI WGS metagenome assembly OJKP01 (sample SAMEA4350130, study PRJEB24818) | metagenome | biome: human; feature: gut; material: faeces | place: Denmark | collected 2013-09
TCTGTCTCATCTTGTCGTATTCCCGTCTTCGTCTGTCCTCGCCACTTTTAACCAAAATGAGGAAAGTAACTGATAACCAGTAAACTTTCCTCATTCTTCTCTCAAACACTTTTTATATGTACTTTCTTTGAGATAAACATGGTTTTTCCCAAATAAAATAGTATTTTTGTACTTACATAAATATACGTAAAATATAAGATAGAGCCGTGATGCGGCTTAGCAATATAGTAACAATGAAATATATTTGGTTGATTATCTTTCTGATATTGCCGATAGTCGGTGTTCTTTATACCGCTTGGCGAATGTGGCATTTACTGCCTTTTTCCATTGCCATGAAATGGGTGGCAGTGGGAGTTTTAGTTATGTGGTTCAGTACCATATTCATCGCCTTTTCGGGAGCGTTAGAGAAAATGCCACTTTTTGCGGCAACAGCAGTTTATGAAGTGGGCTTTTCCTTTATCTTCATCCTGTTGTATCTGGTGATGCTGTTCCTCGTGCTCGACGTTGGCCGCCTTGTTCATATAGTGCCTAAAGCTTGGCTATTTGACAATGGTTATACTTCTATCGGCATTTTTGCCTTCATGCTGCTGATTTTCGGCTATGGCAACATACACTATAATAATAAGGCGAGAGAACAGATTGATATCAAGACCGATAAGGCTATCAGTTTTAAAAAGAAGAGTACAAAGATTGTACTTCTTAGCGATCTTCATCTCGGTTATCACAACCGCCGTTCTGACTTCAGGAAATGGGTGGACATGATCAATGCTGAGCAGCCCGACCTCATATTGATTGCTGGAGACATCATAGACAACAGCGTCCGTCCTTTGATGGAAGAGAACGTAGCTGCAGAGTTTCATCGTCTGACAGCCCCTGTCTATGCTTGTCTTGGCAACCATGAGTATTACAGCAACCAACCAAAGGCAAGGCGATTTTATCGTGAAGCAGGCATTACGTTGCTGCAGGATAGCGTGGCAAAGATAGGCAATCTGTGCATCATCGGCAGGGACGACCGCACGAATATGCAGCGCAAATCCCTGGCGATGATTATGGAAGAGGCCAGAAAGAAGGGCTTCATTTCTGACTTGCATCATGGAAAATATTCGAATGAGTTTCTCATTCTTCTCGACCACCAGCCTTATCATTTGGAAGAGGCGGAACAAAACGGCATTGACTTCCAGTTCAGTGGTCACACCCATCACGGACAGGTTTGGCCTGTCTCCTGGATTACCGATGCTTTATACGAGAAAGCCTATGGCTCACTTCAAAAAGGCAACACCCAATATTACATCAGTTCGGGTTTGGGAATCTGGGGTGGAAAATTCCGCATTGGCACTCAGTCAGAATATGTAGTGCTGACAATTGAGCATAAGTAAAATATAAAATCAGTGTATTTATAAAGAGCGGCCTTCGGGTCGCTTTTTTTATGCTTATACTTTTCCTTGTTGAAAGGATTGTCCTGTTATAGGAGGATTTCATTCATCGACTTCTGGGAATCGGTAATAATTCTGTTGCGAAGGTAACGGTTCTGTCTTATCTTTACAAGGTCAGGGCGCTGCTTTGCTGAAAAATCTCCACACCATTCGGGTAGTATTTTGCAGACAAAACCTTGTATGGATAGCCATAACACCTTCTGAATGCAACATAATTTTTAACCATCCCCGAAGTAGTTGATCTACGAAAGGGAGATAAAATCAGATGGCATTATGACAACAATGAAATCAATTCTCAGCCGACTTACCCAGGCAGTGAGCGGCACAGACAAGGAACTCTTCAGTGAGCAGGAGTTGAACCAGTTTGCTTCATTCTATCTTGACAAGTGGGATGAAAACACAAGCGAGGACGTGGTGGCAGAGTCTTTCGTAGATTATTGGTGGAACACAGACAGGGCTTGCAGACGATGCTCGGAATGTGGCAAGCTGATGCGTGAGGGTTATTGCGCAGACATGGGAGTAGACTACTATTGCAGCAAGGACTGTCTGCATAGCGACTTCACAGATGAGGAATGGGCTGAGGAATGTGAATCCAACGACCAGAGTTATTATACAGAATGGTAATCAAATAAATATACAAGATAATGGCAAATCAGGCAACAACAACCTATAAGGTTACAGGAACCAAAAAGGCAGTAAGCAACCTTTGGAACACCCTTCAGCGCATGGAGGTGAACAGCAGGAACATCTGGCTGGATGACCTTGCAAAGCACTATGGAATCGACTTTCAGAAGAAGCACATCTGTGTGCGTGGTCACATCTACTGGGCAGAGTATGAGGAGGATGAAGACACCAGTCTGCTTTCCTTCGAGACCGAAACTGCCTGGGATGCTTGCAATGACCTCTTCTTTGAGATAAACCGACTCCTGGATGATGAACTGAGCATTTCCTACCGATGCTGCGAGTGTGGCTGTGAGGTCTATTACACCCACGATGAAGGTGATTACTTTCCCGAAGAATGTTGTGTCAGCGCATCCGGCGAACCATTTGAGGATTGTTGTGATGATGTTTACGGCACTATAGGAGAAGCCATCAAGGAATGGACATCCAAGACCGGCATTGAACAGGGAGAGCGAACCGATGAGCAGATGATGGACTTCATCAATGAATATGAGTATGAGGACGATGACACTTATTTCTACATCCGAACCTTCACATTTGAATAAATGACTCCTCAAATCCTGACGTTTCCCCTGACACTTTGGGTTGTTAGGGGAAACGTGGAGGAACTCTCGCCAGATACCCGTACCTTTGTACACGTTAATACATGTCGCCACGTACACGTGGAGCCATGTACACATGAATACGTTAATACATATATACAAAAGATTTTATATTATGTCATTGAAAATCATTACATTCGCCAATCATAAAGGTGGCGTTTCGAAGACCACCTCTACAGCCTCCATCGGGGCTTGCATGGCACGTATGGGCAAGAAAGTCCTGCTCATAGACCTTGACGGTCAGGCAAATCTTACCCTGTATTTCATCCCGAATGAAGATGAGGTGCAGGCAAGCATCTTTGACTCTCTGGTTGATGGCGCACCCCTGCCAGTGAAGCACATCAGGGAGAACCTCGACCTCGTTCCTTCCTCCCTCGAAATGGCAAGCGCAGAGATTGCCTTGACCAATCTTCTGGCAAGAGAACAGCTGCTGAGCCGACTGCTCGAACCTGTGAAGCAGAACTATGACTACATTCTCATAGACTGTCCTCCGTCTTTGGGAATTGTCACCACAAACGCTTTCCTTGCTGCAGATGAAATCATCGTTCCGATGACTCCAGAGCTTCTTCCTCTGAAAGGAATGAGAATGCTCGATTCCTTTGTCTCGACCTTGCAGCGAGTGAAGCCGAACCTCAGACTTGGAGGCGTTTTCATAGCCAGATTCAACCATCGCAAGTTGAACAAGGTGGTTGAGCAAGCCGTGAAGTCCCGTTACGAGACTATCACCATGCAGACTCGCATCCGTGAAAACATCGCCCTGGCAGAATCGGCAGGCAGCGGTCAGAGCATTTTCGAGTACGACCCTCAGTCGAACGGTGCGAAGGACTATCAGGCATTGACAGAAGAAATTATCTCACGTAATCAGTAAAGACTATGGCAAAGAAGAATATGGACATCCTGCTTGGCAACATTCTCGGAAAGGCTGCCATTCATCCGCAGGACAGATTTGACAAGTCTCCTGGGAATCCTCAGGAGCAACAGATTTCTGCTCCCAGCCCTCAGACAGAGAGCGATTCGCCCAATGATGAACCCTGGCGACATTTCTCCTTTATCTGCTCAAAGGAACTCGTTGACAAGGTTCAGAGCATCGCCCGAAAGGAAGGTTTCACCATCCGCTCGTTTATGGAATATGTCATGAAACAAGGCGTTGAAGCTTATGAGTCGAAGTATGGTAAGGTCAAGAAAATCAGGACTAAAACCATTCGGGAAGTCATGTAGAAAGTGTGGACGTGTAGCCATGTACACATGAATACATTGATACACGTGTACGTTGATACATATATACATATAGACGTTGATACATGTCCACATGTGGATATGAATACAATGAAATTAAAAAACATCAAAAACGAAAAGTCATGAAAATGAAAAAGTATCTTTCAATCGCCATCCTTCTGATGATGATGGCTTCACCTGTAGTATTCACTTCTTGCGGCAATGATGACCCGACGGAGGACATCGGAAATCCGGAAACAAAACTGGACGTTTGGACAGAGCCTTACCATATCATGGGTGCAAATGTGGATGAGGTCAAGAGCTATATGGCTCAATCCATGAAGCGTTACCGCCAGGTAGCTGAGACTTCCGGCGACAACATCCAGTTGACCTTTATGACCGGGCAGGGGAGTGAAGGCGTTCTTTACAGTTTCTCCCGTCTTGACGGTTCTCTTTATTCTGTCATTGATACGGAGCGAAGTGTGAACCGTGGGCTTGTCATTGACTATCTGAAGAAGCACTACACGCTTGTTTCTGCCGATGAAGCCAGCCTGCAGTACTGCTTCACCAACCCGGACAAATCCATGGTGATTACAACCATGAAGATTTCAGATTCCTATTTCAATGTGAACTATTCAGTGGGTTATTGATTGAGAAAAATAAGATTGCCACCATCAGAATTTCGTGCTCTGGGTTGTAGTTTTAGATGTCTGTATGTGCTTGAAGGAGCATCCTGCTCTTTGTTGTGCTAAATAATAAAAAAAATAACGTCTGACGGATATAAAAACAAGTTTTATTTCTTATATTTGCAATCAAATTACAAATATCGATGTTAAAATGGTTTTAGAGATACGTTTAAGCAATATGTTCTCGTTTCGAGACGAGGTAACTTTGGACTTGCAGGCTGCCAAGATTCAGACAAAGAAGGCAAGGGAGCTTGAAGGTAATCTGTTTTCCGTGGATGGAGAACAGATGTTGAAGAGCGTTGCCTTATTTGGAGCCAACGCTTCGGGTAAAAGCAATGTGATTAAAGCCATCAGAGCTTGTGTGAACATGGTTCGTTCATCACATAATTATAATGTTGACACCAGGTTTGCCATCTCACCTTTCAAGTTTGAGGATTATGCCAACAAGCCAAGCTCCTTCTACATCCGTTTCCTGCTGAATGGAGTAGAGTATGAGTATTCCTTCTCCTTTATACATGATGAAATCATCACCGAGACTTTGTACTATTATCCGAATGGTCGCAAGTCGCTGGTGTTCAGCCGTGATGAAAGTAGAGGAACAGAGAAGAAAGACATCTATGAGTTTAAGACTGTCATCAAGCGTCCTTCCGATGTAGCTGACAATACATCGAAGAAGACTCTCTATATTTCTCGTGCCAGCCAGATTGACAGGGAAATAGCCCAAAAGATTTTCCTGTTCTTCTGTAATGACATCGTGCTTGATTATCAGGTGGCTAACATTGATTCTCTGGATAATTTGTTCAAGGAACGAAAGGAGCAAATGCTGGAGGTGTTGAGAACGGCAGATAGCGACATCATTGACTTCAAGATTCAGAACAATGCCATCACGACGTTTCATCGTACCAACCCTTCCGTTGCGTTTGATTTCGAGACGGAAGAGTCGGAGGGAACCAAGACTTTGTTCCGGATGATGGTGAGGATGATTGGTATTATCCATGAAGGAAAGATGCTCCTTGTCGATGAGATAGATAACAGCCTTCATATACCCAGCTTGTGGAATTTGTGATAGGTATGTTCAATCATAGCGACCATGCCCAGCTCATCTACACCACTCATAACACCCATTTGCTGAACACCGATTTCCAGCGAAGGGATCAGGTGTATTTCGTGAATAAGCGAGAGGATGGAAGCAGTGATCTATATTCTCTGTTTGATTTCAAGGATTTCCGGGACACGCTGGATATGGAGAAGGCTTATCTGCAGGGACGCTTTGATGCTATTCCTACCATATCTAATCTCACTATTTAGCTTATTATGAAACAATTTACTTATCTTCGTACATAAATTATAAATATATGGGACAGATGAATCTTACTCCATTGGATGATGTGCTTGACAAGCACTTTGGAAAAGTTGGTACTCCGAAACGTGACGCATTTGAGAGTGACGTGGACGAAGCTTTACATGCTTACCATTTGGAAAAAGCCGTTAAGAATACTCGTATAGAGCAGAACAAGCCTTTCGATTAGAAAAATGTTACTATTTATAAGATACGCTTAAACGAAAGACTGCGATATAAAATAAATAAGATGAAAGAATTATTTGGTATTATATTATTGACATTATTGGTAGTGCTTGGTTCGTGCAACTCCAATACAAATGTGTCTCTTATGGAAACATCTCCGCAACTATTTGGTGTACGCCAAGTAAGCACAGGTAATCCTGGCTATAGAAATAGAGAGTTGTTCATAAACGAATTGGAAAAAAAGTGTAAATATCCTATTGAGTTTCAAAAAAATAATTTGGAAGCATACGTTGCTGTTGAATACAAGACAGACCATCGAGGATATATTGTAAAAAAAAGAGTGGTTGCTTGCGACAACAAAAAATTCAAAAAGATAACATTGGATATATTTGACGAAGTTAAAACTCTCAAAATAGCCACAACAGAGAAAATAGATACAATTTACTTCCAATACAAGATACAAGGTTCACCAACTTTAATCCATTCAAAAGTAGATGTCAAGATTATCGGCTATGGCAGCAATAATAAATCAATTTTAATGAAGTAACTCGATTTATCATAAATAATAATTATTAAAGAGTCATGAAAGTATATTAGTCTTTCGTGTCTCTTTAATATCTAAGTATTATAATTTTCCTATAATGCCAATTCTATTTCCTTTTTTTTACTTTTTAGCTAAAAATCGCTCAAAAAACAACTTTTTTGAAACTTTTTTCCTGCTACGAAAAAAGACTTCACTCTCCCTTTCTACCTTTGCATCGTCAAAACAAGGAAGTATGGGTGAGCGGCTTAAACCAGCACACTGCTAACGTGCCGGACCGAAAGGTTCCGAAGGTTCGAATCCTTCTGCTTCCGCACATTGGCTCGTTAGCTCAGTAGGATCAGAGCACGACGCTACGAACGTCGGTGTCGGGAGTTCGAGTCTCTCACGAGTCACAATATTGGAGGTTTGGCAGAGTTGGTCTATTGCACCGGTCTTGAAAACCGGCAGGCGGCAACGTCTCAAAGGTTCGAATCCTTTAGCCTCCGCAAACTTGCCCTATCGCATAACGGTAGTGCGGCAGATTCTGGATCTGCAAGTGGTGGTTCGATTTCATCTGGGGCAACATCAGTAAGGAGCTTTGGCAGACTTGGTGTATGCGCGGGACTGAAAATCCCGAGAACGTGGTTCGACTCCACGAGGCTCCACTTGAAAATTCGGGAGTGCTCCAGTGGCAACGAGGGCGGACTGTAAATCCGCTGTCTGATGACTTCGTAGGTTCGAGTCCTACCTCCCGAACTCAACTTGCCCTATGGTATAATGGTAGCACAACGGGTTTTGGTCCTGTTAGCGAAGGTTCGATTCCTTCTGGGGCGACAAGTTAAAAAACAACTCCATGGTGTAATTGGTAGCATACCAGATTTCAGATCTGGAGGTGGTGGTTCGAATCCATCTGGAGTTTATATGGAGTTTGTAGCTCAGTTGGTAGAGTGCCAGGTTGTGGCTCTGGTGGTCGTGGGTTCGATCCCCATCAAACTCCCAAATGCTTCAATAGCACAGTGGTAGTGCAGCTCCCTTGTAATGAGCAGGTCGTAGGTCCGAATCCTACTTGAAGCTCTACATAAGAAAGGCTTCTCTTCAGGCAGTTTTGCCTGAAAAGAAGCCTTTTAGCTTTCTTGTAAGACGATGGCTCGTTGATGTTCACTCATAATTTTCCTCCTTTATCCTTACACAAAGTTCAGAATAGATTTGAGTCTGTCCTGTACTTTGTTGAGCACCTGGATGGTGTCTTCGTTGTTCTTATCCTTCTTGTTTTCAAGAAGAATGATAGCCTTCTTTATCAGCTTGCAGTCCTCTATGGATAAAGGCATTTCAGTGATAGAGTAGTCTGGATCAGCGTATCTGTAGTATATTCTATCATAAACTTCGATAGGAGCATTGTAGCCCAGTTTGTCAGATCTCATAATCTGTATGTCCATCTGTACAGTTCTGGCGCATACTCCTTTGGTGATTCCCTCCATGTCGTAGAGTGCATCGCTACATGCCTCCACGAGATCATCGAGAGTCCATCTTCTGTATCTGTTTCTTAAACAGTTGTCTATAGTTTTGTACCTTATTAAGGCATTCTTATTTGCTGGCATAGTTCTTTCATTTTAAACGTAAAAAATGGTTGGATTTCATCCAGCTTTTTCTCGCCATGTCAGAGCATATGCAAGCTGTTGACTAAAAAGAAAAAGTTGGATTCTCCCGGCAAGGAAACTCCAACTCTTCAATATTATCTTTGTTCTCTGTGGGGCACGCTGTTACGATGCCCGGTAGAAATAACTATGCGAATAATGATGTGGGAATCCTATACCGGCTGTATCTGATGTACTTGATGTATGTACATAACTATTCCGTTCAAAGCGTCGATAGCTCTGAACGAATGATTGTGATGTTATGTGCATATTTAAATTCATTTCCGTATAGGATTTTTATATTTTTACTTTTTATTTGTCTAATTCGGGTGCAAAGATACAAAAATAGTGCGAAATCTTTTTGCGTAGCAGCAAAAAAATGGTATAAACATGCGGATTTTAACCAAAATGAGCAGTTCTGATAGTGATAATCGGCTGATTTTCTCTGATAATGCTTCGCCCCACGCCATGAAGAGCGCTACTGGAGTTCCACCTGATAGACTTTGCATTTATGTCAGCAAAGCATGACGTAAGTGCAAAGTCCCTCAGTCGGAAGGTGCCCACGAAACGACATCCGGTTGCTTACAAACTGAGTAGGTGGGACGCAAGCGATTCCCACTTAATCAGTTTGACACTACTGCATGTCCATTCGTCGAGGAGGGCACTGGCTCACAGCATCAACCTTCATTTCCCTCCCTTCCACCTATTATAATATCCTGGTCTTCCTCTTTTAAAATGTATTCATGTGGACGTGAATACATATATACATGGATAGGTGTGTACGTGTACACATGAATACACCTTGAAACCCTCATACCATGATGAGTAGCAGGTCTTTATAGATTTGCATTTTTATAAGCAAGATGATAATGCTTCGCCCCACACCATGAAGGATGCTACTGGAGTTCCACCTGATAGACTTTGCATTTATGTCAGCAGAGCATGACGTAAGTGCAAAGTCCCTCAGTCGGAAGGTGCCCACGAAACGACATGCGGTATCTTACAAACTGAGTAGGTGGGACGCAAGCGATTCCCACTTAATCAGTTTGACACTACTGCATGTCCATTCGTCGAGAAGGGCACAGGCTCACAGCATCAACCTTCATTTTCCCTCCCTTCCACCTATTATAATATTCTGGTCTTCCTCTTTATAAGCATTCTGTCTTTCCTTATAAATCTTTCGGCTTTCCTTCTTTATAATCTTCGCCCACGCCATAGTCCAGTAAGCATGAACAGTTAGCCAGGGTGTTGTTCTTTCGCAGGCCGATTATATCGACTTACGAAGGAACAACACGCTGGCTTTTAAAACTGTTGATACTTGCTTGGACTATTCCCACCCGGCTTTTTTATCCCTTCAGTCATTCCCTGTTATATTTTTTCTTCTTACTGAAACCAGAAGTCTATGATTCCGTATCGTCTTTGGGATTTCGGGATTCTTTTTCTGCAAAGTTATCGCGTATTTGGCAAATAGCAAGTCGTGATTCGGTAACAATCTTCCTTTTCCATGAAACATGCAAAAGAGTATTCTTCCCATCAGACTTGCCTTATTGCCTTGTACGCACTTTGAAAAGCAGAAAAAGCTTCCCGATCCCAAGTCCGAAAGGACTTAACGAAAGGGAGAAAAAATTTAGAGACTATGGCAAAAGATTTCAACAATCGCCTGATAACTCCAGAATTGGAGAAGGCAATGCAGGACTATCCGCTCTATTCCCAGGATAGCAAGAAGAAGGATGCAGTTTGCATCGCAGTGTTTTTCATCGGCAACGCTCGCTGGTACATTCTTGAAGGACAGCGAGAGAATGATGATTTTGTGCTCTTTGGCATCGTTGTAGGTCTGGCTGAGACTGAATATAGCTACATTTCTGCCAATGAAATGGCAAGTGTGGAGTTGGATGCAACCCAGTTTGGACTCGGCATAGTCAGAGTGGAGCAGAGAAAGCCATTCCAACCATGTCAGCTTTCTGAAATCTTCGACAGAGAGTTGCAGTCTTTCCTCAGCAGACTTTACGATTGAAAACATTTTTCATGGTGGGTAGTGGCTGATGGCTGCTACCTGCCCAGTAACAACAATTAAAGCTATGAACATGGTACAGGTTTACATCAAGGGACAGGAGGATAAGGAGTTGAGCAGCTTTTTGCGCTATTATCCGGTACGTATCAAGAACATCGGTATGGATGCTTTCTTCGACCGCCAGGTTATCTATGATTTCAAGGATGGTCGAAACCATGCTGATGTGGCGAAGTGCGTGGCAAAGATGCTTGTCAAGAAGTTTGGTCGCAAGGTTCGCAGCGTTGTCTTCTCTTGCGTTCCTGCAAGCAGTCAGGAGCGTAACGAGGCACGCAACAAGAACTTCTCTGAACTTGTCTGCAAGTTTTCTGGAGCAATCAATGGCTTTTCCCATGTCAAGGTTGTTGGCGAACGTACCGCAGTTCATGGCACAAAGGTCAAGAAGGAAGAGCGAGCAAAGCGCTTGAAGGAAAAGAATAATATTGAGGTGGATGCGAACTTCTTCAAAAACAAGATAGTCTGCATTTGGGACGATGTGGTCACTACCGGCACTTCATTCTGTGCCTACACCGCACAATTGGAACAAGTCGGGGCGCACGTAACAAACGGCATTTTCCTCGGCAAGACATCATATAAATATGTACAACAATGAAAAGAAAGAACATGACAAAGTTTGACAAGGCTGTTTCGGCAGCCTTTACAGGTCATCGCTTTTACAACTTCTCACAGCAGGAGGTCATAAGAGAGCGATTGACCAAAGCCATCCTCGAAGCTTACGAGCATGGCATCAGCAATTTTATTTCGGGATTCGCCATCGGTATTGACTTGATGGCAGCCCAGATTGTGCAGTCGTTGAAACCTTCCTGCCCGGGAATGACGCTTACCGCAGCCATTCCTTTCAGAGGTCAGGCAGATAGGTTCAAGCCCAGTGATAGGGTGGTTTATGATGGATTAATGGCTTCTGCAGATGAGGTGATCATCCTTTCAGAATACTATTACACCCGATGTTTTCTTGACCGAGACGAGTTCATGGTTGAGAATGCGTCCCTTCTCATTGCCTTCTATGATGGGAGAGAAAAGGGTGGAACCTACTACACTTTCAAGAAAGCCAACAGTTTGGGCATTCCGGTTGTGAATATATATTGAATAACTCGTTAAATATCAAGCTTATGAATGAATTTGTTGACATCATCGTTATCTACATCATTTTTCCGTGCCATCCTTGCTTTTCTGGGCGCATGGTGGCATGGAGACGGACGCAACGATTTCAGACGAGACCGATAAATTAGCCGGAAATGTAAAAAGTTACGGAGATAATTCATATTCTCCGTAACTTTTTACATAACCACTCACTTTTGGTGTTATTGAGTTTCTCTCAGTTCTTCTATGAGATTTTCAAGAATATAATCATCACTCATAAGCTGTAAACCATATTTGGGGTCAGACAGTTGCTGGTACACCTTAGTAGTGTAAAACAAGTTGAGTGCCCTTTCTGCATCAATATGCAGAGCTTCTGCAAGCATCATTATTATTCGGCTTTGTTTGCGCCATAATACAGAATCTCTCATAGTCAATCCTCCTTTTCTATTTGTTCTGACGAAACAAACGACAGATAGTTGTCAACAATCTCTTGGTTCAATATGCAGAGTTGATGATTTACAGCCTTGTATTTCAATTGTCCTAGGGCTTGCTCGGCTGTAATGACATTGTTCTCGTAGTCTTCTACTGTA
>OJKP01001688.1_pt1 | contig 12010 bp, 9 predicted proteins | sample 1596521 | NCBI WGS metagenome assembly OJKP01 (sample SAMEA4350130, study PRJEB24818) | metagenome | biome: human; feature: gut; material: faeces | place: Denmark | collected 2013-09
CGGTGTCGGCGCGTCCCGTGTGCGTGACCTGTTTGATAAGGCCAAAAAGACCATGCCCTGCATCATCTTCATCGATGAGATCGACGCCGTGGGCCGTCAGCGCGGCGCAGGTCTGGGCGGCGGCCACGACGAGCGGGAGCAGACCCTGAACCAGCTGCTGGTCGAGATGGACGGCTTTGAGGCCAACGATGGTGTCATCGTGATGGCAGCCACAAACCGTGCCGACATTCTGGATAAGGCACTGCTCCGTCCGGGCCGCTTTGACCGTCAGGTCTATGTGGGCCTGCCCGATGTAAAGGGCCGCGAGGAGATCCTCAAGGTCCACACCAAGAATAAGCCTCTGGCTCCCGATGTCTCCCTCAGAGTCATCGCACAGCGCACCGCAGGCTTTGCGGGTGCTGACCTGGAGAACCTGGTCAATGAGGCCGCTCTGCTGGCTGCCCGCCGCAGCCGCAAGGCCATCACCATGGAGGACATCGAGGAAGCTTCCATGAAGGTCATGGCAGGCCCTGAGAAGAAGAGCCGTGTTGTGACTGCCGAGGAAAAGAAGCTGACCGCCTACCATGAGGCGGGCCACGCCGTGGCAGGCTTCTATTGCAAGCACCACCCCCGCGTGCACGAGATCACCATCATTCCCCGCGGCCAGGCTGGCGGCTACACCATGTATCTGCCTGAAAAGGATCGCAGCTATGTGACCAAGGGCGAGATGTTTGAGGACATCGTGTCCAGCCTGGGCGGCCGTGTGGCCGAGCAGCTGATCCTGGAGGATATCTCCACCGGTGCCTCCAACGACCTGCAGCAGGCAACCAACATTGCCCGCCAGATGATCACCAAGTACGGCTTCTCCGAGCGCCTGGGCCCTGTGGTCTACGGCACCTCGCAGGAGGAGACCTTCCTGGGCCGTGATTTCACCCAGGGCAAGGGCTACAGCGAGAGCACCGCTGCCGAGATCGACGGCGAGATGCGGGATATCATCGATGAGGCTTACGAGACCTGCCGCCGCACCCTGACGGAGCACATCGACCAGCTCCATGCGCTGGCACAGGCTCTGATGGAACGCGAAAAGCTCAACGAGAAGGAGTTCAACACCGTGATGGCCGGCGGCAAGCTGCCCCCGCGTGACGGTGACGAGTCTGCACAGGAACCCGCCGCACCGGCGGCTCCTGTGGAGACTGCAGAGCCTGCCGAGAGCGCAGAGCCCGCTGAACAGGCGGAGCAGGCCGTGCTGGGCGAGGAAATGCCCGACCCGGCGCAGGATGCCCCGCAGGAAAACGAATGATCGAAGGGAGCGAGTGTCGTGGAGGAAAATTTTAACCCGGTCGCACGCACCCGGGCCAACTATTATACCCCGGGCAGCCCGGTGCAGTTCGTCTGTGTGGAACTGCTCAAGGGCGAACTCAGCGGCGAGAACGCAGTCTGCCTGACCTTCAAGAACATCTCCAAGGTCACCCTGACTGCGCTGGAGATCCACTTCAAGTGCAAGGGCGTGGACGGTATCATCCTGTGTGAGGATGCCTTTGAATACCGCGAGATCGAGGTCAAGCCCGGTGAGAGCTTTGGCATGGACGATGCCGTGTTCGTGACCCAGAAGGCCATCACCAGCGTGGATGTGGTCCTGAAGAACGTATACAGCGGCAAAAAGGTCGTGCATCTGGATGCCATCAAGCGCGTCCGCCTGCCGGCCCCGCGCCGCCTGAGTCCGGAGCTGGAAAAGGCACTGGAAAGCCGGATGAACCGCACCGGCCTCAAGTATATGCCGCAGGTGTTCGAGAACGGCTGGTACTGTGCCTGCGGTTCCTTCCATCCGAAGGAAGAGGACACGGTCTACTGCACCGAGTGCGGCTGTGACCGCATCCTGCTGCAGAACGCCCTGAACACCCTGCTGCAGCCCGGCCAGAAGGCCGCCCCTGCAGAGCAGGCCCCGGCGGCGGAGGCCACCCGCGTGGTGAGCGCCGCTCCGCAGGAAGAGCCGACCCGCATCGTGGCCAGCGCGCCGGTGCAGGCAGAACCCACCCGGGTCATCCCGACGACCCGCCCGGCAGAGCCTGTCGGCGCTCCGACCAGCTTTGCACCGCCGGTGGAACACACCCCTGCTCCGGAAGCAGAGCCTACCCGGGTGCTGGATGCCGCCACCCGCGCGGCGTTCCCCGGCAGCGGTGCAGCGGCTGTGGATGACGAGGGCACCCGTGTGATGCCTGCTGCTGCCCGCCGTGCCGCCCCGGCCCGCCAGCCGGAACCCGAGGTAGAGCAGTACGATGAGGAGGACGATGCGGAAGAGAGCCGCGACGGTATTGCCGAGACCCTCGTCCGCTGGGTCCCGCCCATCACCGCCATCGTCTGCGCAGGCATTGCGCTGTGGGGCTTCGTCTATTATCAGTTTATGATGTAAATGAATGACGGAGGAGGCTGCGCTTCCTCCGTTTTTTGGTTGTACGAAGGAGAAACGTTATGCCCGACGAAGCACTGCAAACCGCTTTTGAGATCAAAACTACCTGCGATGAAATCAGCCGCAAGCTACTGCGCTGGCACTGGGAGAACAAGCCCGGGGAGCACAGCCTGGGAGCCCTGCTGGATCACATCCGCACCCGCCAGCAGGAGAGCCCCGAATATTATGACCGTCTGCCCGATCTGGCGGGCCGAAACAGCTGGCAGCAGCTGGATACCACCCTGTGTATGCGGGTGCTGCTGGACCCTGAAAAGGATGCGGCCCGCCCGCTGGATCTGCTGGGCAATACGGAGCACCCTGCTGCTGCCCGCCGGGCCTGCAACGCGGTGCGCACTGCCCGCAATGAAGCGGCCCATGCCTCCGACCGCACGGCGGCTGCGCAGGCGGCGATCCTCTTCAACGAGGCCGTGGAAGCACTGGAAGAAGGATATGCAGGCGCGCCCCTGCGCACCAGTGAGCTGGGCCAGTATTACCGGCTGGCTGAGGATTATCTGAGCCGCTGCGGGGCTAAAAAGCCCATTGCGTCGGCGGCTCCGGAAGAGAAAGCCCCTCGCGCGGCAAAGTCCGGCCAGAGCACTGCGGGCAGGAAAAAAGAGGGAACTTCCGGCAGTGCTTCCCGCCGCAGCAGCGCAAAGCAGAACACGAGCGGCCGCAGCTCCGGCGGCAGACCCCAGAACCGGAAGCAGGGCAGCAGCCGGAACAGCCGTGCCCGGGCCAGGCAGAAGCAGAAACAGGCCAACCGCACTGTTCTCCTGGTACTGCTGGCGATCCTGGCCGTGGGTCTGCTGATCCGTGGCTTTACCATGAACTGGCAGTGAAAGAGTGAGGAAAGTATGAAGCAAAAACTGATTTTTCTGGATATTGACGGTACTTTGCTGCCTCCCGGTGAGATGACCGTTCCGGCCAGTGCCGTGGAGGCCATCCGGCAGGCCCGGGCCAACGGCCACAAGGTGTTTCTGTGCACCGGCCGTAACCTGCGCATGACGAAACCGCTGCTTGCCTACGGTTTCGATGGCTTTGTCTGCTCTGCAGGCGGCTATGTAGGCTGTGATGGGAAAATTCTCGTGGATCTTCCCATGGAGCCTGCGCAGGTCGAGGGCCTGCGGGAGGTGCTGGGGCGTGCCGGTGCCGAGTGCACACTGGAAGCCCGGGATGATACTTACGGCGGCATCAGGATGATCGAGCGGTTCGCCCATTTGTTCCCCCGCAAGCCGGGGCAGCTGAACAGCGAGGCCGAGCGCTGGCGCAAAACGATGGAGTATGGCATGACCATCCGGCCCATTGAGGAATACCACGGAGAGCCGGTTTACAAGGTGGTGTTCATCGCCCCCAACGAGGCCTGCCTTGCCGAGGCAAAGCAGCTGTATGAGGATCAGTTCATCTTCTGCGAGTCCCGGCTGGGGGATAGCCCGTCAGCCATCGTCAACGGGGAACTCATCAACCGCAAGTTCAACAAGGGCACTGGCATCAAGGCCATCTGTGATGAGCTGGGGTGTTCGCTGGCCGATACCATCGGCTTTGGCGACAGCGACAATGACCTGCAGATGACCGATGTGGTAGGCATCAGCGTTTGCATGGCCAATGGCTCTGACAACCTGAAAAAGCTCTGCGACCGCATCTGCCCGGCTGTGACGGAGGACGGCGTGGCAAGGGAGCTCAAAACTCTGGGCCTGATCTGAGAGCAGCCTTCCACAAAAGAAGAGATGATAATAAAAAATTCCCGCTCCATCGAGCGGGAATTTTTGTTAGAGAGGGTTATTTCTAATGGACTGCCTTGTGATATACTGCATAGGCGATCACGGCAGAGAGGGCCTCTGTGATCCAGAAGGCGTGCCAGACACCGGTAGGGCCCATGCGGCCGCACAGCACCCACGCAATGGGCATGATGAAGATGATGTAGCGGCAGAGGGAGATGACCAGCGAGGGCACGCCCTTACCCAGACCCTCCAGCGCGCCGGAGGAGGTGGTAGACACTGCCGAGACGATGAACCCCAGGCAGATGATCCGCAGGGCGGTCTGGCCGATGGCGATGGTCTCGGGGTTAGAGGTGAACAGACCCATCAGCGGGCCTGCAATGGTCAGACAGAGCAGGGTGCCAATGGCCATGATCCCGGCGCTCAGGCCCAGTGTCAGGTTGTAGAGCCTGGACACACGGCCATGCTCCCGGGCACCGTAGTTGTAGCCCACCAGTGGGCGCATCCCCTGCACGATGCCGTTGGCCGGCAGGTAAAGGAAGGTCTGGAGTTTGTAGTAGATGCCCAGCACCGTCACATAGCTCTGGGAGTAGACCGCCAGCAGGCCGTTCAGGAAGGTGACCAGCAGGCTGGGCAGGGCCAGATTCAGGATGGCCGGTACACCGATGGCATAGAGCTTGCCGTCAAGGGCGGCATCGAACCGCAGGCAGCGGCGGGAGAAGCGGACGGCGACTTCGGTGGTGCAGTAGACATAGAGGTAGACCACAAGGGAAACGGCCTGCCCGATGCCGGTGGCAAGGGCCGCACCGGCAATGCCCAGGGCGGGCACCGGCCCAAGGCCGAAGATGAGGACCGGGTCGAGGGCGATGTTGGTCACGCAGCCGGTGATCAGCGCCACCATGGCAACATTCATCCGGCCCACGGACTGGAAGATCTTCTCAAAGGCGAGGTCTGCCATGTTGACCAGCGAGAACAGGAACACGATGGTGGAGTAGGTCACGCCCATGTCCACCAGAGCGGGATCGGTAGTGAAGCGGCGCAGGAAGCCGGGCATGATGGCAATGCAGAGGACCATGCCCAGCACACCGTGCAGCAGGGAAAACATCATGCCGTGGGTGGCGGCCCGGTTGGCGTTTTCGTGGTCGCCTGCGCCGAGGTAGAGCGCGATCTGGGCATTGATGCCAATGCCGAAGCCGATGGCCACTGCATTGACAAAGTTCTGGATGGGAAACACCAGCGAAAGCGCCGTCATGGCCTGCTCGCTGATCTGGGCCACAAAGAGGCTGTCCACGATGTTGTACAGGCTGTTCACTAGCATCGAGATGACGTTGGGCAGGGCCATGGAGAGCAGCAGCGGGAACACCGGTCTGGTTTTCATAAAAGTATCGTTCATTTTCATTGCTCCTGAGGGTCAGATTTGGATTTGAAGGCAAAGCAAAAGCCACACAATGGCTTTTGTACCATTGTGTGGCGAAAAGTTGCAGAATGCTGTAAAAATCCACACGATATTTTATTGGTTCAAAGATACCACATCACGGGACCACTTGTCAAGGACTTTTTAAAATAAAAGTATGACTTTTTACAGTGGGCCCTTGCCCTTGACAAGGGGCGCGGTGGCGGTAAAATAAGAACAGAACGCACAAAAGGAGGATCTGCCATGAAATGGATGATCGCGTCAGACCTGCACGGGTCGGCCTACTACTGCCGCAAAATGCTGGAGGCCTTTGAGCGGGAGGGAGTCGACCGGCTGTTCCTGTTGGGCGACCTGCTCTACCACGGCCCCCGCAACGACCTGCCCCGAGGGTACGCCCCCAAGGAGGTCATCCCTCTGCTGAACGGGAAAAAGGAGAAGCTGCTCTGCGTGCGGGGCAACTGTGATGCCGAGGTGGACCAGATGGTGCTGGAATTCCCCGTGCTGGCCGATTATGCGGTGCTTCCGGTGGGGCGGCGGCTCATTTATGCGACCCACGGGCATATCTATCATGTAAAAAATCTGCCGCCGCTGGCCCCGGGAGATGTGCTGCTGCATGGGCACACCCATGTTCCGGCCTGGACAGAGTTCGGGCAGGGAAATCTTTACCTGAATCCGGGTTCTGTGAGCATCCCCAAGGAGAACAGCCCCCACAGCTACATGACCCTGGAAGAAAACACGATGCAATGGAAAGAGCTGGAAAGCAGCGCTGTTTTCCATGAACTGACCCTTTGATAAAGTCCCCCGGACGGTTTTGCGGGCAGCTTGAAATTTGCCCACCGGTATGGTATGATAAAACTGAAAACAGATCGGCAAAGTTCCGCAGAGCAGTGCTGTGCGGGGCAGGAGCCTTTTTGTTTCCACAATGAGTTAGCTAAAACTAACAAAATGACGAAAACAGCGGGCTGGACTTGTGCAGTTTGACAGGGGTGCCCGCAGATACAGTATGGAGGGGACAACAATGGTAGAAACGATCCTGAGGGTCGATGGCATGATGTGCGGTATGTGCGAAAGCCACATCAATGATGTGGTGCGCAAGACCGCCCGGGTGAACAAGGTGACTTCTTCCCACACCAAGGGCGAGACGGTCATCATCTCGGAGCAGCCGGTGGATGTGGAGGCGCTGAAGGCTGCCATTGCCGAAACGGGCTACACCGTGACCGGCGTGCAGACCCGGCCCTATGAGAAAAAGGGCTTCTTCTCGTTCCTGAAAAAGTAACAGCCCGGTGTTTCTGGCCGGGCTGATCATGCAAAACAGGAGGTATCTCGTTATGAGGATCTTGGTGTACGGCGCAGGCGTTCAGGGCTGTCAGCTGGCCCACAGTCTGGCACAGAACAAGAAAAATGTGGTCACCCTGCTGGCCCGGGGCGAGTGGAAGGAGGTCATTGACCAGAAGGGCCTGACCATCCGCCACATGCTCCAGCGGAAAACAACGGTGGATCGGATGCAGACGACAGATGTGCTGGCCCCCGAGGATGTGTATGACCTTGTGTTTGTCACGGTGCAGGCCGGGCAGCTGGCCGATGTGCTGCCCATCCTCAAGGCGAACCGGAGCCAGTACTTTATCTTTGTGGGCAATGATCCCTATGCGCAGGAGATGCTGCAGGCCATGCAGCGCCCGGTGGATAAGATTGCCTTTGGCTTCCAGAACAATGCGGGCCGCCGGGAGCATGACCGGCTGGTCAGTGTGCACATGGGGATGGGAATGACCGTTGGCGGCGCAACCGCTCCCCTGTCCGGCGCATTCCGTCTGCGGCTGCAGGCTGCCTTTGAGGGGACTCATTACAAGCTGACCTATTACAGCGATATGGACGAGTGGCTCAAGAGCCACATCGCCTTTATCCTGCCCTGCGCCTATGCCTGCTATGCGGTGGATGGGGAACTTTCCCGCACCACAGTGGAACAGCGCAGGATGATCGTGGATGCCGCCTGGGAGTGCTGTGAGATGCTGAAAGCGGCAGGTGTACCCGTGAACGATGCGGAGAACACCGACCGCTACCGCGAGGGCACCAAACAGCGGAAAAAGACCGAGCGGATGGTCTACTGGATGGCGCAGACGGTCGTTGGGAAGTGGTGCATTTCGGATCACGCCATGCGTGCGGTGAGCGAGATGCAGTATCTGGATGAAGCGTTTGCCGCCCTGCGCGCCACCACATTGGTGGAGATGACTGCCTGGGATGAACTGCGCAGATCCCTGCCCAGAAAGAAGTAAGAGCCGGAAAATGTCCGGAGCATGAGAATAAGCCTGTCGGTTTTTGCGCTGACAGGCTTTTTTCTATTGATTCAGTGCCCAGAAGGTGGCAAGCTGCTGCTCCAGCTCTGTGGTGCTGCGCAGGTATTGGAGCTGGTGCCAGTGGCGGGGGAACAGGCGGGTGTATTCGGCGCGGGCAAAGCGGTCATCCAGCAGAAGCACCACGCCCCTGTCCTCCTGCGTGCGGATGACCCGGCCCGCCGCCTGCAGCACCTTGTTCATGCCCGGAAAGCGGTAGGCGTAGTCGAAACCGGTGCCGCATGCCTCGTCATAGTAACGGCGCAGGATCTCCTGCCGGGGGTTCACCTGAGGCAGGCCCACCCCCACGATGGCGCACCCGATGAGCCGGTCGCCCACCAGATCCACGCCCTCGCCAAAGATGCCGCCCATGACCCCGAAGCCCAGCAGCGTTTTTGCGGGGTTTGGGCCGAACTGTTCCAGAAAGGCCGCCCGGGCCGCGTCGTCCAGACCACTCTCCTGGGCCAGCGTCCCGATGTCCGGGTAACGGGCGGTGAAGTCCTCGTGCACCTGCCGCAGATAGGCGTAGCTGGGAAAAAAGGCCAGATAGTTGCCCACCTTGGCCCGGGCCAGTGCGGCCAGCGCATCCGAGACGGCCTGAACGCTGGCCTCCCGGTCCCGGTAGCGGGTGGAGATGCCGGGCAGGCAGTAGAGCCCCAGATGTTCGGGCGGAAACGGGCTTTCCAGTGCCACAGCCCGGGCATCGGAACAGCCCAGCACGGAGCGGTAGTAGCCCGGCGGGGTGAGCGTTGCGCTGAACAGCGCCGCCGCCCGTCCGGCGGCAAGGCTGGCATCCACAAAGGGGGCGGGGTCAAGGCAGAGCAGCTCCCATTCCAGCTCGCTGCCCCGGGCTGTCAGCTGGGTGACAAAATGCGCGTCGTACCGCTCTGCTGCCCGGGCGATATCCTGCACCGCGAAGTAGAGCTCGAGCAGCTGGGCGTGGGCATCAGCCTCCTGGTTGGCCTCCAGCCAGTCCTGCAGGGGGGCCTGCAGGCTGAACAGCAGTCGGAGCAGCTCCTTCGGCAGCTCTTGCAAAAAGACCGTGCCATCCTGCGCCAGCAAAGGCTCCGGCAGAGAAAAGGCGGCTTCTGCCGGTTCGGTGTCCAGAAGGCTGGTCTGTTGGGTGAAATCCTCTGCCGGCGATTCGGTGGGCGCTGAACCCCGGCGGGGGGCCAGCTTCGTTACCGCCCGCCGTGCTTCCAGAAAGCCCCTGTCTGCCTTTGTCAACGCGGTTTTCAGTGCGCTTTTTCCTTTGCCGATGGCCCGTCTGGCATCGGTCAGGCTGCTCTTGCAGAACCGCGCCGAGTACATGGCTCTGGTCCGGTCCGGCAGGTTGTGGGCTTCGTCGATGAGAAAAATGTAGTCGCCCGCCGCATCGAAAAAGCGCCGCAGGTGCACGGTGGGGTCGAACAGATAGTTGTAGTCCCCGATGACCACATCACACCACTCGCTCAGGTCCAGCCCCAGCTCAAAGGGGCAGACTCTGTGCCGCCGGGCGGTCTCGGTCAGGGCGGCCCGGTCATAGGGGACAGCGCTGTCCAGCAGGTCGGCCAGCGCATCCTTCAGTCGCTCGTAGTAGCCGTTGGCGTAGGGGCAGGCCTCCGGCAGGCAGGCGGGACGGCCCTCAGCATCCTTGCACAGGCAGGCCTTCTCCTTGGCCGAAAGGGTCACGCTGCGCAGGGAAAGCGCCGGGTCTGCCGCCCGCAGACGGGCCAGTGCATCCTCAGCAGCGGCCTGTGTCGTGTTGCGGGCGGTCAGGTAGAAGATCTTTTCCCCCTTGCCCTCGCCCATGGCTTTCAGGGCAGGGAAGAGGGCACTCATCGTTTTGCCGATGCCGGTGGGTGCCTGGCAGAACAGCCGGGTACCGCCCTTCTGCTCTGCCTTGCCCGCAGCACAGGCGCGATAGACCTCCCCGGCAAGGGCGCGCTGCCCGGGACGGTAGGCCGGAAACGGAAATTGCAGGGCCCCAAGGCTCCGGTTCCGGGCTTCCACCCAGTCCAGCTGCCGTCGTGCCCAGGGGAGATACTGCCGCAGTAAGTCGTTGAGAAACGCATCCAGCTCAGCGGCGGAGAAGTGCCGGGTATAGCGGATGATCTCATCGGTGTCGACCTGGTAATAGGTCAGCCGGACATCCAGTGTTTCCAGCTCCTGCTGCTCGGCGCAGATGGCCCCGTAGACCATGCCCTGCGCCCAGTGGCAGGGGTTCATGTCCTCCGTGATGGCATCGGTGGGCGCGGCAGTGGTCTTGATCTCGTCGATGACCACCGTGCCGTCCTCATCGGTAAAAATGCCGTCGGCACGGCCCTCGATGGTGAACCCGATTCCCTCCATCGTCCGCTCTGCCGTGAGGAACACCTCGGCGGCGTAGCCTTCACCCGCCGCCTTCTGGAGCCTGCGGTGGATGCGTGCGCCCTCGTTGGCCCGGTCAAAGCCGGTAAAGCGGCTGTCGATACTGCCGGTGCGGAGCAGGAACTCCACCAGCTCCCGGACAGAGAGACGGATGGTTGGCATGGGGTTCACTTCCTTTCAGGTTGTGCACAGTATGTTGGGAAACTAAACCCCTCAGTCTCGCTATCGCTCGCCAGCCCCCCTAATAGTGGGGCCTCTGGCGTTACGTAAAGTTTTTTGGGGTTCCCCTTTACGCACAAACTACATCGCTTTGCCAAGGCCGCCCCTACTAGGGGCGGTGGCAGCCCAAAGGGCTGACGGTGGGGTTTAACAGCAGGGCCTACCCGAGACCCAGAATCTTTTGACAATTTGCTGCAACAGCATTCACCTGGTCAAAATCCACGGCGGCCCGGTAATAAGTCTCCAGCTCATCATGGCAGTTCTTGGCCTGAGCCATCAGGGCGACAGCCTGGTCGATGAGCTCGGAGGCGGCACGGTCGTTGAAGCGCAGGCGGGCGCGGAAGCCGGACAGATTCTCCCGGTCCACAAAGCGGGTGCAGCGCACGGCCTGCACGCCGGGCAGCTGGATGGGATGCCAGAGGTTGTCGGTCAAAAAAGCCAGCCGCAGGGCCGGGATGAAGATGTGGTCGATCTGATCTTCAGGGTGCATGGCACAGGGGCAGGTGATGATGTGGTAGCCCCGGGCCAGTGCTTCGGCCCGGATAAGCTCCAGCAGCAGGCGGGAGACCGCCCCGTAATCATCCCGGAATACCACATACCGGTCGGCCAGCGCTTCTACCGTGCCCCGGTAGAATACCATCCCCTTGGGGGTGATGGCTGAGAGCAGCCGCAGCTCCTCACTGGCGGTGCCCTCGGTGCGGGGGAGCAGCCGGGTGCAGAGCCGCTTGACGTAGCGGCGGCCCTTTTCAAAGTTGGCGCTGCAGGCCCAGGCCCGGCGGCCGTCCAGCCTCAAGCTGGCCGCCGATGCGATATACCGGGCTGCCCGGCCCCGCAGGGCGGCATTCCGGGCAAACAGGGCCTTGACCTCGTCCCGGTGGGGAGCCAGCTTTCCGGCATCGATGGTGTGGTACAGGCTCACCACCAGCTCATCAGCCCCGGGCGCGTCCGGCTCCACCACATGGGGTGCGGTGGCATCGATGATGGCGCGTTTCTGGTCGAGGAAGATGACCCCGTCCAGACTGTCCGGGTCGCTGGCACAGTGGATCTTTTCGATGCGCTGGCCCTGCTGCTCGGCGGCCTGGGCCAGATGCTTCATCAAGGTGGATTTGCCGCATCCCGGCCCGCTTTTGATGAGAAGCATCTGCATCCCGGGCTCCCGGCGCAGCGGCTCAAAATAACCCTTGAAGCCCGCCGGTGTGGTGGCCCCCAGAAAGAAATCGGGGGAACGGCTTTGGATCGTTTTCATATCAGAACACCTCACTTTTGCTTTAGGGTATGCAAAAATGAAGGAAGATGATACTTGGGCGGAAGGGTTAATACGTATGCAGACAGACTTCGTTTATTTTATCCCGCAGAGCCACAAAATCCGCAAAGGCGGCGGGTTTGTTCTGCGCCTGCCGGAGCAGGGCGGCGGGGTGGAAGGTGCCCATAAACCATACGCCGTTCTTTTGCACAAAGGTGCCGTGCTCCTTGGTCACGGAGAAATCGGTGCGGATCATCCGCTGGGAGGCGATGCGGCCCAGGCAGACCACGATCTTTGGCTGCAGCAGACCTATGACGC
>OJKP01001694.1_pt1 | contig 11957 bp, 9 predicted proteins | sample 1596521 | NCBI WGS metagenome assembly OJKP01 (sample SAMEA4350130, study PRJEB24818) | metagenome | biome: human; feature: gut; material: faeces | place: Denmark | collected 2013-09
GAATATATTGATTATTATAACAATAAAAGAATTAAAAGCCGATTAAAAGGAAAGAGTCCGGTGCAATACCGAACTCTTTCTCAAATCGGATAGTTAATAACCTGTCCAACTTTTGGGGGTCACTTCACCTTGAGAAGGTGAGGGATTTTTGCATCGTATAAAATAGAGAACACTCCGTTTGACTAGACAAGTCGTTTTTATGCTTTGCTTAATTTTAAAAGGAGTCTTATTCGGGAATACGTTTTTCGTCATACTTCTGTAGGAGCAGAGCTATTACTCTTTCCTCTATTGTGCTCTAAATCTGTAGCATGAGTAACACGGAAGAGGCTTCAATAGTATGGTGGGGTAAATATGTCTATAGGATAAAATAATTATATAGGAATGGAGGGCGATTCCTTTTGGGGAGGATTCATGCCGGAGGTGTAGAGAAGGAGAAGTGTAAAACCAAATCTAAGCATGCAAAGATATGAGCTTGGTTCTCGTCAACATACCACTCTTATGTGACAATCATCTGACAAATATAGCAGAAAAGGCTATAAAATAGAGTTGACCTAAGTGCTTAACTATTTGAAATTCAATGTATAAACGAAATATGACACGTATGTCAGTGTAAAAAAATAAAGAGACATAGAAGGTTTGGCACGCCCCTTGCATTATACAGAGCGTACTACAAAAGTAGCACAGATAAACAAACTTGAATAATAACAAATAAAACATCATACAATCATGGGAAAGATTATTGGTATTGACTTGGGTACAACAAACAGTTGTGTATCCGTATTCGAAGGTAACGAACCTACCGTTATTGCCAACAGCGAAGGCAAGCGCACTACTCCTTCAGTGGTAGCATTCGTTGAGGGCGGCGAACGTAAGGTGGGCGATCCTGCCAAGCGTCAGGCCGTAACCAACCCACTTCGCACCATCTACTCTATCAAGCGTTTCATGGGCGAAAACTACGATCAGGTTCAGAAAGAAATTGCACGTATGCCTTACAAGGTAGTACGCGGCGAAAACAACACCGCTCGCGTTGAAGTGGACGGTCGTCAATATACTCCACAGGAGATTTCAGCCATGATTCTTCAGAAGATGAAGAAGACTGCTGAAGACTACCTTGGACAGGAAGTAACTGAGGCCGTAATCACCGTGCCTGCATACTTCTCTGACTCACAACGTCAGGCTACAAAGGAAGCTGGTCAGATCGCAGGCCTTGAAGTAAAGCGTATCGTTAACGAACCTACTGCAGCTGCCTTGGCTTATGGTATTGACAAAGCCAATAAGGATATGAAGATCGCCGTGTTCGACCTCGGTGGTGGTACATTTGATATCTCTATCCTTGAGTTTGGTGGCGGTGTGTTTGAAGTGCTTTCTACCAATGGTGATACTCATCTAGGTGGTGATGACTTCGACCATGTAATCATCGACTGGTTGGTACAGGAATTCAAGAACGACGAAGGTGCCGACTTGACTACCGATCCTATGGCTATGCAGCGCTTGAAAGAGGCTGCTGAAAAGGCTAAGATTGAACTTTCAAGTTCTACTACTACTGAGATCAACCTTCCTTACATCATGCCTGTAGGTGGTGTGCCTAAGCACTTGGTTAAGACTCTCTCACGTGCTAAGTTTGAGGCCCTTGCTCACAACCTCATCGAAGCTTGTAAGGCTCCTTGCGAAGCCGCTCTGAAGGGTGCAGGCTTGACCACTGCCGACATTGATGAAGTGATCCTCGTAGGTGGTTCAACTCGTATCCCCGCCGTACAGCAACTCGTAGAGCAATTCTTCGGCAAAGCTCCTTCAAAGGGTGTTAACCCCGACGAAGTAGTAGCCGTAGGTGCTGCTATTCAGGGTGCTATCTTGAATAAGGAAAGCGGTGTGGGCGACATCGTATTGCTCGACGTTACCCCGTTGTCACTCGGTATCGAAACCCTCGGTGGTGTAATGACAAAGCTTATCGATGCTAACTCTACTATCCCTTGCAAGAAGAGCCAGGTATTCTCAACCGCTGAGGACAATCAGCCCGAAGTGACCATCCACGTGCTCCAGGGTGAACGTCAGTTTGCTCGTGACAACAAGAGCATCGGTCGTTTCAATCTCGCTGGTATCGCTCCAGCCCGTCGTGGTGTACCTCAGATTGAGGTAACCTTCGATATCGATGCCAACGGTATCCTTAAGGTTTCCGCAAAGGATAAGGCCACAGGTAAGGAACAAGCCATCCGTATTGAAGCTTCAAGCGGCTTAACCGAAGACGAAATCAACCGTATGAAGGCTGAGGCTCAAGCTAACGCTGAGGCAGACAAGAAGGAACGTGAACGCATAGACAAGATCAACGAGGCTGACTCTATGATCTTCCAGACCGAGAATCAGCTCAAGGAACTTGGCGATAAGATCCCCGCTGACAAGAAGGCTCCTATCGAAGCAGCCCTCAACAAGTTGAAGGAAGCTCACAAGTCGCAAGACATTGCAGCCATCGACGCAGCCAAGGCCGAACTCAACGCAGCATTCCAAGCTGCCAGCGCTGACATGTATAGCCAAGCAGGTGCTCAGCCTGGTGCCGGTCAACAGCCTGGTGCCGGTGCTCAGCAGACTTCTTCATCCGACAACAAGGGCAACGACGATATCCAAGACGCCGACTTCGAGGAGGTGAAGTAAGTTTGACAAACAAGCAATAAATAAAGAAAATCCGTGTAGCTGAGTTACACGGATTTTTTGTTTTCTTATAGGTTACGTGTTATATCAGTCGAAAGATTCCTGCTGCGGAATGACCTGTAGAGGATTCGTTTATTGACGACCGCAACTTTCTGCGCAGGAATGATGTAATGCAAACTGCAATCAATGTCTTCACCATAGGCCTTGATGGTGCAACTACCATGAGGCCAAGGGTTGGTGGGTAGCGGAACATCCAACGATACGCCATGGCGAGACAAGGATGAAGATTATCTGCACTGGGCACGACGAGCCATGCAATATGCTCATAAGAAGTATTATCCTGGCAATAAATATAGTCGATCACAGAGCCGTTAATGCTTGTGTGTAGTCATATATACAAAATGAGAAGGTAATCCATTTGGAAAATACCTACTCATTTGTTATCAATCAATATCTGATTATTCGGATTCATCTTCTTCACTATATAAAGGGCTTTCCTTCATAGCACGAATGACATCAATCTTAGTAGTCTCATCAAGATCTTGACCATTTATCACAAAATGAATGATTCTGCCGAGCAGTTCCTTATCGATGTTACCTGCTGCTACATGCCATATATATGCCTCCATGTGTGGCAGGAAATGAAAACCAGCCCATCCGTTTCTATTCTTTACAAGAAAATGAGCACCAATAACTAACGATATCCTTTTATTTCCATCTGCAAAGTAATGCCCTGTACAGAAAGCATAAAAACTAGGTACGTAAGTTTGTCTTCTAAGGAAGGATAATAGAGGTCATTCTGAACAAAATCAAGAATCTTCTCAATACCGTCCTTCTCTCGAATACCAGATATCCCACCACCACTTTGTTCTATGGTCTCACCATAGTAGGTTAGAATATCCTCGAATGAAAGATATATTGTCTCGTCCATTTTCTATTTCTTTAAGCGTTCAAGAGTCTTTCTGTTCTCATCATTGTCTAACAGTTTCTCTAAATCAATAGACTCAGAACCAATGAAACGGTCAAATTCTTCAGGTGATAAAGCACGGAGATATTCTGCAATATTGCCATGATAAACATCGCGTAATCCTAAATCTCTGGATGCCATTTTCTGTCTTGCATCATATAAGAAAGGAGCCATCGCAGGACTTTCTGATTGTTCATTAATAAGGTTTTGAATCTCTGCTAATGAAAGTTTCCTGTTTAATTCTGCTTGCTTGTCATGAATAGCCGCACCTATACCATTTTCAAAAGAACTGATAACCCTAAGAACTTCAGCATACATGGTAGCCCTCGCATTATCTTTTGGCTCCAATTTAAGTAATTCGCGATATTCTTTTGCATTCTCCTTAAATACAGCCTTATAAATCATGTCTGTGATGGCAGAATACTTGTAGGTTGGATGACCATCAACATATGCGCTAATAGAAGATGTTAGATTCTTTCTGTAATTGTCTTCCTGGATTGCTGCAGGAAGATACTCCCTGTCATGCCAGTTGATATATTTTGTTCCACCTCCAGCTTTTTCATTGATGGTTGAAATGACTATATCCAAGATCAGACTCCTGACTTTCTTAGCTTTATCACTTTCAGCAAGTAACATTCCTATGTTTAGAAAAGCACGGAAATTAAATAGACCTAATTGTGTTATTTTGGTCGCGAAAGTTTTTTCGTAACCAAACTGTAACTTTAAGTTTTTCAGCTTGTTACCCTTACATAAAAAGTATCCGTTATGCTTTAACTCCTCTTCGTTTGAAGCAAGATATTCTCAATAGTTAGTGTATCTATCTCATAGAAATCTGCAACCATTTGCTTCGTAAGGTAGTAGGAGCCCTCGAACAAGAAAGCTTTTATATCCAACGCCTTTTGTATGCTGGCAATAGCCATATTGTTATTTAGTACATTTTGGCGTTCTATAGCTGATGTCGTTAAATCGTGAGTCATATTTCTATATGTTCAATGTTATTATTCCTCATCCTCTCCTTCTTGATCTGAACGGAATTCAAAGACAAGTTCTGATGCTGGAATGTTACATTCTTCGAACATTCCATGCAGTATATTGATCTTAGTGGCAGTGCTGTTGTCTGTCCACACGTACATGTCAGGGGCAAGTTCACGTCTCCAGTCTTCTGGTGTAGTTGAGAAACAGCACTTTTCGTTTGCACAAAGCCATTCTATGGTCGAACGCTTTTCTATCAGAATGTGCCCACACACCTGAATGAGCATTTCCTTCCATGTATTGACCGTGTATCTAACCCCATGGAGCATATACGCTTGAAGCTTCTTGCCTGTGAACTCATAATCCTCATCGTCAAGTGATGCAGATTCCGCCTCACGGCTCAACGGTTCAAATGATGTTGTAGGCATAGGCCAAAGCCGCATAAACACATCCTGCAGTTCTTTCTGACGCGCTTTTAGTTCCGTTTCGGTCCATTGTTCGCACGATTTCACAGAGTTGTTCAACCGGAACGCACTGTCTTTGAAACCTTTTTCCATGTCTCTTTTCTCAATAAAGGTAAGATTGCTATATTGAGAATTATATCCAGTGAGGGTAAGGTTTGCCATTGTATGAAGATATTGCTCATGAATTCTTTCCCAATCATCGCCCAATGCGGTTTTCCACTTGTCAGACAATGTTTGTGGCATGATATGCTCAATCGTGATATTCTTTTCCGTCAGTTCCTTCACCACATCATGACGTTCGTTATTGTCTTGGTTCTCCATACGTTCTAGGATAAACATACGGGCATTGACAGGCATCTTATATACCTGACGTGTTTTGAAGTCGCCCTTCACCTCCTCGTCTGATGGAAACACCGAAGAGCGTCCCTTCTTTAGCAGTACGTATTTCAGTACGTCAATATATGAAGGTGTAGTCTCGTCACTCGACCTGTTGACGTGATTCAACACATCTCTGTGAAGTGTGGCAAAAACCTTATTCAAAGCATTCGATGGAAGATTGCAGATGATTCTGCGAGCCCAGTAGGCTTCTATGACATCAAGAACTTGGTAGATTTCTGTTTCTGCCAATCCTACTTTTGTTGCATAGTCGAAGAAAGCCATAAAGAAAGGATAAGCAATAGTAGAATCCAACGTTCTGAGCTGGTTCAACTTTCTATTTAACTTGGCTGTACCTACTTCTGCATTGTCAACTTGGCTGTAAATCTTGGCATAGTGATGCATATCTTCCAAGAGAATTGCCCTATCAATGTTTGCAGTCTCTGCATACTCCTTGAATATGAAGTAGATCTTATCAATACGACCAATCTTGCCTTTCTTCATGGTTAGGTAGTCGCGTACAAAAGAAGAAGGGTCGTACTTGGTAAATTCTTCTATTGGATTCCAAAACCGAGTATAAAGATCGTCCTGTTCTGCAGGTGCGAGTGACATCAAGAGATAGTTGCGTATCTTATCTGCTTCGCTCAGATCAAGACCTGTAGAGTTCAGACTTTCAAAAATCAACTGTGGGTCATCATCTTCGTCAAGACGTATGTTGATAACTTCAAGTTTCTTTATGGTCTCAAAGAGCTCGTCGAGGGTTAGACCAACACTAGTTATCTTGTTATAGAAGAAGTCGTAATTGCGAGTCACGTTTGATTCCTTGATATATTGGTCTTTTGGCTTATATAGCAACGCATCAAATGCCTGCATATCTTTCTTGATGGGCTTAAGTTTCACCTTACGCTCATCCTCCTGATATTCATCCACAAGATAACGCTTGAAGATTTTCTCAACAAGCTTGGCATCAGTAGACTCTATCAGCCCATCTTTCTTGGCATTGACCATAGCTATCAGCAGCAACGAAACGGTTGTTATTCGCTGCTGACCATCAATGATGAATCTGTCTTCAGTTCCCGTCTGAATACTTGAAACGATGCTTCCAAAAAAGTGACTCCTGCGGTCACTATTATGGAGCTTCATCAAGTCTTGGAACAACTGCTCACAGTTTTCCTCCTTCCAGTCGTAGTTGCGCTGATACAGAGGTATGATGAATCGCTTGTCTGATCCATCAAAGAATTTTATCAGGGGTTGTGCGTCGCCTTTCATTATATTATTTTCCTATTATCATTTGTTCAACTTCTTTCTTTGCATTTTCTAAGATTGCCTTACCCTCCTCTTGGAGAGTTTTGGCTTTACAACGTATTTTTGCAATATACGCAGCAATATCACGTTGCTTTTCAATTGGAGGCACTACCACGTTCTGGTCTAAAAATTCTTTGATTATTAAATTTCTTATACCATTTGTTTGACTTTGCATGGAATCTGTAACGCCAATATTATACATTGTTCGCAAGAAATAATAGAGATAATTTGCATCTATGCCCGACACACGGATTTTCATCAAGAAATTACTAAAGAATAAAGGAAAACCATTATAGTTCTCTATATCAATAATAGCAACTCTTCCTACAGGTTGATCGTCACTTCCTCCAGACTTCTCTATTATAATATCATTATAAAGTGGATGTTTTTTTTGAAATTTAACAGTCTGTATCAGTCTATACTTTACTTTTTCAGAATTTATAGAAAGGTTATAACAATTATCAAATTCTGTTCCTCTTAAAACAACACACCTTGTCCAACCAGAAGGTACAATATCGTTTTCTCCATCGTTTCCCCAATCACCCGAGCATGAATCTGTAATAAAATCTGCTAAAGCTGACTTTGGAAATGGAGAGTTCTCTATGGCCATATAAAGATTCTTTGTTTTAGGAGAATATTTTTTAGGATCGATTCGCTTTTCGATACATTCATTTGAAGAAATGTAATACATACGTTTTTCCAAATTATATTGTATAGTTGGTAGTGTAATACCTAGTTCATTCAATAAATACGAGTCTATGCTGTCAAGCAATCGCTGTGCTTCTGCTTCTTTATATCTTTTCTCACTGATTGCAGAATCAATTAGAGAGAAATCTAGCCCTTCTATTATAGGTAAAGCCTTTACTGAAGGATAGTCTAATGCAGGTCTTGTTCCACCTGTAGAATGGCGTGATGCAATCTTTTCTATTATATCAAGATTTAAATATCTTGCTAGATACTTACTCGTTGCAGAACTGCCAGTTTTTATTACAACCATATGCTGATTGGTATTGCCAACGAACCCATCTGGAGCAACAGAAGCAATTGCCATTCTCCCAACTCCAGTTATTTTAACCAATAAATCCCCTTCTTCTACTTGGCTTCGTTTCAACATGCCTTCATGAGTCTCTTTAGTTATGTAAACACAATCATCAAGCAATAAGGTGCCATCAGGACATAAATTCTGAACACGCAAGAATGGAATACCATTCTCTTTATCAGAATAGTATTTGTCTCCTTCTGTCTTTTTAGGCGTAGCTCCTCCAGCTATATAAAGTGCAAAGTCTCGCAATTTCTTAGTTGACTTCTCACGAATATTTTGTTCTATTTCTGCAATAGAAGGCTTATAGAATTCTGGTTCAAGTCTGCCTTCAATATCAGAACGATTTATAAGAAAGGTTTTCATATTGTCAATATTTTCAAGAAATATTTCACTCTTCTTTAAATGATATTATATGATAATACCGCATTTTTATTAAACTGTTATTGAATAATTTTTCTTAAGAATTGCTATGATATTTTTTTCAACAGCTTCTTCTAAGGTGAGATGTGCATCCTTTTTGTATGTAGAGTAATTATCTAATTTATAGTCGGACTTAGGACCTTCAGCGGATTCTTCCTTTAGAATCACAACGTGTTTTTTTAAAGCACGTGCCCATCCCATCTCATAAGTAACATTAGGATTATTATCAGTTATGTCGCAAAAACATATATCGCAATTTTCAATTCGTTCAAATACATCATTAACGATGTTGACTGTTGAGCCTTCATAAGTCATTATTTCACCATTCATCGAGATGTCTATTCCATATTGTTTGTGGATTTTTGTCAAGACTCTAGAATAAATATCATTGGTTGATCGAACTATTTCAGAGCTAAAGTATGGCATAGCAACAAAAACCTTGACTTTTGAATTCATTGCTTTTTCATACAGATTTACTATCGAATCAACATTAATATCTTCAATTTGATATATTCTATTTCTTTTTAGCCATGGAATAATTTGATTATACCTTTCCACAGATATACTATGGTAGTAAATTAATACTGCTACAATATTGACATTTAAACAGTCCTTGAACTCTTCCATATTGCCCCAATCGTTGGCAACCTGTTGAAAAGATGCTGCAATACGATTTATGTCAGGTTTATCTTTGCCATTCTCTATAAGGCTAATAATTTTGTAAACACATGTAAAAAACGATGTGTCAAATATATTTTTAAGAGAAGAATAAGTTTCTTTTTTGATAGTATTTAAGACATCTAACAAGAGAGCTGTATTCTTAAAATTAAAAATTAAAGAGAGCTCTGTTTGTGAAAACCGATTAGTGGTAAACAATGCCTTTAAATTCTGCTCACACGTTAATGGGACGGCATTCGAATTAATTAAATAGAAAATTGCAGCCTCATAATTTTCAGAATCATCAGACTTAGTATGCATTAATATTGAAAATGGAACCACAGTAGACTTTATTTTCTCTTTAAATTTGTTATTCTCTTCTGTATCTTCTAATTTTAAAATATCTTCAACAGCTGTTAATCTATGATTGCCATCTATTCGAGACAATTTTGTAGCATTATTATCAAACTCAAGAGAGATGATCTTCTGAATAGTATTATCTGATTCATAAGAATTTAGCTGAATATTCGCATTTTTCAATCTAACTTCAGATAGTTTTATGTTGTCAGAAAGTTTCACTGTACCATTAATGTGTTTTTGATTAATATGCAACACGGCATTGGTATCAACAAATTCCAACCCAAATAAGAGTTCAGTAAAGAACTCATATAGATTATCTCCATTCATAAAAGTTACAATTTGCTTGATCCGGGTAGAATCTGCTTTTCGTTGATAGTTATCGTTTGACTGCGAAAACTCAACCAAATCAACAAGTGTAGCATATCCTCTAAATATTAAACGTCCATTAAATACGTTTTCAATAATCCCTGTAAGTTTCATATTAATTTAAACTTTTTATAAATGCCTTCAATTTATCACCAATTTCATCTAACTCATTTACAGACGTCTTTTTTCCTGTTGCGTCATAACCAATTTCCTCAGCTATAGCCATAAAAATTGGATAATCAGGTAACTCTTTCTGCTTAGATGCAATATAGTCATCTGTGAGCTTTGCCTTTAAGTCATCAATTTTGGTTGAATACTCTGCAAGCAAATCTGCATTCCACTCTTTATATTCCGCTGTTTGTTTAGATGCTGTTGCAGACATCACGCGAGTCTTTAACGAGGCGACTTTGTCTTTTTGCTTCTGCTTGATTTCTTTATCCCACATATCGCGGATTTTATCATAATTTGCCTTGGTCAGGATACGATTCTCAATATTCTTCTTTTTGTTCTGCAGTTCTTCTGTATGTTCATAGTCCCATTTCTTCAAGAATAGCACTGAACTTTTCACGCCTGCGCCATTGGCAGCAAAAGCAGTTTGTGGCATACTAACTACAGCAACAATACGGAACCAGTCTTCTAACTGTGTTCGTACATATTGCATGGAGCTATTAGTAAGAATACCATCAGGCAAAACTATAGCAAGAATACCTCCTTCTTTCAAGAATTTGTAATCCTGCTCGATAAATAACACTTCACTCGCTTGACCATCACGTGTACTATCACCAGTTCTTGACTTTACTGCAAGCCAGTCTTCTTCCTTCTTGCCCAACATATAGGTTTTAAGGTATGCTTGTTCTGTCTGTCGAATAGTGCTACCAAATGGGGGATTTGTTATGATAAAATCGAATGTACCATATTCAAAGCCAAGATTATTTGTACGCTCTTTCATTGTAATATCAGATACCAATCCGTCAGATGTAATCACATTAGTGTGACCATCGTCGTGAATGATCATATTCATCTTTGCTGCACGAGAGATTTGCTCGTTAATCTCAATACCATAAAGGTTTTTTGCAGCAAAATCATGCCAATAAGGGAACCATTTAGCATACTGTTTTGCATCATTCTTGTAATTTGGATAATATTCTGTAGCCTCGTCTCGAACTTTATTTAAAGCATAAAGAAGGAAACCTCCACTACCACATGAAGAATCTAAAACTTTCGAATCATGGGTGATTGGCAAAACATCCACTATGAATTTTACAATTTCACGTGGAGTAAAATACTGGCCAAAGTTACCGCGGAAGAATGACCCCATAAAGGTCTCAAAAGCACGTCCCTTGCTATCAAGATCTGTATCTCCAAGATTTACACTTTCAAGATAGCTTACAACTGTTCTAATCTTTTCTGGAGTCAAGCGAATATTGTCACGAAAAACTTCTTTGTCACGCTTTCTTCCTTCTTCATACAATGCCATGACACGCTTATAGAGGTTTTCGTTTTCCATCAAGCGACGCTTTCGCTCGTCCTTCTCTTCATGCTTGGATACCGTAATAATTTGGAAGTCGTATGGCTCGCCAACTTTTCTTGGTTTACGTTCGTCCCAGATTTTACAGAATATGAGTTTATCCAATTCATCAAAGGCTTCAGAAGGATTTAATTGACCGCCAGCCCATAGAGCCTCATGTGCTTGTTTGAATCGACGAGTTAGATCTGACTGCTCAATAACAGATAAGTCAAAAAAACGCTGTTTACCGCTTTCTTTTGGAAGGTTATCTGCACCATATACATATTTGTAGTTAGCAACTTCAAACACACCATATTGAGGAATGTCTGGGAGTTGGTTTCTAGTATTTTGTGATTTGTCAACTTCAAAATAATCATTCTTAATTCCAGATGTTACCCAAACATATTTTACTTCGTTAGGTAGTGCAAACGCATAACTATATGCCTGGTTGATAGCCTGCTGAAATTCCGCTTCACTTACTTCCTGTTTCTTACATTCAACAAGAATTAGTGGCTTAACACAAACCTCATCCTCAAAAACAACTATATCTGCTTCTTTTACTTCACTACCCATAGTGACAGGTTCAAACTGCTTGATCTGTCTCTCTGGATAGTTGTAGTCTATAATCAACTGTAGAAAAGCCAATGCTTGGACTTGTTCTTCTGGGTTGTTATAGTTTCGCTCTTTGCCTTGGTAGCAATATTTTATTCGAGACTTATCTTCATTAAAAGAAATAAGTCCCTTTTCAATTCGTAAGCGTATCCGCGATGCAGCCTTTTTTTTAATCATTATGCTTGTTACCTTTGCAGCAACATTATTAAAACCTCAAAACTATGTTAGCAGCAGAACGATACAAAAGTGTGTGGAACATGTTTCTAC
>OJKP01001701.1_pt1 | contig 11910 bp, 7 predicted proteins | sample 1596521 | NCBI WGS metagenome assembly OJKP01 (sample SAMEA4350130, study PRJEB24818) | metagenome | biome: human; feature: gut; material: faeces | place: Denmark | collected 2013-09
TTTCTATAGGTTTCTAACTATAGAAAGGTATTTTACTATTGTTCATTATCTTGAAAATACCACACTTTTACCCCCTCACTTTCCCTCAGGGAATATGATCTGACAGATTCAAAGCATTGAAGATCAACAGTCCCTGGAGCCTCTGACGGATCGCCAGTAACACCCTGGTACCAAAACTCCAGATTTGGCACAAAAAAAGAGGAATGAACAGCGTTCACTCCTCTCAGTTGCAGTCTCTGGTGCCAGGTCTATTCTTCCAGCTTCAAAGCCTCAGCTATGGCTTTATTCAAAAGATCACAAGTCTCTTTGTCGGCTCCGTGTATGATCTGATCACTAACTTTGTTCTTTATCTGAGCAAGAGACAGGTTTGTGCATTGCTTTCCTTTTTCAGATTTTGGAAGTTCAAAGGTGTTAAGTGCTTTAGCCCAATGGTTCTTTTGTGTATCTTTTTTCGCTTTATCTTTATACTCAAACAGCGTTTGAATGAAATATACAAATAGCTCAACAGAGGTTATCCATTTGATCTTAGGCTGTGGATCCTCGGACAGTCCACATACCCACAGCCACTGATCCACAGTTGTTGAATCGTCAATGTAGTTTTGACACACAAGATAGCCATTGATACTTTCAAACGTTTCACGCTTCTTGATCCAGGTCTTGAATTGCTGGTTACGTTTTTTGGGGCAGTAGTCGGTTTCCTGTTCTGATTCCTCTGGCTCTGTTTCAGGTTCAGCAGCTGCTCTCTCTGCTTCCTGCTGTCTTGCCTGTTCAATCTCGGCTGTTATCTCTGCCAGGGATTGAGCCAGGCTTTCAGCCTCCAGTTCAAGAGGAACCACGTCAGCAGCCAGAGCCTGAGCTGCTTCCTGGGATAAGCCTTTTGCTAAAGCTGCTTCCAGAGCTGCCGTCTCAGCCCTGTCTGTGATTTCTTGCAGCCATTTGTAGTAATCCTCTGGCTTAATCTGTCCTGGAATATACCCAGGGGGTTTTTTCAGTACCAATTCCAGATCCTTTGAAATGCTGTCACGCTTTGTCTCCAGTTCCTGGAGTGTCGGTGAATCTGCTTCCATCCAGTCCAGTCCGTATTCATCACAGATTATCTTGGCTACTTCCTTAATGCGTTCAATCGGTTTCCAGTCCTTTGTACCATAGTGAAGCATATAGGAGGGGATAGGCTCTCTTTTAGCTGAGCCTACTGTATCCAGATATGTTATGCCCTCTCTCCTGATTCCTCCAGCTGCTTCTTTCATTCCATTGAACAGTTTACCGTAAGAAGCAAGCAAAAGATCTTCTACCAGGAGTTGCTTATCTTTTGACTGAGAAGCAAGATCCAGGATTGTGCTCTTTGATAGATCTTCTGTCAATAGTCTCTTTAACAGAGTGTCAAATGCAGTTTCCATTGTTCCTGTCCTTAACTCGGTTATTAACATAGTTATTAACAAGGTTAATTCAACCTGGTTAATCCCAAAGCCCCATCAAGCCTGTTTCCTCATACTCGGTGGATCCACAGTCAGGGCACACAGGATCCTCATTGTTTACGGTGCCAGGATTGTCTATTTCCTGCTGGATCTCCTCAGGGCTGTTCATCATTCCAACGCCTGTAAAGTGCTGCCATACACAGCCACATTTTTTGCACCTCAGTTCAGTTACTTTTCCCATAGTGATTGCAATATATTAAAGTTCTGGAATTAAGTCTATAGCTGCCTGTTTCTTTCTGTCAAGCACTTTTGCATAGATCTGGGTTGTTGCCAGCTCTCGGTGCCCCAGGAGCTTTGAAACAGTGTAAATATCGGCTCCCTTATCAAGCATCAATACAGCAAACGTGTGTCTGCCACAGTGAAAGGTAATATCCTTTTGAGTTATCCCAGCGTTCATACACCAGCGTTTCAGCTCCAGGAGTGTCTGGGAGCTGTAAACAAAGCCCTCAAATACCTTTTCATCGTCCTCACCTCGTTCACCCATAAACTGCTCAGCCTGTTTGCTTATATCCAGGTACTCTTGCCCTCCAGTTTTCTTCTGCCTGAAAACGATCCTGGTATATTCACCGAACTTCTGAACCTCACCCCAGGTCAGTCTCTCAATATCGCTCTTTCTCAGCCCAGTGAGACAGGAGAACAGGAAAGCTCTTTTCAGATTGTGATAGTTGCAGTCTGTCTTTGCCAGTGCCTGAACCTCCTCCCAGGTCAGATACTCTCTCTTTGATTCTTCCGCTTTGAATCCTGACACGCTCCTCAGAGGATTGATCGGGATGATCCTTTCATCATAAGCCTGGTTGATACAGGCTCTGAGTTTGTTGAAATAGGAGACTTTGGAATTTTGAGAAAGGGGTTTGCCCTCAATATGATCCTTGATCTTGTTTTTGTCTTTACTCTGCTCCATCTTCTTCTCCAGACAGGCTCTCTTGTAGGCATCCTTTTCAGCGTTATCCAGGAAATCTTTGAAGCCCTGAACCCAGTCTGCATCTATATCCTTGAACGTGGTTGTTTCATCACAGTAACGCTCCAGGTGTTTCAGGCAGCTGTACCAGTTGCCCCAGTTGCCCCTGCTCTCAGGGTTGCCGTGTCGCTCCTCACAGAGCTTCCTGTAATACTCCAGAAATGGAGTGTCCTGCTTAAACTGCCTTGTGAACTCATACTCTCCGTTTTGAAACTCGATCTGTCGCTTTGATCTGATAGCCTCAGCCGTTGCCAGTGTCTGCCTGTTCTGTTCCTTTTGTGCAGCGGTCTTGGCTGGAACCAGGTACAGCTTCAAAAATTCATACTCTCTCTTGCCGTTCCTGTAAATGTCAAGATACAGGCTGGAGTTGCCGTTTGCCAGCTGCTTCTGTCTGAGCGTTACTGGCTGCTTAGCCGTTGTTTGATTCTTTTTCATACTCTCTGTTATTTTTTGTTACCGAAATAGAAATACTCAATCTCTGTTCTGATCCTCCAGGAGCCAGACGATCTCCACGTCATAGCCGATCTGTTTCAGCTGCTGGATCTCTGGCTCCAGTTCTGCCACCGTCTGCCCATAGATAGGACGGAGGGGCTTGCTGTGATCTGGACGGTATGCACATACAGCAGCTCTGAAAATAACCTGGCTTTTCCTGGTATCAATCACCTCGTTACCGTCCATAACGATATGGACAAACACTCCAGGCTCAGGCTTCTCAACGCTCATATATAGGCTGTGTCTCTTTGGCAGATACTCAAACACCCAGCTATTATGCTCTGGAACCCACTTTTCCAGCATTGCATCAATATACAGGATCAGAGCTTTGCAGCCTACAGGCAGCTTTGGATCTGTGAGCGTGTTCTGCTTTCCCTGGTTCTTTCTGATATAGTCCTGGGCTTGCTGGATCCAGCCAGAATAAAAGCCAGGATCCTGCTTTGTTTGCTTGATAAATTCCTGTTCGCTGTGCCAGAAGAAATGTTCCTTTGTGCCGTACTCAAAAGGGCAGCTGCTTTCACCGTTGAAATAAGCTGCCAGGCTCTGGAGCTGTCCTGCTGTCGGTCTGCTGGCATATTCCCTGTATAGCTTTTTGAACTCCTCAGGATCTGAACTGTACCAGTGTGCATTTCTGTTGAACAGGATGGCTTTCAGCAGCAGCGGTGTTCCGTCCAGGTTCTCAAAGTTCAGAAGTCCATAGTTTAAATACACAGTTATTGTGTCGCTTAAATCAAAGGCACGCCCAGACAAAGCAGATTCAACCCAGATCTTTTCACAGTACCAAAATAGCTGTGTCTGATCCTGGGGAAGATTCTCTGAACCGTCATAATATCGGCATACTGCCAGCAGATTTTTAAGGGGATCTGTGTTGCTTTTCATTTTGCTGTTTCTGTTACCGAGTAACAAAATTTTGTTACCCAACTGTTACCGAGTAACAAAGTAACAACAAAAAAAGGACAAAAACAAACAAAGAAAAGAAAAGAAGTCAAACAAAGGAAGCTAAAAGTAAAATGCCGTTTTGCCTCAGAAACCATTGAAAATAAGCGTTTTATTTGCCTATTTTTGGATGTTTTTTAGCTCTTTTTTGACTTGTGGGAAATTGGCTATTACTTTCCGATGCAAAAATGCTCGAAAATATTCCCCAGCACCTCGTCCGTGGTGACTTCGCCGAGGATGGTGCCGAGGTGGTGGAGGGCTTGGCGGAGGTCTTCGGAGAGGAGGTCGGGAGTCTGGCCGGCGGCGAGGGAACGTTTGACGTTTTCGAGGGATTCTGACGCTTTCATCAGGGCTTGGTAGTGCCTTAGGTTGGTGACGATTGTCTGGTCAGAATCCAAAGTTGCGGACTTTTGGGAGTCGGACAACAGTTTGCGCAATTCATCAAGACCGAAACCAGTCTTGGCGGAAATATATAACTTAACTACTTTTTCATTAGGATTAGAAACAGAATTGTTGATTAGGCTAACATTAATGTTATTACACAAAACATCCACTTTATTCAGCAGAACGATCAACTTTTGTGACTTTACATCCAGATTTGAGACTATGTCAGAAATCGAATACTCGTTTTCTTCTTCGGAGGCGGTGACATCAAGCAGGGCAAGGACGATCGAGGCCTCGTTCATCTTCTTATACGAGCGGGAAATGCCGATCTTTTCGACCTCATCTGAGGTTTCGCGGAGACCGGCGGTGTCGATAAAACGGAACAATGTGCCATCGATGGTCATTGTCTCCTCGATGGTGTCACGGGTGGTGCCGGCGATGTCGGAGACGATGGCACGGTCGTCACAAAGGAGAGCGTTCAGGAGGGTACTCTTGCCGGCGTTGACGGCACCGACTATGGCGACCGGGACTCCATTGCGAAGTGCGTTGCCGTAGCGGAAGGAATCGGTCAGCGAATGAATATGTGCAAGTGTTCCATCAAGCAGGGAGGACAGTTCGGATCTGCTGGCGAACTCAACATCCTCCTCGCTGAAATCCAACTCTAATTCAAGCAGGGAAGTCATTTTCAGAAGCTCATCCCTGAGGGTTTTCAACTCTTTGGAGAAGCCGCCTTTCAACTGACTGAATGCTACTTTGTGCGCTGCTTCGCTCTGCGCGGAAATCACATCGGCAACGGCTTCGGCCTGAGCAAGATCCATCTTGCCATTTACAAAAGCCCTTTGGGTAAATTCTCCAGGACCGGCGACGCGGGCACCACAATCGACCAAGCGTTGCAGGAGCCTTTCCACAATGTACTTTGAGGAGTGGCTGGATATCTCGACGGAGTCCTCTCCGGTGTAGGAATGCGGGGCACGGAACACGCTTACCAAGACGGTGTCCAGATCGGCTCCATCGGCTTCAAGCGCGACTCCATATTTAAGCCTGTAACCTTCAGTGTCTGAAATATTACCACCCTTGCATCTTATCACTTTATCAGCTATGGAGAAGGAATCTCTTCCACTCATCCTGATGATGGCTATGGCACCGGTTCCGGGGACGGTGGCGGGGGCGCAGATCGTGTCTTCTATGTTGAGCATATCTGTTCTTTTACGTCCCTTCGACGGGCTCAGGGACCAATCTCCCAACTTACTTAACAATGGACCCCAAAGCCCTCCACCGAAGCGACAACAAAAGACAAATTTATCAACATTCCCCAACATATTCAAGGAATAACCGACAAACTCGTGAAAACTCACACCAAACTCGCTATCTTTGCACCGCAAAATCTACTCTATGGCTCAGAATGACCTCACCCAAGGCAGCATTCTCGGCAACATCCGGAAGTTTTCGCTGCCATATATGATGTCATATTTCCTGCAGATCCTCTACGGATTGGCGGATTTGTTCGTCATAGGGCAATACTGCGATGTCGCCGGCACGACGGCGGTGTCCAACGGCGCGCAGATAATGCATATGTTCACCGTCGTCATCATCGGCCTTGCGATGGGCACGACGGTACGGATAGCAAGGGCGATCGGCGCGGGCGACAGGGAAAACGCGGCAAGAACCATCGGCAACACATTCACGCTGTTCACCATCGTCGCAATCATCACAACAGCCATACTATTAGCAGCTAACAAAGGCATTGTCAACCTAATAGACACTCCGCAAGAAGCTGTCAAAGGCACAATAGACTATCTAAGAATATGCTTCATCGGCATCCCGTTCATCATAGCCTACAACATCATCGCATCCATATTCAGAGGTCTCGGCGACTCGAAAAGTCCGATGTATTTCGTGATTGTGGCTTGCGTGGTAAACATCGCGCTCGACTACATATTCATAGGTCATTTCAAAATGGGAGCGACGGGCGCGGCACTCGGCACGACCTTGTCACAGGCTGTCAGCGTCATCGTCGCGGCGATAATGATCAAAAAGAAGTCCCTGATGAGCATAACACGCCAAGACCTAAGGCCTGAACGGCGCACGATGGCAGGCATCCTCAAAACCGGCGTGCCAATCTCGCTCCAGGACGGCTTCATCCAAATCGCGTTCATCGCCATCACGGTGATCGCGAACGGCAGGGGATTGAACGATGCGGCTATTCCATCATCTCGTTCATACACAACGTCATATCAATCACGTGCGCCCGCATCCCTTTGTCCTATCTGACTTCCATTGAATATCCCGGCACGCTCTTCCCGATGGGCCTTGCATCTCCGGCCGGCTCGCTTCTCTCCGTCATCATCTGCGTCACTGTTTACATAGCGATGCGCCGGAAAGGGAAACTATAACGCCCACTTATTCCCGAACTTCACAAAAATTCTTTATCTGAATATATTTGGCCTATCTTTGCAGCCCGATTAGGAAATGTAATAAACTTAAAGATGAAAAGAGACGCCATCGATTTCGGTTCCGACAGCATTCCGGGACTCTTCAGAAAAATATTCATTCCTACATTGATAGGGATGGCCTGTATGGCAGTGATGACGACCATCGACGGGGTGTTTGTCGGCCACGGGGTGGGGAGCGACGCGCTCGCCGCCGTCAATATATTCGCACCTTTCTGGATGATTATGACCGGGTTAGGGATGCTGTTCGGCATCGGCTGCTCGGTCGTTTCTTCCGTCCATCTATCCCAAGGCAACGAGAAGGCGGCACGCATCAATATGACACAGACGTTGATTTTCGGTGTGCTTGTCACTGTGGCCCTGACGATTTTGGTTCAGAGCCACAGCACCAAGAGTGCCTATCTTCTCGGCTCATCGGACAGACTTCTGCCGTACGTCCTTGACTATCAGAAATGGCTTTCCTACGCATTCTGCGCATTGTTCCTCCAGTCGGTCGGACTGTTGATCATCCGTCTGGACGGCTCGCCGAAGTACGCTTCCGCAGCTGCGGCGATTCCATCCATCGTGAATGTCGTGCTGGACTATGTGTTCCTGTTCATCCTTGACAAAGGACTTGAAGGAGTCGCCGTCGCCACCTCGATCGGATGCTGGACCGGAGGCCTTATGGTGCTGTTTTACATACTGTTCCTGTCCAAGACAATGAGGCTCTACCCATTGAAGATGTCGTGGAAAAGCCTTTGCCTGTCGTTGCGCAACCTGTGGTACCAGTTTCGTCTCGGACTGTCTGCTTTCCTTGGCGAGATCAGCATCTCGATGCTTATATTCGTGGGAAACTATGTGTTTATGAAATATTTAGGAGAAGACGGTGTGGCGGCGTTTTCCATCGCCTGCTACATTATGCCGTTCATCTTTATGACCGGAAACGCGATCTCGCAGTCCGCACAGCCGATTATCAGTTTCAACCACGGCGCCGGTAACCGTAACCGTGTGCTGGAAGCTTGCAAATTCTCTCTGCTAACTGCCTTTGCGCTTGGAATTGTGGTCTCTCTGGCCTTGGCGTTCGGTATCAGTTATGTGGCTGCACTGTTCCTCAGCAAAGACGCTCCTGCATATTCAATAGCGGCTCACGGTGTGCCTCTGATGGCCATCGGATTCACATTGTCGATTGTGAACGTCGCTGCCATAGGCTATTACCAAAGTGTGGAACGCGCGCTTCCGGCGACCATTTTCTCGCTTTCGCGCGGGGTAATATTCCTTGTGCCTTGCTTTCTTGTCATCCCACTTTTTGCCGGTGTGAACGGAATTTGGCTCGCTCTGCCGGCGACAGAGGCGCTGACATTCCTTTCGATTGTCTCTTTCAGTCTTTTCAGGAAGCGCCAGACCGCAAAGCGGTGAATTTATATTCATTGAATATTTTGCCGCTTATTCCCATTTTTTGCGTACATTTGCAAAACAAACGGACTTCCTTATGCTTGACGTGACTTTAATACCTTTGAGCGGCAGTGCGTCCCAGGATGCACAGTGGGAATGTTCTTCCATTGACTTTCACCGACCATTTCATCACTGTTTGAGATGGTCGTTTTTTTTGAATGCCCCCTGTTATTCTTCACGACCACCTGAATAAGAAAAGGAGGCACGCAGTGCCGACAGGGCCTCCCAGCGAGGGAGGCGGTGGAGGGTGGCGCTCCCACCGGGAGCTGGCGCGAAGCGACTGAGGGGTGGAATAAGTTGAAAAGTCTGTTTTTAGGAAAAAGTTGGATTTAGTTATAAGTCAAAAATTATTGACAAGGAAATGAAAGAAAGAAAAGGCGCGACATTAAAGTTGGAGAACGGGGCGGAGTTCCGTGGATTCTCCTTCGGCTACGACGGCCCGGCTGACGGGGAAGTCGTCTTCTCGACCGCGATGGTCGGCTATCCGGAAAGTCTTACGGACCCTTCCTATTCAGGGCAGATACTCTGTGTTACCTACCCATTGATAGGTAATTACGGCGTACCACAGGAAGGAGCGGATGAACTGGGAATCTCTAAGAATTTCGAATCGGAACAGATCTGGGTGAGGGGAGTCGTCATAAGCGACTATTCCTTCGACTACAGCCACTGGGATGCGGTCAAGAGCCTCGATGAGTGGCTGAAAGAGCAGAAGATTCCTGGAATATTCGGGATCGACACCCGCGCCGTCACGCAACTTCTCCGCGAGAAGGGCTCGATGCTTGGAATGATTGTTCCGGACGGCGTCGAGAAGGATTTTCCGATCGATGACCCTAACCTCGCCAACCAGATCGCCATCGTCAGCTGCAAGGATGTCATTGAATATGGCAGCGGCTCCAAGACTGTCGTGATGGTTGACTGCGGAGTCAAGCACAACATCCTCAGATGCTTTATGGAGAGGGGAGTGAAAGTAGTCAGAGTGCCTTGGGACTACGATTTCAACAAACTTGACTACGACGGCCTCTTCATCTCGAACGGCCCAGGCAACCCGCAGTTCTGCAATGTCACCGTAGCTAACCTTCGCAAGGCGATGGAAGGCGACAAGCCAATTTTCGGAATATGTATGGGCAACCAGCTGCTCGCCAGAGCCGGCGGGGCCAACACCTATAAATTGAAGTACGGGCACCGCAGTCATAACCAGCCTGTACGTATGGTCGGCACGAACCGCTGCTTCATCACCTCGCAGAACCACGGATTCGCGGTTGACGACAAGACCCTCGGAGCCGACTGGGAACCTTGGTTTGTGAATATGAACGACGGCACCAACGAAGGCATCCGCCACAAGACCAAGCCTTTCTGCTCGGTACAGTTCCACCCGGAAGCCTCCAGCGGCCCGACCGACACGAACTTCCTGTTTGACGAGTTTATCAGCAAATTGTAACTTTCGGATAAAGAAGAATTTATGAAAAACACGAATATAAAGAAGGTTTTGATCCTCGGATCAGGCGCACTCAAGATCGGTCAGGCGGGAGAGTTTGACTATTCCGGCTCACAGGCCCTCAAGGCCCTACGTGAGGAAGGCATCGAGACCGTCCTCATCAACCCGAACATCGCCACCGTGCAGACTTCGGAAGGCGTGGCCGACAAGATCTACTTCCTGCCGGTAACCCCGTTCTTTGTCGAGAAGGTCATCGCCAAGGAGCAACCTCAGGGCATTCTCCTCTCGTTCGGTGGCCAGACAGCACTGAACTGCGGCGTGGAACTGTACGAGAACGGAATACTTGACAAGTACAATGTCCAGGTTCTCGGAACTCCGGTCCAGGCGATTATGGACACAGAGGACCGTGACCTCTTCATAAAAAAACTGGACGAGATCGGTGTGAAGACCATCAAGTCACACCCTGCCTCCAACATAGAGGAGGCCCGCAAAGCCGCCCACGAGCTCGGATTCCCACTCATCGTGCGCGCCGCCTACGCCCTCGGCGGACTCGGCTCAGGCTTCTGCGACAACGATGAGCAGCTCGACGAACTCTGCGAAAAAGCCTTCTCTTTCTCCCCGCAAGTACTTGTCGAAAAGTCACTTAAAGGCTGGAAGGAGATTGAATATGAAGTTGTCCGCGACCGTTATGACAACTGTATCACGGTCTGCAATATGGAAAACTTCGACCCGCTCGGAATCCACACCGGAGAGAGCATCGTCGTGGCTCCGTCCCAGACCCTGTCCAACAACGACTACTATTTCCTGCGCGAACTTTCCATCAAGATCGTCCGCCACATCGGAATAGTTGGCGAGTGCAACGTGCAGTACGCCTACGACCCTGACGCTATGGACTACCGCGTCATCGAGGTGAACGCCCGCCTGAGCCGCTCATCGGCCCTGGCCTCCAAAGCAACTGGCTATCCACTCGCGTTCGTGGCCGCGAAACTCGGCCTGGGTTACGGTCTGTTCGACCTTAAGAACTCTGTCACAAAGACAACTCCGGCATTCTTCGAGCCGGCTCTTGACTACATCGTCTGCAAGATTCCTCGTTGGGACCTTAGCAAATTCCACGGCGTTTCACGCAAAATCGGCTCCTCGATGAAATCCGTCGGCGAGGTTATGGCCATCGGCCGCAGCTTCGAGGAGGCCATCCAGAAGGGCCTCAGGATGATCGGCCAGGGGGCGCACGGCTTCGTGGGCAACAAGGAGTTCCAGGTCGCCGACTTGGAGGAGGCTCTCCGGGAGCCGACCGACAAACGCATCTTCGTGATCTCCAAGGCTATGCGCGCCGGCTACACGGTAGATCAGATCCACGACCTCACCAAGATCGACAAATGGTTCCTCAATAAGCTGGAGAACATCGTGAAGACCTACGAGGACATGAACTCCTACGACACTCTTGAGGACATGCCGGTGGAGCTCCTGCGCCTTGCCAAGCAGGAGGGCTTCTCCGATTTTCAGATCCAGAGAGCGGTTTGGAAGGACAGCGGAGTTGTCACCGCCAATATGGACAAGGTTCGTGAATATAGAAAGTCTCTCGGCATTGTCCCTGTCGTCAAGCAGATAGACACCCTCGCCGCCGAATTCCCGGCACAGACGAACTACCTCTACCTGACCTACAACGGCACGAAGAGTGACATTGAATATGAGCGTGACGGCAAGTCGGTGATTGTCCTCGGTTCGGGAGCCTACAGAATCGGATCGTCTGTCGAGTTCGACTGGTGCTCGGTGACCTGCCTCCAGACAATCCAGAAGCAGGGCTACAGGGGAGTGCTGATCAACTACAACCCGGAGACGGTCTCCACCGACTACGACATGTGCGACAGGCTCTATTTCGACGAGCTCACCTTCGAGAGGGTGATGGACATCATCGACCTTGAGACTCCTCACGGAGTCGTTGTCTCCGTGGGCGGCCAGATCCCTAACAATCTCGCCCTCAAGCTTCACAAGCACAACGTTCCGATACTCGGCACCTCCGCCGAGGACATCGATAAGGCCGAGGACCGTCACAAGTTCTCCAGCATCGTGGACAACCTCGGGGTTGACCAGCCGGAATGGAGTGAGCTTACGACCATCGACGAGGTGGACAATTTCATCAGGAAGGTTGGCTTCCCTGTGCTGGTGAGACCGTCGTACGTGCTTTCCGGAGCCGCTATGAATGTCTGCCACGACGAGGAGAAGCTCCGTCACTTCCTGAGCCTCGCCGCGGAAGTATCTCAGGAGCACCCGGTTGTCATCAGCCAGTTCTATATGCGTAGCAAGGAGATCGAGTTCGACGCTGTCGCCGACAATGGCGAAATCCTCGCC
>OJKP01001703.1_pt1 | contig 11895 bp, 9 predicted proteins | sample 1596521 | NCBI WGS metagenome assembly OJKP01 (sample SAMEA4350130, study PRJEB24818) | metagenome | biome: human; feature: gut; material: faeces | place: Denmark | collected 2013-09
TTGTGTATTGGCTTTGGTTGGCAGCCATAGACAAGTAACACATCTTTTTTCTTTCCGCCAGTAAAAATGGTTCTTGAAGTAAAAGTAACAGGGAAAATGGTTGTTGGGTAGCAAAATTTGTTGCACAAGATCTGTTTTTCATTTTGTTGGTTCTTTCTTGTCACCCAATAAAATGATGCTTACGTTTGAGTTTTCCTGTACCTGCTGATAATCAAGTAGGTAACAAATAAGAAATATAGTCTTTCAATGTACAACGCTGAAAGCCCCACGATGATGTATAGATATAATTTACCTCACTAACAATGGATAATGTGATTTGTCCAAAGCCAATGAGGGATGTATACGATACATCCCATAGAGCGTTCCCGTTGCTTTGTTCTTGACATACTGTTTGAATTTGCGAGATTCTTACTGCGTCAAAACCAAAGCGTACAGTTACGCCTTTATTTATATGTATGTCTACCCACCCTCAACCCGTTCGGGCCTTCAGCAATGGGATAGACATTGCAAATTTAGTATATATTTGTATCATTGCAAAATTTTTTGAAAGAAAAATGGAAAGTTTCTTACAAAAGATACATATCCCGGATAACATTCCTCATTCAAATTTTCTGATTTTCTGTTGCTTAAAACAAGGTTCAGTTGCGTTAGTTTTGACATGTCAGATAAAAACTCATCTTATATCCCCCTAACGTGGGGAATGAAACCCCACATTGGGGGGTGATGTTCCCCACGCTGTGGGGGAAAAATCAAGGTCAGGAAATATAGTTTGAAACTTGCCAAATGTAAGGAGCAGGTTTATTCATTTCATACTATAAAACGATAACCGAAGAATGGTATATTGTGTATTTACTCACTTGTCAACAGTAAAAGATTAGGCTTAATGGAATAAAATCGCTAACTTTGCGTTTGGAAACAATAATAAGAAAGGAAACGATTATGAAGATTTTGCAGAGTTCAGTGTTCCGTGCCATCTGTGCCATTGTTGTTGGCGGAATGCTAATCAAGAATCCGGACAGTACGGTGAAAGGCATTACGATAGCCATCGGTGTGCTTTTCCTCATCTCCGGCGTCATATCATGCGTTGTGTATTTCAATGCCCGTATGCACAGTGCCGACAATGAGGTTTACGATTCCAACGGCAGACTCCTCGTCGGCGGCAGACCGGCATTCCCTATCGTTGGTTTGGGCAGCGTGATTCTCGGTTTCATATTGGCGCTTATGCCGGGAGCTTTCGTCACATCGCTGATGTATGTGCTCAGCGGCATATTGCTGCTCGGAGCCCTCAATCAGTTTCTTGTACTTATCCAGGCCCGCAAGTTCGCACGTCTGCCGTTGTGGTATTGGGTGTGCCCTTCGCTGATATTGCTCACAGGTATATTCGTTATGGTGAAGCCGATGGAGTCGGCAGGACTGCCGTTGCTCATCATCGGATGGTGTCTGCTGTTTTATGGTGTGTCAGAGTGTATCAGTGCGTTCAAGATACATCAATACCGTCGCATGCTGTCGAAAAGCGACAAGGCAAGTGACGGTGAAAAAGAATAAACCCGAATCGGTCGTTAGGGCTTGCTTGGATTTTGTTCTTTTAGAAGAGTGGATTTTGTTTGGCTTTTAATGAGTAATAGCGAGCTATTGCGAATTAAAAACAGACAAAAGACGCCTTATAAAAAACAAAAGACTGCAAGCAGTAATTAAAAAATACAATAAACGGCCTAATGACCGATTTGGGATAAATGAATACAGCGTCAGTTCTTTGCTGCCTGCTTCTTGTTTATGATTCTTGTCATCACCATATTTATGGCGATGAAGAGGATAATGTCGATAAGCACGATCAGCGAGATGCATACGTATGGAATCATTGCCAGATTGATGATGATGTATGCCAGCTGCAGTGAGAGTATCGAAACGAGAGTCTGATGCTGGTTCAGACCGATGGCAAGGAACTTGTGGTGTATGTGTCTCTTGTCAGGATTGAAAATCGGCGTGCGGTGTTTCATTCTTACGATTATCACGCGGAACACATCGAAGGTGGGCACTATCATCAGACTGTATGCAAAGGCGAGACACACTTTCTCGTATGGCATATCGCTGCAGAACAGTGTGATGTCGTATTTGCCGCATGGAATGAGGTCGGGACGGCTCATTGCAAATTTGATGGTGAAGAAGCTGAGCATGAAGCCGATGGTGAGACTTCCCGAATCGCCCATGAAAATCTTCAGTCCCTTTTCAGGATTGCCGAAGATGTTGTAGTACATGTAGGCTAACAGGATTCCCATCAGTCCGGCGATGAGAATGCAGTATATATACAGTTCTATGCAATAGAAACCATATAGGAATCCTCCCAATGCTATGAATGCGAGCCCTGCTGCCAGTCCGTCGATGCCGTCGATGAGGTTCATGGCGTTGTCGATGAATGCTATGCAGAGCACCGTGAGAGGGAATCCCACAGCGAACGGAATCTCATAGATGCCGCAGAATCCGTATAGATTGTTGATATATAGGCCTGAGATTGGCAGCAGACTGGCTGCTATGATCTGGAACATGAACTTTATCTTGGCCTGTACTCCCACGATGTCGTCAACTATGCCCACGGCATATATTATCAGCAGACTTATCATGCAGCTTGCCGTCCATTGGTTTATCACGATTTTCTGGTCGCCCGTGATGTTCTCGTAGGTGAGCAGCATTATGATTGCTGCCAGCAGCATGCTTGGCAGGAAGGAAATTCCGCCGAGTCGGGGGATTGCCGCATGGTGGACCTTACGTTCATCGGGAACGTCGTAGAGCTTGTTCCTTCTGCAGAAGTTCAGAATGAATGGTATGAAGCAGAAGCCCGTGAGCATGCTTATGAGAAATGTGCCTATCAGCAGTAATGATATCGTGTTCATCGTTATATTTAAGTCTGTATTTATCCTGTGACGCGCTTGGCAGGCAGCGAAAACCACACTATTGAGAGCGCCATTTTTTAGTATTATAACACTAAATTTCGGTTAATATTGTATAAGTAATGTCTTTTTTCTGTACTTTGCGTTACAAATCCTATAACAGAACGTCGAAAAGATATGCACCTTTGGGTGTATTGGTATTGTAAATTACAGAATAACAACATTTTCAGAAACATTATGGATATGAAACCATTATTGCCGGCTATACTTTTTGCTGTCTCTCTCGATGTCGCTTTTGCGTCAGGCGTCAGAGTCGATGAAACAAAAGTTGGCTCCGGACAGGCATATGCATCAGCTGTCGCCATTTCAGACTTGATGGAAAACGGCAACATAGTGAGGTTGAGTCAGGTGGGTGCCAAGGCTATGCCGGCAGACATCGCTCCGCTGGGCAAGTTGCCGTTCAAGATGAAACAGGTAAAACGGCCAGTGTTCAAGTCAAACCGTCTGACAATCAGCGATGACGACAAGGATTCAGCGGGCAAGGTGACCAAGGCTTTGAATGCCAAGATTGCTGAACTGTCAGCAATGGGCGGCGGACGACTCATCGTGCCTGAAGGCAGATGGCTGACGGGTAGGGTAGAGTTGCAGAGCAACGTGGAGCTTTATCTTGCCGAAGGTGCTCGTCTGGAGTTTTCGGCATCGATAGCCGATTATCAGCCAGCAGTATTCACCCGCCATGAGGGTATAGAAGTTATGGGAGCAGGAGCTTTCATCTATGCCAACGGAGCGAAGAACATCGCTCTGACAGGACATGGCGTGGTGTCCGGTCCGCCGATGGACGTGGAGATGAGGACTCTGCGCAACGGCAACAGTGTGGTGGAGAAAGATGTGGACTATCGGCTGCCTGTGGCAGAGAGACTCTGCGACGGACTCGACGGCCGCACCTTTTACCGTCCGAAGTCGTTTGCGCCAATCAACTGCAAGAATGTGCTCGTAGAGGGAGTCACCTTTGAGCGCAGTGTGTTGTGGAACATCAATCCCATATATTGCGATAATGTCATAATACGCGGTGTCACGGTGAATTCCGTGGGAGTTCCAAGTGGCGACGGCATCGACATCTCGTCGTGTAAGAACGTGCTGATAGAGTATTCCACTCTCAGTTGCGGCGACGACTGCTTCACGCTGAAGAGCGGAAGGGCAGAAGACGGCTTGAGAGTGGGCAGACCTACAGAGAACGTCGTCATCAGATATTGTCTTGCCGAGAAGGGACATGGCGGCATAACCTGTGGCAGCGAGACGGCGGCAGGAATAAAGAATGTGTATCTGCATCATTGTGTGTTCAACGGCACACGCACAGGCTTCAGATTCAAAACGAGACGCAATCGAGGCGGTGGAATATGGGATATCGCCTACGACAATGTGCGGCTCATCGACGTGGCAGAAGCATTCACATGGGACCTCCTCGGTTCGCGGATGTATATGGGGGAATTGGCACAACGCAATCCGCCTCTTGCCGTCACTGCGCTCACTCCAGTGGTGAAAGACATCACGATAAGGAATTTCATCATCGAGTCTGCCGACCGCATGATGAGTATGAACACCATACCCGAAGTGCCTACAACGGGAGTGCTGCTGGAGAATGGAGTGGTGAGGACCAACCGCATCTTCAAGACGCTCAACGATGTCGGTTCGTTGACGCTGAGAAACATCACTATACAGGCTACCGACAACAACATCAATATCGACAACAGCCGTGGCATAACCTTTGACAACGTTACATTCTACGTGCCAGGCGATTCGCTGAGATACAACATCAAAGGCGGCAAGGCTGAGAAGCCTGTATTGAAATGAAACAGATAGAAACCAATAACGTTTGAGCAATGAGAAAAATATCATCAGTAATGTTGCTTCTGTTGTTCTGTATGGCAGTGTCAGCCGGTGGTTACGACACGGCGAAAAGGGATTCTATCCTCTCCGTCATTACAGGTGCACAGATGCCAAAGAAGAAAGTGAGCATTTTGAAATACGGCGCTAAGGGCGACGGAAAGAAAGATTGTCTGCCTGCATTCAAAAAGGCTATGGCGCAGTCGAAGAAGAATGGCGGACTGCACATTGTGGTGCCTGCAGGCACATACTATTTGCAGGGACCTATACATTTTGAGAGCAATACCTGTCTGGAACTATCCGAAGGTGCCATATTGCGCTTTTCGCCAGATCCGCAGTTTTATCTCCCTATGGTGAAGACCAGTTGGGAGGGGACATTCCTTCAGAACTACTCTCCGTTCATATATGGCTATGGTCTGCATGACATATCCATTATCGGCAAGGGAACAATTGATGGCAATGCTTCAACCACCTTTGCCACATGGCGCAAAAAACAGAAACCAGCGCAGCAACTGTCGCGGAATATGAACCATAAGGAGACTCCCGTCCCTGAACGCAACTTCGGTGAGGGATCGTGGCTGCGTCCGCAGCTGATACAGTTTTTCGGATGTACCAACATTACGCTTGCCGACTTCTTTGTCACCAATTCTCCGTTCTGGTGTATTCATCTGCTCAAGAGCGAGAACATCATATGCCGATCGCTGCGTTATGATGCCAAGCTTGTGAACAATGACGGTATAGATCCGGAGATGTCGCGAAATATACTTGTCGAAGACGTATCGTTCAATAATGGCGACGACAATGTGGCGATAAAGAGCGGACGCGACAATGACGGATGGGCGGCGGCTTCTCCGTCAGAGAACATTATTATCCGCCGCTGCCGTTTCAAGGGATTGCATGCTGTGGTGATAGGCAGCGAGATGTCGGCAGGAGTGAGAAACGTATTTGTGGAAGACTGCACCTATGCCGGATATTGCAAACGCGGCATCTTCGTGAAGACGAATCCCAACCGTGGAGGATTTGTGGAAGGGCTTTATGTCAGGAACTGTGAATTCGGCGAGGTGGAAGACCTTTTCTATGTCACGAGCATGTATGCCGGTGAGGGAATGGACGATACCCACTTCTCTGTTGTCAGAAACATCTTCGTGGACGGACTCCGATGCGACAAGGCTCGCATTGGCGGTATTATATTGCAGGGTACAGAGGCAAAGCCGATATCAGATGTCGTGTTTCGGAATGTGGATATAAAGGAAGTGAAAAACGCCCTCAGCATGGATAATACCGAGGGCGTTATATTCTCTGGCTGTCATCTGGGCGGAAAGGCTGGTGTGCCAACACAGGTGACGGCAAAAGACAAAATTTTCAATTAGAAGTCTGTCAGTTTCGTCAGAATCTGAATTGAAGCTGAACGTCTGCCATATTATAGTTGTGCTTGTTCAGCGTGCGGTCGTTTACGAAAACATATTCGGCGGTGACTCCAATGTTCTTAGAGAACTTGTAGTCGGCGCCGATTTCATACATGGTCTTCGACTTGTCCCATTCACCGTTGCGGCGATACATGTTGTAGCGAGCCTTAACGTTGGCTTTCTTCTTCTTGATAGGAGCGATGGCGAGGGCATACAGACCGTCGGCTTTGCTGCCATAGCCGTTGAGCGTAAGGTCTGCGTTCTTCTCGTTGTCGGAAGTCTTGAAACCTTCACCCGTGCTGTGGATATATTCAGAACGGAAAGTCCAGTCGCTCTTCGTCACGTATTCCGCACTCACGGCATATCGGTGTTGCGGCAGGCTTTTTGTCACGCTGTGTTTCTGTCCCGCCTCATCGGTATAGCTCCATTTGCGGGCATAAGAACCCTCCAGGCCGAACACTCCTATGCGCATTCCCTCTACAGGCATCACCCACACGCCGCCAGCCACTGTTTTCTGCTGGTCAACGTCCTTGCGGTTTATTCCCTGACCGTTGAACACTCCTGCCTGATAGTGGAACAGAGGTCTGCCTTTGCCGACATTCAGGAAATCACCCTGCAACTGTATACCGATGTCGCGGCCGTTGCTCGATTGCTGTCCTGACCGGTCGGAGAATCCCGACAGGCAGCTCACATTCTGGCTGTAGCTCATAAAGCCCTGGTCGATAGGGTGCATGGGGTTCTCAAAGGTGAATGGCAATTTGAACTGTCCTGCCTTTACTCTCAAGAATGGATATTTCTGCCATTCTGCAAATAGGTCAACGAGGCGTGGCGATGTGCCGTTGTTCGTCGTGTTGCCATTTATCTGCATCTGGGCCTTCCAGTAGAAGTCACCTTTCAACCGCCCGTCAAGCGACACTCTCACCAGGCGCAGGTCGAAAGTGTTCGACTTGTTGCCCTGTTGGCCGGAGTATTGGTATTCCACGAGACCGTAGCCCGACAGTTTGATGTTACTGAACCATGGCGTTTGTTTCGTTTCTTGAGCAAACGTCGTTGCCGCCATCATAAGGGCGGCTGCCAAAGTAAGTTTTCTCATATCTTATTTTATCTTGTGTTTTTTTCTGGGTATTTCTGTTACGTATGGTCATGTTGATCTTGCCAGATTCTCATCTTTTCTGGATTGTCAAATACAAACATTATGTCACTACAAGTGCGCAAAGGTACTTCATTTTCTCTTACTGACCAAGGTTTGTCGTCTGAATTGGTTCTTTGTAAATACACTTTGTCAATCATTCTGTGTCGTCATGACGTATGTTCAGGAATATGAAATAGCATAACCCAAAACGGTCATTAGGACGTTTACTTTATTTTTTTATGACTGCTTGCAGTCTTTTGCTTTTTATAAAGCGTCTTTTGTCAGTTTTTAATTCGCAATAGCTCGCTATTACTCATTAAAAGCCAAACAAAATCCACTCTTCTAAAAAACAAAATCCAAGCAAGCCCTAATGGCCGATTTGGGATAAAGACGTCGCTTTGTGATGGTTTTGTTTTCTTTCTAAAAAGACAAGCCGGAATGACGATGGTCCTTTGATTTCCATCATCACTCCGACTCATTGTAGTTTGTTATTCAGCTCCGTATAGAAGTGTATAGACTTTTTATGCAAGAATTGCATCTGCAAGTGCTTCGAGGGCAGGGATGTCACCCTCTTTCATCACGCCACGCAGTGTTACAAGGTCGCCCTTTATCGTGATGTTTTTCATCTCTTCGAGCATCTGTTTCATCACTCTGCCTGCACTCGGTGCCCAGCTGCCGTTCTCGATAATGGAAACCTCGCGCTTCTGCCAAGCCTTGATTTTGAGATGATGCAGGAAGTCGAACATCGGAGGGAAGAGACCGGCGTCGTAGCTTGATGCTGCGAGTATCACCTTGCCATATTTGAATGCGTCTTCGATGGCTTCAGCAAGGTCGTCGCGGCATAGATCGGTGATAGCCACCTTCTTGCAGCCCTTAGCCCGCAGTATGTCGGCGAGTTTCTCAGCTGCCGCTTTTGTGCATCCGTGTATTGAGGCGTGAGCGATAAGAACACCTTCTGCTTCCACTCCATAACTGCTCCATATGGTGTAGAGACGCAGTGCCTCCTGCATCTTCTCACCGCTGAGAAATGGTCCGTGTAGTGGCAGAATCATATTTATGTCGAGCTGCGATGCTTTCTTGAGCAGTGTGGAAACAGGACCTCCGTATTTTCCGCAGATATTGAAGTAGTAGCGGCGTGCCTCACAAGCCCAGTCGTCCGGGTCGGCATTCATGACACCGAATTTGCCGAATCCATCGGCAGCGAACAATACCTTGTCGAGAGCATCATATGTCACCATCACTTCAGGCCAGTGTACCATCGGTGCCATAACGAAATGCAATGTGTGTTTGCCAAGTTCAAGAGTGTCGCCTTCTTTGACGGCGATTACGCAGTCGTCCACATTCAGTTCCGGGAAGAAAAGCGGAATCATGGTCTTTGCTTTTGCTGAGCATACGATCTTTATTTCAGGGTACATCGCCTTCACCTCAGCTATGCCGCTAGCATGGTCTGGTTCGAGATGCTGCACTACGAGATAGTCTGGTTTGCGACCGTCGAGGCCTTCTGTCAGGTTCTTTTTCCATTCCTCCATAGTGCGCTTGTCAGAGGTGTCCATGATAGCCACTTTCTCATCCATGATGAGGAAAGAGTTGTAGCACATGCCCTCTGGTACGTTATACTGCGACTCAAAGAGTCGAATGTCGGCATCATCGCAACCGATATAATAAATGGTGTCTGTAACTTTTTTCATGTTTATATTATTATTGTTTTTATTTCTATAAGGTGGATAATATTCTTGTTGCCTCTTCTGCAGACAATCCTGTAGCGACGGTAATCATGTTTATATCTGCTCCTATGGCCTTCAGTCGCTTTACTGTTTCGATTTTTTCTTTCTCTATACCTTCCGCACGTCCTTCCGCACGTCCTTCCGCACGTCCTTCCGCACGTCCTTCTGCACGTCCTTCTGCACGTCCTTCCGCACGTCCTTCCGCCAATCCGTCTTGCTTGGCACCTTCAAGAACGGATAATGTGTCACGATATTTCCTGAGACCAACATCATATTTCATTCGCTCCTGTCTCGAAAGGGAGGCGACGTCAGCAATCTGTTCCAGTCTCTTGAAAACCGAACTTTTGGCTGCCCAAGGTAATCTTGTCAATGTCTCCATATTCTTCAGTACATATATCCATTTGTCAAAATCTGTATCACACTCGTCGGCTTCCTTGGTGAATAAAGGGAGCTGCATGAAAGTCATCCTCATCTTATCTGAGAATAGATTGTTGTTTCCCTTGTCTGCCAATCCTATATCCGACCGGAACTTCTTGTCAAAGTCCATCGGGCAAAAATTCAGAAAGGCTACAAGATACACCGCATCGATGTTATATTTCCAGTCTGTTCCCCTTTCTCCTTGTCTGGCTATGGCTTCACATACATAATAGATGCTCCGGTTCTTGAAATAAGGCTGTGACTTGTTTTGCATTTCCACGATGATGTTTTCTCCTTTTTCCGTTTGGCAGTATATGTCGTATATAAGCGAACGGTCGTCTTCGAAGAGGGCTGGTTGTTCTTTATCGAGGAATGTAATGTTTGTTATGCGTTCTTCGCCGAGCAGCAGACTGTTGAGAAAATCAATAATCAGCGGTTTGGATATCTCTTGTCCGAAAATCCTTTTGAATCCTATGTCTGTAAAAGGGTTGATGAATTTTGCCATAATGAGACATTTAATGAAGTTTATTTGCAAAGATAATGCTTTTTATTAAATCTGCAATTACCTTTGCTCTTTTATGAAAGGAATTTGTTGTTTTTTGAATGTGGCGTATTGGTCATCCACATCCTTCGCTCTTCTGGTTCCATCTTTTCTATGGCATATCGTAGAGTGGTACGAGGCATTGTCTCGTGGTGCTCAGACAGAAATCCACGTAGCACTTCGATATCCCTTTTCCCCACTTCTCTCAACATCCATCCCGTTGCTTTGTGTATGAGGTCGTGTGGATGGTGGAGCAGTTTTTTTGCAATGCGCAATGTGTCGCCAAACTGTCTTTCCTTTATCAGAGCTGCGGTAGAGACTATGGATATACGCTGTTCCCACAGGTTTGAACTTGCCGACAGCGTGTCGAGAATGTTGCGATCAGGCATCGTGCCGTCGGGTAAGGGATGGAGGAGAAATGTTCCGATGATATAGCTGCAAGATAGGTCAACAAGGTCCCAATTGTTGGCTTGTCTGGCATGGAGCAGATAGAAATCGGCAATCTCTTTCCTGCGGTCAGGTTGACCAGTGCCGTTCCTTTTCGGTAATGCCGCCTTCATCTCTTCAACGAGCAGAAGGAATCCGCAGAGTCTAACCTCATGCCACTCGGAATAGAGCAACTTCTCTATTTCGCTTAGTGTCATGCTGAGTCGTGCCTCTTTCACAACGAGTCGTGTCTGCGGCACTTTCAGTCCGAGGAAGCTGTCTCCCTCTCCATATTCTCCTTTGCCGGTCTTGAAAAACCGTTGCAGAATCTCTCGTTGCTTTTCGTTCTCCATGCCGCGCATGGTGTCAATTATGTCTTTGGCTGTAATCATGTTTTTCTTCTGTGTAAATAAAAAGAAGCCACTGAAACTCAGCGACTTCTTGTAGTGGATAATGGAGTGGAGCTGGAGGGATTCGAACCCTCGTCCAAACAGGGAAACCATACGTTTTCTACATGCTTATCTTGGACTTCATTTTCGAGCTGTGGCAAGACCCAAGCCACCAACCGCAGCCTTATCCTCTAAAATCTCATTACGTTGGCGAGGCACAACGCAACTATTTCCGATTTAACCGCACCGCTTTACCAAAGAGCCTCGGAACAACGGCCTTTGAGCGATGTCTCGTCCTGCTACCTGGTAGCGGGATAAAGCCAGTAATCTACTGTACTTCGATTAGGCAGCGAGAGCGTAGTTGTTTTCGCCAGATAAATTGTTGACTGTCGAGATTAAGGAGCCGGCAGACTGCGCTCCGCATGCTTACGTACCATTCCTACCCGCTGTCAAATCCAGTCAACCCCTAAGTGTTGTACATTACTGAAATACAACGTTTTGTGTACTGAGAAATCCTTTTTGTGGACAATATGTGGACATAAATCCTTGATTATCATCCCCATTTCAAGTGATTTCCTTCTGCAAAGATAGCGCAAATGCATGAAACCACAAAATATAACAGCAATAATTTGCATGTGTGTGGACAAAGTGTGGACAACTTTTTGTATTGCGTCTTCCCATCTTTCATCATATCTCCAAGTATTCATTCGTAGAAACCACGTTCGTATTTACATCAAGAAAAGAGTACACAGCCTTCGTCTTAGCCCTCATTCTTTTGTCATTAGTTACAAGTACATCACAGATTTGTGCAAAATAGGCATGAGCAGCATCATATAATCGTGCAACATTCGAATGCGATGTTTTCTTGTCGCCCCAGTAGTTGGCTGAATCTATCAGATTAAACAATGTATGATACAAAGGTTTACCACCATATGACTCTGTTTCTTTCAGATATGTTAGTAAATAGGGTGTTCAGTTAGATGTTCCGAAAAACAGATGCTGAAATCACCCGTTAAATTATTAATATAACGCTCTGACATTTAACGTTTTAAGTAACGAAATAGTTCTTTGAAAATTTGCATAACTCGTTG
>OJKP01001706.1_pt1 | contig 11885 bp, 10 predicted proteins | sample 1596521 | NCBI WGS metagenome assembly OJKP01 (sample SAMEA4350130, study PRJEB24818) | metagenome | biome: human; feature: gut; material: faeces | place: Denmark | collected 2013-09
GAATGCCGCACACCCGCTCGAAGCCGATGGAGAAGCCCACGGCGGGCACCTGCACGCCAAGGAACTTGCCCACCATGTTGTCGTAGCGGCCGCCGCCGGCCACGGCACCGCTGAACTGCGGGCAGGTCACCTCGAACACCATGCCGGTGTAGTAGCCCTGACCGCGCACCAGACTGGGGCAGTAGGCCACCTGATAGCGGCCGGCAGCCAGTGTGTTGGCGGTAGCCAGAACATACTTCAGGTCATCGGCAATGGCGGGGTCGGCGCAGCGGGCGGCTACGGCGTCCAGCGTCACGTCTCCGGCGGCAATAAAGTCTGCCAGTGCGTGGATGGCAGCTTCCGGCAGCTGCTTCTCGGTCAGCTCAGCCTTCACGCCCTCGGCACCGATCTTGTCCATCTTGTCAAAGGTGATGCAGACGGAATCCAGCGTGTCGGCAGCAAAGCCCATGCTCTCCAGCATCCCGCGCAGGATGCGTCGGTCATTGATGTTGACGGTAAAGCCGGTAAAGCCGATGTTCAGCAAAGCGCGGGTGGTCACGTCGATCAGTTCCACCTCGGCGTTGGGGGAAGCGTCGCCCAGAATGTCGATATCGCACTGCACGAACTCCCGCAGACGGCCCTTCTGGGGGCGCTCAGCGCGGAACACCCGGTCGGTCTGGATGACCTTGAAGGGGTTGGGCAGCTTATCCTTATTAGCGGCGTAGTAGCGGCTCAGCGGCAGGGTAAGGTCGTAGCGCAGACCCATGTCGGACAGCTGCTTGGGGTCGCCGGTGTTCAGGGCAGCGGTCAGCTTGTCGCCGCGCTTGAGCACCTTGAAGATCAGGTTCAGGTTGTCGCCGCCCTCGGATTTGTCCAGATTTTCCATATCCTCCAGCATGGGGGTGGAGATGCGCTCAAAACCGGCAGAGCGGTAGGTCTCCAGAATCTTGCCCTGAATGTAGTCGCGCAGGGTCTGTTCGGCGGGCAGCAAGTCGCGCATGCCCTTCAAAGCCTGTGTTTTCATAATAGTAATTCCTCTCTATCTGTAAATTGTACCCGTCCTCGATGCCTGAAAAGGGGCGGGAGCGTTTTTAACTCAGTACTTTACCATTATAAAGGATAATGCCGGATTGTCAATCCAAATGGGCACACTATCGCAAATTGCACAAATCTTTGAGGTGAAGGTATGAAACAGCAGTTTGCAGCAAAACACCCGTGGACGATTCTGGCTGCAGGGGCAGCCATTCAGGTGCTTACCGGCTTACCGGCGGCTTGGGGCGTTTTTCAGCAGCCGGTCATGGAGGAATACGGCCTTTCGGAGCAGGGGGCGGGTTACGCCTTTGCGCTGCTCATCGCCGCCTTTGGGGTGGGGTGCGTGCTGGGCGGCTTTTTACAGGATAAAAAGGGCCCGCGCTGCGCAGCGTTGTGGGGCACAGCCTTGCTCTGCGGCGGCTTTTTTGCAGCGGCCTTTCTGCCGGGCTGGGCAGGGTGGGGGTTCTTTCTGGCCTTCAGCATCCCGGCGGGTCTGGGCACGGCCTTTTTATACCCATCTATCCAGTCCTGCGCCCAAAAGTGGTACGCGGGGCGCAAGGGGCTGGCGACCGGGGTCATCGGCGGTGCAGTGGGACTTTCCGGCGCGTTCCTTACCCTGTTCGTCCGGGCGGCGCTGCGGGGCTTTGGCCCGGTGCAGGGGATCCGGGGCGCGTTCTGGGCGCTGGGTGCGCTTACTTTGCCGGTGTGCCTTGCGGGCAGTGCGGTACTCAGCGACCCGCCGCAGCAAAAGCAGCAGAAAAGCGGGAAAAACACCCTCGACCTCTCTCCGGGGCAGATGCTGCGCACAAAGCAGTACTGGTTGTGTGCGGGCGCGGTGTGCTTTTCCACCCCGGCGGTGCTGTTGTTCAGCCCCATCATCTTAAAGCTGGGCATGGAGCGCGGGCTGGACGAGACCGCTGCGCTGTGGAGCATCGTACTGGGCAGCGTGGGCAGCGCCGCAGGGCGGATGCTGATGCCCATGCTCAGCGACCACATCGGCCGCCGCGCCACCGACCTTGGGCTGTTTGCGGCTTCGCTCGGGCTGTCGGCGGCGTTCTGGGCGGCGCGGGGCTGGTGGGTGGTGGTGTGCTACGCCGGGCTCACCTTCTGCTACTCGGCGCTGGCTGCGGTGCTGCCTGCCCTTTCCACCGACCTGTTCGGCCTGCCCCACGCGGGGGTGAACTACGGCTTTCTGGCGCTGGGGCAGAGCGTGGGCAGTCTTGCGTTCCCCTTTGCAGCCAACTTGCTGGCGCTGGAGAACGGGCGGCACCTGCTTGCCATGGCCGGTGCGGCGGCGGGTTTTGCAGCCATCTGGGCGCTGCATCCGGTGCGGAAAGACCCGCGCTGAAACGCGCAAAAAGAAAAGGGTGCAAAAAAGTTTGCCGGTGCTTACGGCAGAATTGACAAAAACTTGACGACTGATTTGTGTAAAGCGGTGGAAATGACAGTTAGCGCCGGATGACCGTAAAACCCGGCTGTACTTTTTGCAGGAAATGACTTGCAAAATTCGTCCGTTTTCTCTATAATAAAATCATGCGTGGTAGTACCGGTGCAGGCGCTGAAAGAGAGCAGCGCACCCGGTTCGGATGCAAGCAGTATGGAGCAGTAGCTGTGCCGGCAGGGCGCGGCGGCGGCTTTGTGCTGCCAAAGCGACATTTGTCAAAAGGAGAGTATGATTATGACCTATTCGCAGCAAGTACAGAATATGTGCCCGATCACCAAAGGTCCTAAGCATGGTCCGGCTCCCATCCCCGAAGAGGGCGCATGGGTCAAGGCCTATGAGATCAAGGACATCAGCGGCTACACCCATGGTGTGGGCTGGTGTGCACCTCAGCAGGGCACCTGCAAGCTGTCCCTGAACATCAAGAACGGCGTCATCGAAGAGGCTCTGGTGGAGACCATCGGCTGCTCCGGCATGACCCACTCTGCTGCTATGGCAGGCGAGATCCTGCCCGGCAAGACCATTCTGGAAGCTCTGAACACCGACCTGGTGTGCGATGCCATCAACGTGGCTATGCGCGAGCTGTTCCTGCAGATCGTCTACGGCCGTAGCCAGACCGCTTTCTCTGAGGACGGTCTGCCCATCGGCGCAGGTCTGGACGACCTGGGCAAGGGTCTGCGCTCCATGACCGGCACCATCTTCTCCACCAAGGAGAAGGGCGTGCGCTATCTGGAGCTGACCGAGGGCTACATCAACAAGCTGGCAGTGGACGCTAACGATGAGGTCATCGGCTATCAGTTCGTCAAGCTGGGCAAGATGATGGAGGATATCCGTCACGGCAAGACCCCCAACGAGGCTTACGAGAAGAACGTGGGTACTTACGGCCGCTTCAGCAAGGAGCAGGGCGCTGTCAAGTACATTGACCCGCGTGAGGAATAAGAGAGGAGGAACAACTCATGGCAACTTTTGAATCTATGGATCGCCGTATGCCGAAAATTGAGGCATGCCTGAAGGCCAACGGCCTGGAGTCTCTGGACGCTTGCAACGAGATGCTCCTCGCTAAGGGCATCGACTGCGACAAGATCGTGCGCGGCGTGCAGCCCATCTGCTTTGATAACGCTGTCTGGGCATACACCCTGGGCACCGCCATCGCCGTCAAGCGCGGCCTGACCGACGCTGCCGAGTGCGCTGCTGCCATCGGCGAAGGTCTGGAAGCATTCACCATCCCCGGCTCTGTTGCTGAGCAGCGTCAGGTCGGTCTGGGCCACGGCAACCTGGGCGCTCGTCTGCTGAGCGAGGACACCACCTGCTTCGCTTTCCTGGCAGGCCACGAGTCCTTTGCTGCTGCTGAGGGTGCTATCGGCATCGCCCGCACCGCAAACAAGGTCCGCAAGACCCCCCTGCGCGTCATCCTGAACGGCCTGGGCAAGGACGCAGCTTACATCATTTCCCGTATCAACGGCTTCACCTATGTGCAGACCGAGTACGACATCCCCACCCAGACCCTGAAGGTCGTCAAGGAGATCCCCTTCTCCGAGGGTGAGCGCGCAGCCGTCAAGTGCTACGGCGCTAACGATGTCATGGAGGGCGTTGCCATCATGAAGAAGGAGGACGTTCAGTGCTCCATCACCGGCAACTCCACCAACCCCGTCCGCTTCCAGCACCTGGTTGCAGGCACCTATAAGAAGTGGGCCATCGAGAACGGCAAGAAGTACTTCTCCGTTGCTTCCGGCGGCGGCACGGGCCGTACCCTGCACCCCGATAACGTGGCTGCAGGCCCCGCAAGCTATGGCCTGACCGACTCTCTGGGCCGCGTCCATGGTGATGCTCAGTTCGCAGGTTCCTCCTCCGTGCCCGCACACGTTGAGATGATGGGCCTGATCGGCATGGGCAACAACCCCATGGTCGGCGCTACCGTTGCCTGCGCTGTTGCTGCTGCACAGGCCAACGCCTGATCTTTTCCTAGTTCGGCAAAGGGGGCTGCCTTCCGAATGGGCAGTCCCCTTTTTATGCTGAGATATGTTCGCGCAGGCTAACTGCCTGCAACGTTGCTTCAACTAAGAAGGAAAAAGAAGAAACCATGAAAAATACGAAGACGAAACAGAGCATTGCAGCGCTGGCCATGGCTGCTGTCGTTGCAGTGAGCCTGCTGGGCTACGGCTGCGGCAGCAAGCCCGCCTCCACCACCGGCGCTGGTGCTACCGGCGATTTTACCGGCACTGCCAAGGGCTTTGGCGGTGATGTTACCGTTACCCTGACCCTGACCGACGGCAAGATCACCGGCTGCACCGCTGAGGGTGCCGATGAGACCGAGGGCGTGGGCTCCAAGGCAATCGAGCAGCTGCCCGGCGAGATCGCCGAGAGCGGCAGCATTGCCGTGGACGGCGTGTCCACCGCAACCATCACCTCCAATGCCATCAAGGAGGCAGCCGCTGCTGCCATTACCGCTGCTGGTCTGAAGCCTGAGGATTTCCAGACCGCTGTGGAGAACAACGCTGAGCCTGCTGAGGACTCTACCGTTGATACCGACATCGTCATCGTGGGTGCAGGCGGCGCAGGTATGACCGCTGCCCTGACTGCCACCAGCGAGGGCAAGAGCGTTGTCATCGTGGAGAGCCAGTCCATGGTGGGCGGCAACTCCGTGCGCGCTACCGGCGGCATGAACGCCGGCAAGACCGTGTATCAGGATGAGAACGAGTTTGCCGAGGGCGCAGGTGTCGAAAAGACCCTGAAGACTGCTGCTGAAAAGTACGCTGACAACGAGACCATCACCGCTCTGGCAAAGACCGTCTCCGAGCAGTGGGCAGAGTACCAGAAGAACCCCACCGGCTACTTTGACAGCGTTGAGCTGATGGAGCTGGATACCATGATCGGCGGCAAGGGTATCAATGACCCTGCTCTGGTGGAGACCCTGTGCTCCAACAGCGCTGATGCCATCGACTGGCTGGGTGAGCAGGGCATCACCCTGCACAGTGTTTCCAGCTTCGGCGGCGCATCCGTCAAGCGAATCCACCGCCCGGTGGACGCTGAGGGCAAGACTCTTTCCGTGGGTTCCTACATGATCCCTCTGCTGGAGGAGAATTGCCAGAAGGCTGGTGTTCAGATGATGCTGAACACCACCGCCACCGAGATCCTGACCGATGACAACGGCGCTGCTGTTGGCATCAAGGCCACCGGTGCTTCCGGTGAGACCATCACCATCAATGCCAAGGCTGTGGTGCTGACCACCGGCGGTTTCGGCGCAAATCTCGATATGGTCGTTGAGTACAAGCCCGAGCTGAAGGGCTTTATGACCACCAACGCCCCCGGCATCCTGGGCCAGGGCATCAAGATGGCACAGGCCATCGGTGCTGACACCGTGGATATGGATCAGATCCAGATCCACCCCACCGTGGAGGCTAACACCGCTGCTCTGATCACCGAGGGTCTGCGCGGCGACGGCGCTGTGCTGATCAATGCCGAGGGCAAGCGCTTCATTGATGAAGTCGGTACCCGTGATGTGGTTTCCGCTGCCGAGATCGCTCAGACCGGCAGCTACAGCTGGCTGGTGGTGGATCAGGCTATGGTGGATGCCTCCAGCGTCATTCAGGGCTACATCAAGAAGGGCTACACCGTGACCGGTGAGACCTATGAGGAACTGGGCAAGGCAATGGGCGTTGATGAGGCTGCTTTTGCCGAGACCATGAACACCTGGAACGGCTATGTTGAGGCCAAGAACGACCCCGACTTCGGCCGCACCAGCTTTGCAAACAAGCTGGATACCGCTCCCTACTATGCCATCAAGGTCACCGCAGGTGTGCACCACACCATGGGCGGCCTGAAGATCAACACCAACACCGAAGTCCTGAACGAGAACGGCGAGATCATCCCCGGCCTGTTCGCAGCAGGTGAGGTGACCGGTGGTGTCCACGGTGCAAACCGCCTGGGCGGCAATGCCGTGGCTGACTTCACTGTCTTTGGCCGCATTGCCGGTGCTGCTGCAAGCAAGTACGCTGCATGAAACGCCTGAAAGGCTGGCAGAAAAACCTGATCTTTGCGGCCGTGGTGCTGGCCGCGGCAGCACTCCTGTTCGTGCTGTACCGCGCCAACGTCCCCAAAGCGAAGCCGCTGGTGGCCGTGGTCGATTTCGGCGACGGCATCACCGAAACGATCCCGCTGGACGAGGACCACGATTATCTGTATGATGTGGGCGATTATATCGTGCATCTGCAGGTAAAGGATGGGGCCATCGCCTTCCTCGACAGTCAGTGCCCGGACCATGTGTGCGAGCAATTCGGCTGGCTGAGCGAACAGGATGCCTGGGCCGCCTGTGTCCCCGCCGGGGTCTATGTAACGGTGCAGGCCGCAGAAACAGAATAAAACAAAGAGGCCGCCGTGCAGGATCATCTCCTGCACGGCGGCCTGTTGTATAGGGGGAAATGTTATTTCACGTATTTGCCTTCGCAGATATTCTTGCAGCAGGCGCTGATGGGGAACCAGCAGCAGTCCCGGCAGATATCGGCCAGCATCTCGGGGGTGGCTTTGGCATCGATCTCCCGGATGAGGGCCTGGTAGTCGTATTCCTTTTCCTCCAGCCCGAAATACTCCACGGTCTTGCGGTCGTACCGCTTGACCTTTTCCTGTGTGTCGCACAGGTCGGTGCCCAGCTTGTTGGGGCAGCAGGAACAGAGGGTGTCGGTGGAGAAGGTGAGCTGGATCTTCGTCCCGGGCACCTCCCGCAGCTGGTGGACGACATCGTTCATGTGCTCCACAAAGGCTTCGCTGTAGCCATGGCCGGAGTAGCCCTGGGTGCAGAGCAGGTGATGCGGGCGCAGTACGATGCTCATGCTTTTTTTACCCCCGGGATCCGCTTCCGGATGTTCAGGCCCAGCACGCAGGCCAGCACAGCCTTGATGATGGCGGTGGGGATGAAGGGAAGAACGCAGGCGGAAACGGCCACAGACACGGTGCTGTGGGCGACGATCACGAACAGGATGACACCCACGATATAGTTGACCACAGTGCCCACGACAACCGCCACGGGGAAAGCACCCTTGAAGGCATCCCTGTGCTCCACGCCCAGGCCGATGATGTAGGCCATGATGGGGAAGGAGATCAGGAAGCCGCCGGTGGGGCCGACAAACTTGTCGATGCCGCCGGAGAAGTTGGCCAGCACCGGCACGCCCACAGCGCCCAGCAGCAGGTAAACGAGCGTGGCAATGGCGGACAGCTTGGAGCCCAGCACCACAGCCGCCAGCGTGATGGCGAAGGTCTGCATGGTCATGGGCACACCCAGCGGCATGGGGATGGAGATCTGTGCCATCACGGCGATGACGGCGGCAAACAGGCCCGCGTAGCAGATATCGCGCACCGAGAACTTACTGTTCTGATTCATAGAAAAAATCCTCCTCTGGTTTGGTACAAACAACGTCCCGATTAAACCAGAAAGCGGCAGACAGGTCAACTTGCGATTTGCACAAAGGTTTACAATCTGTGAAAATTTGCTGAAAAGCGTTCAAACGAAATTTGGACGCTTGTGTATCCGGGCAAAATGCGATACACTACACCTATACATAGGAAAGGAATCTGACAGGCCGCCCTTCGGCGGGTCTGAATCTGATAGGAGGAACATGATGATCTGGAATAAGAAGAAGGACGGCGCGGAGAACCCGGGTGCGGAAACGCCTGCGGCACAGACAACCAAGGCCCCGGTGCTGTTTTTGCAGAAGAACTGGAAATGGCTCGTGCCGGTGGTTTGTGTGGTGATCGCGGGCGGTGTGTTTTTGCTCAAGCCCAAGAGCGCCAGCACCACAGCCGTGGACCCCAGCTATCTGGAAGCCAGCCCTGAAGTGCGGGATGTCTCCAACACCCTGAGCGGCACCGGTACCCTGAATCCTGCCAACACCTACACCGTGAAATCTCTGGTGGAAGGCAAGGTGCTCACCGGCGAGTTTGAGGAGGGCGACGTGCTGGATGAGGGGAGCATCCTCTACACGCTGGACAGCTCGGACGCTTCCACCAATTTTGAAAAGGCCGAGATCGCCATGCAGCAGGCACAGCGCAGCTATGACAAGGTGGTGGACCGCCAGTATGTGCGTGCCGAAGTGGATGGCACCGTGAGCACCCTGAAGGTCGCCAAGGGCGACGAGGTGACCAGCGGGCAGGAGGTCGCCATCATCCGCGACAGCTCCAAAATGCTGCTGACGCTGGAATTCCCCGCCGCCGATGCCGCCAATTTCAGCGTGGGCCAGACCGCCCAGGTGACGCTGGACGGCACCTTTGAGCAGCTGGACGGCACCGTGACCAGCGTGACCGGAACGGATGCCCTGAGCACCGGCAACCTGCTCACCCGCACCGTGACCATTGCCGTGCGGAACGCGGGCGGCCTGACCACCGCGCAGGCGGCCACCGCCTCCATCAACGGGGTCAGCTCCATCGGTTCTGCCACCTTTGGCTATCAGGCGGAGCGTACCCTGACCGCACAGGCTGCAGGCACTGTGACCTCCATCCATGTGCAGGAGGGCCAGACCGTTGCCAAGAACGATATCCTGATCGAGCTGAGCGGCGATGACCTGACCGAGAGCATCCAGTCTGCCTCTGAGACCCTGCGCAGCGCTGAGATCTCCCTGCAGAACCTGCAGGATACCATGGCCAACTATACCGTCACCTCTCCCATCAGCGGCACCATCATTGAAAAGGATGCCAAGGTGGGCGATGCGGTCAAATCCGGCGATACCCTCTGCGTCATCTACGACCTGAGCTATCTGGAAATGGTCATCAACGTGGACGAACTGCAGATCAGCTCCCTGTCTGTGGGCCAGAAAGTGCAGATCACAGCCGATGCCGTGCAGGATAAGAACTATGTGGGCACTGTGACCCGCGTCTCCATGAAGGGCGCTTCCAACGGCGGTACCACCACCTACCCGGTGACCATCCGCATTGACGAGACCGACGGCCTGCGCCCCGGCATGAACGCCAACGCTGAGATCGTGGTGGCCGAGGCTGCCAATGCCCTGACCGTGCCCAATGCGGCCATCGTCCGGGGCGGCTATGTGCTGGTGACCCAGGATTCCCCCAGCGCTTCCAAAGCGGATGCCACCATGGAGGCACCCGAGGGCTTTGTCTATGTGGCCGTCAAGACCGGTGTCAGCGATGATGATTACACCCAGATCGTCAGCGGTATCCAGGAGGGGGACACCATTGGTTACGACCCCAACTCGGTCAGCAGCGACAGCTACTACTATGACGATGGCAGCAGCATGATGATCTTCTGATGGGAGGATGGAATGAGCGCTCTGATCGAATTTGATGCGGTCTGCAAGTATTACCAGATGGGTGACACCACGGTAAAAGCTGCCGACCACATCACCATGAAAATAGAAAAAGGCGAGTTTGTTGCCATTGTGGGCCAGTCCGGCTCCGGCAAGTCCACCTGCATGAACATCATCGGCTGTCTGGATGTGCCCACGGCGGGCACCTACCGGCTGAACGGCCGGGATGTGGGCAAGATGAGCCGGAACGAGCTGGCCTCCATCCGCAACGAGATGCTGGGGTTCATTTTCCAGCAGTATAATCTTCTGCCCAAATTAAACTTACTGGAAAACGTGGAGGTGCCGCTGGTCTATGCGGGCATCCCCCGCGCCGAGCGCCACCGCCGGGCCCGCGAGGTGCTGGAGCAGGTGGGGCTGGGCGATAAGCTGAAAAACAAGCCCAACCAGCTTTCGGGCGGCCAGCAGCAGCGCGTATCCATCGCGCGGGCGCTGGTGCGCAACCCGGCGATCATTCTGGCTGATGAGCCCACCGGCGCGCTGGACAGCCACACCGGCCGCGAGGTGCTGGGAATGCTGCAGGACCTGCATGGGCAGGGCCATACGGTGGTGCTCATCACCCATGACAACTCCATTGCCGTGCAGGCCGACCGCATCATCCGGCTGGAGGATGGTCAGGTGGTCTACGATGGCGACTCCCGCGCGCCGGAAGCCATCGTCCAGCCGACGCTGAACTTTGAACCGGCAGAACAGGAGGGGAACAAATGATCATTGAGACCTTCCGTCAGGCCATCCAGAACGTGTGGAGCAACAAGCTGCGCACCTTTCTGACCATGCTGGGCATCATCATCGGTGTCATGGCGGTCATCGTCATCGTGGGTCTGGGCAACGGCATGACCCAGAGCATGCGGGACAGCTTTTCGGCGCTGGGCACGAATGCCCTGTCCATTCAGGTCTGGGGCTACGGCTCCCGCACCGCCTCGGTGGAGGATGTGTATAAGATCGCGGATAAGAACAAGGAGCTCATCTCCGCAGTCTCGCCCCAGATCGATTTCAGCAACAACACCCCCAAGGTGGGCACCACGACCTACCGCTACGGCACCAGTGTTTACGGTGTGGACGAGCACTACGCCGAGATGAAAAACTATACCCTCGCCCAGGGGCGCGGCCTGCAGTACATGGACATCAAGGACAACAAGCAGGTCTGCATCATTGGTGATTACCTCAACCGGGCGGCCTACGGCGGCAACGCGGTGGGCCAGACCATCAAGCTGGGGGCCTACAAGTTCCGGATCGTGGGCGTGCTGAACGCCAAGGTGACGGACAAGAACATGCAGCAGGGCTCCGACGATGACTGCATCTATCTGCCCTACACCACGGCCATGCGGCTCTCCAACCAGTCCAGCGCCAAGAACTTTGTTGCGATTATGAAGGACGAGAGCCGCGCCAACGAGGCCAAGGCGGTGGTGGAAAGCGGTCTGTACGACCTGCTCAAGAGCGACAACGCTTACTACATCTACAGCGCCAGCGAGTGGCTGGAAGAGATGAACGAGATGATCAACATGGTCATCATCATCCTTACCGGCATTGCCAGCATCTCGCTGCTGGTGGGCGGCATCGGCATTATGAACATCATGCTGGTGTCGGTGACCGAGCGCACCCGGGAGATCGGCATCCGCAAGGCACTGGGTGCCAAGGAGCGGGTGATCCTGTCGCAGTTCGTGGTGGAAGCCGCCACCACCTCCGCACTGGGCGGCGTGCTGGGCATCGTCCTTGGCTATATCGTGTCCATGGCGGCAAACCGCATCCTGCCCATGATCTCCAGCAGCATTGATGTGACCGTCAGCCCCTCGTTCAACTCCATCGTGGTGGCCTTTGGCATCTCGGTGGGCATCGGTGTGCTGTTCGGCTATCTGCCCGCCAAGCGCGCCGCAAGGCTGAACCCCATTGAAGCGCTGAGATATGATTAAACCTTTCACCGCTTCGGTCTGGCTTTGCCAGCGCCTTGCGGAGCTCCCCTGATAGGGGCAACAACGACGACCGCCGCCAGTGGCGGATGAAGGGAGGAGTTGTTGGGGCCGCGGCCAGCAGGACGCAAGCGCAAGGGTTTGCGCGAAGCGGATGCTGGGAGCCGCAACCCGGAACCTGTCTCTTATAACCATCTCCGAGCCCACGAGACCGTACTA
>OJKP01001708.1_pt1 | contig 11877 bp, 8 predicted proteins | sample 1596521 | NCBI WGS metagenome assembly OJKP01 (sample SAMEA4350130, study PRJEB24818) | metagenome | biome: human; feature: gut; material: faeces | place: Denmark | collected 2013-09
GTACCTTTTGCAAAAACAAAGAAATCGCCTTTTCTATTGCAGCTGTCACACTAATATTATGTAATTTAGCATAACTTTCTGCACCTTTATATATATTGCTGTCAATTGCTATTGTGTTCATAATTGTCTCTCCTTTTTTGCCTGCAAATATAAGTTTTTTCTGTGAAACTACCAAATATTTGGGGGAGTTTTTGCTTCTTGTCCAAATTCCACGCAGATTTTATTCCCAAAGGTATGTGATGAAACAATCTTTCATGCCAGACGCAAAGGTAATATCATTGTTTCAGCTTCCAAATCTCATCCAGCACCTTCTTCACCACTTTCTTGTTCTCTATTATATAATCCAAGTCGTAGGGATAGAGCATATAATCCCATAGAACTTGATAGATGGAGAGGAAGATTGAATCGAAGCCTTGACGAATCTTAGCATCTAAGCTGTCTTCAATACCTCGCGTTTCCTTCAAAAGCTTCAGCAAGGGCTGATATCTGTGTTCTATGTCAACCTTCAGGATGCCGCTGCTTTCTGAGAGCTTCTTCTTGTCTCGATTCAATATCCGCAAGGCTTGCTCGTGAAAGGCTAGATATTGGTCGGAGGTTAGTCTTTCCAAATAAGACGGCATAGCGGCAAGCGACTCTTCCCGTTCTTGCTTCAAGGCTTGTGCCTTGGCTGCCTTTTCCTTAACTTCATCGAACTTTGATTGCAACTTCGGACTGTCCCATTGTCGCCAAACCAAATCCAAGTATGGCTCCACGACTTGTTGAAGGAACTTATTCTTGGATGCCGTATTAGTGATAAAAAAATGATAGTTGTAAACGATACTCCAAAAGGGACGTGTCAGAGTATAGTTGGAATATTTTCGGAATCCATCAATTCCACCACGATGATAAGCCAAGACAAAGTTCTCATACTCGGCTTTCATCTTCCTCAACTCTTCGGCTTTAACTATTCCAAAACTCTTCAACTTCTTCTCATGAGTTTTCACTATATCAAGAAGGCTCACAATCAATGATGAATATTGAGCATTGGGGATTTCATCGATAAAATCGGTTATGTATGGTGCTTTATCTTCATTCTCGAGTCCCTGCGGCATCTCTATCTTATCAGGCAAGCTGACTGGGATGGGCTTCTCCAACAGTTGTTCATCTGTAGGATGAGCATCTCTGTATTGCTTTGCCTTCTCATCTGGCAACAAGGCTACGACTTTTTCGATATAGTCCTCTACATCGAAGCCCGCCTCGCCCTTGGAGAAAGGACTGCTTCCTTTTTTCTCTTGCAAAAGCTCGAGACAAAGGTCTATCCAATTGAAATCCTTGTCTTTCGAATAAGACAAGCACTGGTAATAGACATCAGATACTGCCCGCTCCAATTTGCGAACCCTCGCCATCTGCTTGGGATAATCATGATTCCAAAGTAAATGGAAGGTGAGGACATCTGACAATAAGGCTCTAGTGATACATACGGCATAGTAGAAATTTTCTTTTGCCACGTACTTTTGTGCCTGAGCCAGCCAACCCTCAAAGACTCGCAGGTCATAGTTGACATCATTGGTGCTTGTCACTCTCCCCCTGATGACGGAGTCTATCTTCTTGACGAAATAACCTTCCGGATCCTCTCCCTTCGGCTTATAAGCGTAGTTTGGAACTTGGCGGTCTGTCGATTTCTTGCGAGATTTCTTTCGCTTTTTCTTATTCGATGAGCTTACGGAATAAGCGAAGGGTGTTGGACCTTCATAAAGGTCATCCCAGTAATCGGAATCGTCGAATTCATCGAAGGGTATAATGTCGTCGTCAGATTCTTCATCAATGTCTTCATCTGAGAGTCCACCGAAGAAAGCATCCATAAAAGCGCCGAACATATGGTTGAGCTCCTCGTCGGATGGGCGATTCTCGTTGCCGCCGTTATTGCCAAGTGGTATTAACTTTGCCATAAGTATATCACCAATACAGCGTCTCTACTATATTACTAGTAGTTACAGCTTTTTGAAAAAAATATATTTTGGTTCCTCATTGCAGTATCGCTCTGCGCTTGTCGTCGCTCGAATGAGGAATATTGTTTTATTCTACTTTTGAGAGGATTACCTCTGGAGAGGTACCCATCAGGGTTATAGCGGAGTAATCCATATTACGTGTAATCATACGATTGTCTTCTTTACTAACTGTTCGGAATTTCCGAACAGTTGCTGACTGCATCAATTTTCTGAAGACTTACCTATTTGTCATGTTCTTCTAAAAAGCGTTTAATCATGGAAGTTACAGCTTGCGGAGACCGCTTGACTTCATCTAACTGCGTCAAAGCCAAGTCTGACCAAACTACTTCCATCCTCTTTTAGCTTTGATAAAAGACTCCACTTGCGAATTTGGAATGCAGCGACCTGCTCTATTTTCCTTCAGAGCATATTCTGCAGCCGCAATCATCACCTCACGTGGTATACCATGAATCGAATTAGTCGACTCACTCATATCAACATCGCCCAAAGAAGACTCAATTTTAGCTATCAAGGAATATTTATCCTCAATGCTTAAATTCCTGATTTCATCCCAATAAGGAATGGTTCTATCTTGTGATACATTACTTATCAACATAATACATTCTCCTTTATTTTAATCTTTGTCTGCAAATTTACGACTTTCTTTCGTAAACACCAAGGATTTAAGAGAAAAAATGCATTTATTAACCTATACTTGGCTTAAGGCTAAACATCACAATACACAAAAGATTCTGCTTCCTTATCTGCTTTTTTCTTCTATGTTCATAACGTAAGTTTTGTTTCGACTCCCCTGTCCCCCTCTTGCGAAGAGGGGGTCCTTAACCCACTCCCAAGCCCTCGCCCTTTCCAAAAGGGCAAGGGATGTAACCGCCCTCCGGTGCTCGGAACCGCTGCACTATAAGGTTGGCGGGGCATCAAAGCCCTCGCCATGGTTGTGCGGGATGAGACCGCCTGGCTGTTATGGGGATCAGCTTGCAATTATATTGTTGAAAGTGGGTGCATGGAGAGGGCTTGCAGGTTAAGCCCACCAGAATTGCTCCTCATTGCAGTATCGCTCTGCGCTTGTCGTCGCTCGAATGAGGAATATAATTTTATTCTATTTTTGATAGGATTACCTCTGGAGAGGTACCCATCAAGGTTATGGCGGAAATCTTATGACCGCCATTGGCATTTAATGAATGACCACAATGATAGAGGGTGTCATCTATGATAAGCCAGCGGTCATGCTCATCCATGAGACGTTGCATTCCTTGACCTACACCTACAGTATAAATAGTCGCTGTTACTTCAGGTTTGCGAACATCTAACACGCTTAGGGTTAGCGATGAAACATAACCATCTATAATGATTACTCGATGATTGGCTGAACGAACAAGGTTCTCCAAAGCAACTCTTGCAGTATAGAAATCACCTTCGAAGAAGACCATCTCAGCGGGAGGGGTCGAAGTTCGAATAAAGAAATCAAGCTGCTGTTGCTGCTTGGCCTGAACGTCCTCAATATGAGTCATACGCTTGTCCATATTCTCCTGTAAGGCTATCAAGTGACGGTTCACGGAATAACCTTGAAGAAGGTATTGCTTTATAACTGCATTCGCCCACTGACGGAAACGGGTTCCTATCGGGCTCTTTACTCTATAGCCTACAGAGATTATAACATCCAAATTATAGATTTTAGTACGATATCTTTTGCCGTCTGCGGCAGTATGTAAGGATTCCTTATATACTGATCTTTCGTCTAACTCTTTATCCTTAAAGATGTTACGAATATGCATAGTTATATTGTTACGAGTTGTACGAAACAACTCCGTCATCTGTGCTTGAGTAAGCCAAACCGTATCTTGCTCCAGTTTAACCTCCAACCTAATGCTATCATCTGGTTGGTAAAGTACTATCTGTGAATCATCAGCCAAGGCTGTATATTATTGTCGTTTGCCATAAACATACATTTTATTGCTTATATAGTGGCAAAAGTACTATTTTGTTTCGTAATCACCAAGGATTTAAGTGAAAAAATGCATTCATTAACCTATACTTGGCTTAGGGCTAAACATCACAATACACAAAAGATTCTGCTTCCTTATCTGCTTTTTTCTTCTATGTTCATAACGCAAGTTTTGTTTCGACTCCCCTGTCCCCCTCTTGCGAAGAGGGGGTCCTTAACCCACTCCCAAGCCCTCGCCCTTTCCAAAAGGGCAAGGGATGTAACCGCCCTACTCGGTGCTCGGAACCGCTACGCTATAAGGTTGGCGGGGCATCAAAGCCCTCGCCAGGTTGTGCGGGATGGGACCGCTTTGCTATAACTTACTATAACATTTTACTCAGATAACTCATAGTTTTTTAATGCAACAAGATCATTCTACAACTCAATCTTCTTCAACGACTTCGAGTAAATTTCTACTTATCGTAAGCGTTGCGCCACTGATATACTTGATTTCGCTGCCGATGACGGCTTTCTTGCCATTATAGCTCTGTACGTATGCTTCCACACCTTTCATGCTACCTGCTACCACTCGCACTTTGATACCTTTCTTCAAAGGAACAGGGGCAGCAGTGACAGGTTCTTCATCATTTTCTACAAAATATCGATAGTTGGCAATAACATGGTCGGGAATTTGGTATATTTTCCTTTGACCTGGCATCGTCAGCATCTTATACACATCCGAACGGAAGCGGATTTTGTCAAGTTGTCTCGGAGAGACGTTACAAAAAATGAAAGTGGAAAGAAATAGCTTTTCTTTCACTTTTCGCTTATTGGAACGTTTGTCTATATAAACTACTTTTACCTTGGGAATCCAGTAATCAAACCAAACATGATTGTGATTAAGATTGATTCGTATAGAATCAGCTATTCTCGTTTCACAATTCACTCTCACTACAGCCACATACCATCCTGCATCAGCAGGCTTTTCAAGCCCATCATTAGGCTTTTGGGGAGCCATTTCCTTTGCGTTTTCTTCGTTTTTTGCCATGGCTTCGCCGTCGTCCCCTGCAATAGTGGACGTAACCTGTGCTTGTATATTTGTCTCTTTCATCATGCGAATCAAATTCGTTTTTTGATGTCGTTCATCTGAATCTCTACATAAGAGACACAGTATCTCCCTGCAAAAATACGAAAATTGTTGGAAACTAGCAAATTATGCGTGTTAAAAAATTAATATCATTCTACGAAATTCTACATTTTTTTAGCATTCTTTTCGTACACAATCTTCTAAGTCGTTGATTGAAAGAATGTTTTTTCGGTTTTCTGTGTCTCTTATGTAAATATTTTGAAAAATTATTAAAATGATAGGGACACCTTCATCTCTACCAAAGAAACAAAGATGCCCCTATATATAGTAAGGTATCAGAATCAAGTACCGCAAAAATACAAAGTAAAACGCCGCAAAAAATCGAGACCATTTACCGTTTATGAGGGAATTAAAGGGGGTAGCACCATCACTCTATAACCCAATCTATCCAATTATCAGGCGTCACGATGCACTTATCTTTCACCTGATAAGCAGAAAGGAAGAGGCCGGGAACTTTGTATTGGCACGCTTAGGATTCCACTTCATTTCAAACAAGGAAAACTGACCATCACACTCCTCCAGATAATCAATCTCCTGCTGCTGACTGGTACGCCAAAAATAGCTGTTTACATATCGTCCAGCATTTTGATTCGCCTTCATTCGCTCACTAATGAAGAAGTTTTCCCACAAAGCCCCCACATCCTGACGGAGAGCAAGAGGTGCAAAGTTTTGCAAGATAGCATTACGTATTCCATTATCATAAAAGTAAAATTTCTTAGCACGTTTCAACTCCGTACGTAACTTGCGACTAAAGCCATTCAACTTGAATATAATATAACACTTTTCGAGCAAATCAATGTACTTCTCTACCGTTTTATTATCTGTTCCTACGGTTTGCGCCAACTCATTGTATGAAACTTCACTTGTAACCTGCAGCGCCAAGGCAGTAAGCAGCTTGGACAACAGGGCTGGACGCCGAACACTTTCTAAATTCAACAAGTCCTTATACAGATAACTGTTAGACAAATTATACAGCAACTCCTTTGCATCCGTCTCATGATTCATGATATCTGGATAAGACCCATAAATAAGCCGATTCTCTAATGTTTGTTTTACACTAAGCAGTCCATGAGCCTTCATCAGTTCTCCTGTAGAAAAAGGGGAAAGATGGTACTCAAACTTGCGTCCTGTCAAAGGTTCGTTGAGCTTATTCTGCAATTCAAAAGAGGAGGAACCTGTCACCAAGAGTTGTACATCTGGGAAATTATCCGTGATTCGTTTCAAAACCATCCCGATATTCTCTACCCGTTGAGCCTCATCTATCACAACAATAAGGTTGTTGCCAATAAGCAGACGCAACTCAGAAGAATTTGCCTTTGCCAGCAACTCCCTTACTTCCGGTTCATCGCAATTCAACATAAGAGTAGGTTCATCACGATTCTCGAGCACCATTTTAAACAGCGTGCTCTTACCCACTTGTCTGGCACCAATCACAATGATAGCCTTCCCGGAAAACATCCGGGCTTCAATTGTATCTTGTATTTGACGACGTATCATAAATATCCTTTCTTTTAAGTTATGAATCCTTCTTTCTTTCGGATGCAAAGATAAGGAAAAATAATCGTAATCCCAAAATTTATACCTATTTTTGGGATTACAATCCCAAAAAACATAGTAAATTTTGGGATTAGAGCGTTATTTCAACGTTTTTCACCGACCTTCTCCCTATCTCATAGGGACAGTATCAGTTTTGAAAACGGACGCCGAGAAATAAAGCCACCTATCTGATTGATTATCAATACATTCACATCTTTTAATCACATTTTATGAGGGAATAACGCTGCAAATATACACATTTTATGAGGGAATCCTGCAACTTTCCCACAAATTTTATAAAGGAGCACCCACTTTTTAACTGATTTTAAAGGATGATATTTCTATCTCATGGGGGCAGTATCAGTTTTGAAAACGGACATTAAAATACAAGAACTCCGCCCTAAACAACCTTGAAAAGGGGAGTTAGGGCGGAGCTATCTACATATATCACTTTTTCTCTTCCAGATGCTTCTTCACGGCATCCTCGATATCAGCCTTGTAATTCAAGCCGTAGAGGCGGTAGAGATCCTGCATGTGGAGCATTCTTGGGAAGAAGTTCTCCAGGTTGCGCTTGTCCTTAGCAGTCCACTGCACCTCAGAAAGGGCGGCAAGTCTTGGCAACAGCTCCCACTCCATCTTCTTGGCATCCTTCACCCACTCGGTCCAGATACAACCCTCGGCACCGATGATGTTCTGCTGCTCGGCAGGACTCAACTTATCAGAGCAAGGATCCAGATCATATACCCGCTGGATGCTAGGAATACCCTCTATCTTGTTGATGCGAGGATTGCTGAAATAGAAATTCGAAATAGGAGCCACGATGGTAGGATGACCTTCACGAGCTGAACGGATGCTGGCATTCACACTGGTCCAACCGCAAACGGTGATGTCCTTGGATGGAGTTCCTTCCAGAATCTCATCCCAACCCATCATCTTTCTGCCACGGTTTCTGATCTGCTTCTCTATCTCACCCATAAACCAGGTCTGGAGCTGCTCCTCCTTGCTGTGCTTAGGAAGTTCCTGGATGCCGAGATCTGCAATCTTCTTCTGACAGTTCCCGCAAACCTTCCAACGGTTCTTTGGGCACTCGTCGCCACCAATATGAATATACTCTGATGGGAAAATATCCATGATTTCATCCATCACGTCCTTGGCAAACTGAAGGGTCTGAGCCTTGCCGGCACACAATACATCCTCGAAAACACCAAAACGGGTAGCTACCTCGTAAGGACCACCGGTACAGCCCAACTCCGGATAAGATGCCAGGGCTGCCAGCATGTGACCCGGCATATCCACCTCCGGAATCACGGTGATGTATCGGTCGGCTGCATACTTCACGATTTCGCGAGCTTCCTCCTGGGTATAATAACCTGATACAGGAACGCCATCAAACTCGTTCTTGTTGGTTGGCAGGATGGTCTCCTTGCGCTTGGAACCGATCTGGGTAAGCATCGGATACTTCTTGATTTCAAGACGCCAGCCCTGATCCTCGGTAAGATGCCAGTGGAAATAATTGATGTTGTGCATCGCAAAGACATCAATCAACTTCTTGAGATAAGGTACGCTGAAATAATGGCGGCCCACATCAATCATGAATGCACGATAAGCAAAGCGGGGAACATCGGTAACCTCGGCAGCTGGAAGAGAAACGCTCTTCACATTCCGTGTGATAGGCAATGCCTTCATCACACTCTGGATGCCATAGAAGATACCTACATGAGAGGTGGCTGAAATGGTGATGCCATTCTTGTTGACCACTAGAGAATAAGCTTCAGATTTAGTATCGCCAGCATTCAGCACCAGACGGATCTGGCCCTTCGCCTGCTTGTCGGTAGTCTTTACCTCGATACCGGTTACCTCCTTGATATGAGATGCCAGAAACTCGGCATCCTTCTTCTGCTTCTCATCTCCAGCAGCATAATAGATTGTAGTTTTGGCTGTGATGCGGAAAGGAGCGCTACTCATCTCCTTGACTTGCTGAGGCAATGGAACAATCTGCCAACTGCCCATGTTCACATCCTTGGCTGATAATGAAAGGCTAGCCAAAAAAGCCATAGTTAGAATGATTCTTCGTATCATAATTTTGAATGAATAGGTTTTAATTCACTGCAAAATTACGATTTTATACCGAAAGTACGGCATAATTTGAAGAAAAGCATCCTTCACTATGGCTTTTTTAACCTATTTTGGGTCTGGAAACTGCCAGATGGCGGTTTCTAGAAGAGATTCACGATACGGTCGATGTCAACGGAAAGTCCCACTGAGAAGGTGCGACCGGTGGTCATCGCCGAACTCCAATAATACTTCTCTGGTGTATAATCGAAGAGATTATCTACCGTGAAGTTCAGATTGACGGCATCCAGGAATCGCTGCTGAAGCGTGAACTTCCACAACTGATAACTGCTATCATGCTTCTCGATGTTCGTATCTGGAGAGGACAGGTATCTGCCTGACAGAGCGGCATTGATGCGATAGAACGAACAGAGCTGACGATCGTAGTCGAGACGCCAGGTTGCAGAATGCGGACGAGGCTGGGAGAACTGGGAATCTACGCTTCTGCCACCTACATGGAGATAACTGTAGTCGAGTTTCACACCGAGTCCCATATCCGAACGGTACTGGGCACTGAAGTCGATGCCGCTCACCTCTACTCCATCCTCGTTGCAATAACGCGAAGCCACATCCGGCTGACCAGTTCCCGGGGTATAATCGGCATAATCCTCGGTAGTGATGCGCTTATCATACTTATTATAATAGCCCATGAGGGTAAGACTATACTGACCGGTCAAGAAACCTGCATTCTTCACCCTGCCGGTATGCTCCAGCGCCAGGTTGAAGTTGTCGCTCTTCTCCGGCTTCAAATCCGGGTTACCATAAATCATCTGCATGCCCGCCATATCAAAGTTCATATACATCTCCTTCAAGGTTGGGGCACGGAATCCGCCGGCATAGTTGGCACGGATGGAAAAGCCCTTCCACTTGGTCATCAGAGCCAGACGACCGGTAGTGGCATGCTGGCTGGATGCTGAGAAGTAATCATGACGAAGACTTGCCACGATGTTCAACCACTGCAAAGGATTGTAATCGAACTGGGCGAAGGCATCGTATGAGTTCTGAGTCTTGGAACCATTGTTGGCAAACTGATAGGTGGTGAGATAATCGTTCAGGAAATCTGCACCTGCCGTCAATGTGTTCTTGCCGAAGATATGGGAATAGAGGGCACGGACGGTGTTCTGACGATTGGTATAATCGTGATCGTGAGTGCGCTCACTGTTCACGAATCGGGTCTTGTCATACTGGTCGAAGCCGTATGAAATCTCCAGATTATCATTCTCCGAGAGATTCATCACCGTCTTCAGTCCGGCAGAATAATCCTTATAGTGGTCATCGTAGTTGCTGCGATTGCTGATACGATTGAAATAACCGCCACGACCTATCAGCTTCACCTTGTTAGAGAGCTTGTAGGTAAGTCGCTCCTTCACATTGAAGGTCTCGCCACCATAGATGTGGAGGATGTTGGATTCTGTATCGAAAGGACTGGTGAGCTGCACCTCATCTGATGTGGTGCGCTGGATGCTGGTCTGCGAATTCCATTTCCCGGCATTGAAGCTGAAGCTTCCACCGTGACGCCACTCCTTGTTGAAGTCGTTGTAGCGGGTGTTGACATTGGCAGTCCAAGGCTCGCTGTTTTCACGGGAGATGATGTTGATGACTCCGGCTACGGCACTGGCGCCATAGAGTGCCGAAGCAGCACCCTTCACAATCTCGATACGTCCTACATTATCCAGATTCAATCTGCTGTAATCTACATTATCCATGGTTTCACCAGCCAATCGCTCGCCATCTACGAGGAAGAGCACGGCATTTCCACCGAAACCATTCATGTTGAGAGAAGTCTCCTGGTTCATGGCATAGCCAAATTCCAAACCCGGCATCTGCTCGGTGAGGAGGTCCTGGATATTGGTAGCATCAGCTATCTTGATATCATTGGCGGTAATCAGACGGGTTACCACAGGAGCATCCTTCAAAGCCTTCGGAGTTCGGGTTGCGGTAACTACCACCTGATCGAGGGCAGTAGCATCCGGTTGAAGGCGAAGCACATGCTGCTCACCTTTTCTCTCATCCGCTTTCAGTACGAAAGTCTGAGTCTGATAGCCCACAAAGCTCACCTTCACTCTCACCGCTCCATCCTTGCTGTAAGGAATGCGGAAATATCCGTCTTCATCAGTTGTTACCCCACCCTTTGCATGCAAAATCTGGACGGTAGCACCCGCCAGAGGTGCGCCCGAATCATCGAGCACTCTACCCACGATATCTCCCTGGGTTTCAGCTTTCAGATTCAGGCACAATCCGCAAAGGATCAGGAATAGTGCGAATATCTTTTGTTTCATCGAATTATATCAAAGTTTATCCTGAAACAATCCTTTTATTTTGTACAAACAAACTTACCAATCATTGGCATAGGCATCTTGCCATACTGCACAGAATAGTTGACAGTCAGCGTTTTGTCCTTCAAAGTACCCTGCAAGGTTGCAGTGTAGTTCTTCTCTGCACCATTCACGGTAACAGTACCTGCATAGTTTTCCTGAGAGAAAGCATAAGCACCGTTAGAACCTGAAACCTTTACAGCAGGAACCTCCAGAGCAGGAAGAGCCATCATGCCCTCGCCACAAGCAGGTAAGGTAACCTTGACGGTAGCATCATCAACAGCCTCAATCTTCAAAGTAACATTATCGTATGTAGAAGCCTGACCCATTACGGTCATATCCAGAGAGCTGGTGTATGAACCGGCAATCTCCTTGGCAGCTACCACAGTATCATTATCATCATCACTGCTGCAAGAGTTGAATGCTACACACATAGAAACCAAAGCCAACATCATGGCCATCATTGTCTTAAACTTTTTCATTTTTCTTTATTTTTCTTTTAGTTACAATATTATTTATTCAAGTTCTGTTCAAGGGGATTTGTAATCCCCGTTCCCTGTTTAAGGGGATTTGTAATCCCCGTTCCCTGTTTAAGGGGATTTGTAATCCCCGCCTGTTCAAGGGGATTTGCAATCCCCGTTTATTTATCTTCCGGAACATAGATGATTTCGCCATTCTCCAGCTGGTAAGCGATGCCCACCTTCTTTCCCTTGTTGCCAGATTTATTGCTCTGGTCTTCAGAAGGAGTATAGCGATTGATCTTCTGTCCATCCTTGGTAATGATTTCCATATTCTCCTTGCCAGGGTTCTTCACCATCGTGAAGTTATCCTTGCTGAACATTTCCGTCATATTATAGC
>OJKP01001713.1_pt1 | contig 11841 bp, 9 predicted proteins | sample 1596521 | NCBI WGS metagenome assembly OJKP01 (sample SAMEA4350130, study PRJEB24818) | metagenome | biome: human; feature: gut; material: faeces | place: Denmark | collected 2013-09
CTTTTAATAATGTAGAGTTTTTTACTGTCAATGTATTTGTGGTTGTATTATTTTTAGCTATTACATTATTTGATGTTACTGATTCCGTAGCTGTGAAATATTTTGATGTTGTTACACCACTAACGGTTAAATTACCACTAATTGTAGTATTTTTTAATAACGTAGAGTCCTTTACCTCTAAGATACTTAAAATAGCTTTTCCAGAAGTATTTAAAGTATTTAAGTTAGTTGCCCCAGAAACATTTGAATTCACAACGTTAGCGGTATTTATGACCGCTTTTTTAATTGTAGCTATATCAAATATTCTGTTTTGAGCTATTTTTTCCGTACTAATAATAGAACCGCTATTTGTAACAATTTTTTCGATACATCGCTTATAAATACCTGATGAATTATTAACATCAATCGTATTGGAGTTATCCGTTGTTTCTGATGTGAATTTAACAGGGTCTAACGGCGTGTTTAAATCAATCACGGCATGAATAAAATTAGTTGCTGCCGGCAATAGTTGTACAAGTTCATTTTCAGCTTGGAAAAACCTACCAGCGACCACAAAACTCGTTTTGACAAATGTTTTAGTTAGCCCAGCTTGTGTAGGAGTTGACCAATCAACACGGCTAAAAGTTGTATAATCTAAATTACCAAGAGCCATGTAAAGTTTTGCGTCAGCGTTAGCAGTTACTGGAAAATCGTTACCATTTGGACTAAAAAACGTATATTTTTTTATCGTCATTTTATATATCTTCCTTTTCTACAATTTGAGCAGTTTCAAATACTGGGAAATCTGTAATTGATAGCTCTACTAATTTAAATTTCTTGCCACTAATATTATATCCACCAACAGACACCTTTTGACCAATTTGATATTCTAAATCAGTATAAATATATGCTGTATTTGAATCGCAATAAGTAACAATTGCTGGAAGATTTTCTTTGTGTTCTAGTTTTAAAGGCACATCAGAGAAAGGTTGAACTCTCCAATAATCGCCTAATTTTACTGTATATTTCATTTATCCTCTGTTCCCCTCCATAAAGGTAAGCCTATCAATTCTAGAACTTGTAAAGCACCTATCAGCGATATGACCATTATATTCTGTACCTTTGTACCACACTTTAACTAAGTCATTAACCTGTAAAGGGTATAAAGGATTATTATTAAAGTAAATTTTTGATAATATGCTATCTTGCGCAATCTCTGATTTTATTTGAGAGTCAGTAGGAACTTCATCATAAAATAACGTCTTAATAATCCTTTGTTCTGGTAAGTCTAATCCATTTCCTGTGTAGTTGGACATCTTAACTAAATCACCTGAATTATTTATTGTATAGTCAATACTATTGGTTGGGTAGTGGTCAGTATTAGGTACTTTTATAAATACCTTGGCATAGTTATAATTTGAGCGCTCCGCAACTACCACTTTCTCAATAGCTGGATCGCTATTATCGTCAATCATTGTTATTTTTCGTTGCCTTTTCCACTCGTCTGTCAATAACCCCTGCTGAAGTCCTGGCCTCTTTGTTCCCTGTAAATTATAACTAAAAGTAATTGGTTCTAATTGAAGTCTCGAAAATAAATCTTTTGCAAGTTTTTTAATTTCAACGGTGTCAGCTTTCATATTGAATTTTAGAGTTATGTTCGTTTCGTCCCAGTTAGCCATTTGTTCCCAGTGCATTAGTTGTTTCCTGCTAGTGCCTGCAATTATAGACCAAGCCTGCTGTGCTGTACCTATGATTTGTTTTGTCGGAAAAGAGCCACCCTCTATCATATACCAAAAATAATTTTGTAAAGTTGCTTTATTCGTCTCGTCAATAGTTGTGATAATATACCAAACAGAAAGTTTATTACTAATCTTAGTATTTGGAGAAATTGCAAGAGAATTATCCTCTGTAGTAAGTAATTCTACTATATCCCCCACTTCCGCATTAGTTGTAAGTGTTGCCTTAGATGTGTATTCAAAACCTGTCTGGAAACACTCAAAATCAATTAAAACTCCCCTTGCCTTAGGTATATCGTAACCACTAGGAACAACAATGCCAGAAGATACTTGCTCTTTTTTTTGCTCCATTATATTAGGGTTAAAATTATCATATAAATTATATTCTGCCAACATATTAAATAAAATCAACTTTCTTTTTGATTGACATTTCAATATCTTTTACATTAATAAGCGCCATTGTACCTTTTTCAAAAACTCTAGTTCTAAATCTTCCAAAATCTAAAGCCGGAAACTGATTAATTACATTGCTGCCAATTACTGCATTATAATATTCATCATTAATATCTGTATTAAACTGTATTGTTTGAGGTATTGATGACATTTTCAAAACTATAGCTGTATATTCATTGAAATTTTCGTCTAGAAACGATAATCCAAAATTCATGCTCGAATTAACTAAAGGTGTCATAGTTGCTGTAAAACTGAAAATACCAGCGTCTATATTCCAACGGCTAAAACGATTAATGTCATCTTCTCCAAAATAAGCGTAAGACGGAACAGGGGTGTTTGTATAAGTATAGCCATTAATTGTTTGGTCAGCTCCGTTTATACTTCTCTTTTGACCATAAATTTTGCTGGTATTTTGAAGGAATTCTCCATTTTCTACTGTAGTAAAACTCAACTTCTCAAATGTATACCATTTTGTAATTGGCTCAAATGTTATAGTTTCGCTAAAAGTTCCATTTTTACCGTAACCCTCTGTTTTTGTTTGTTCACTCAAAGCAATATCAGCATATACTGTGAAACTATCTGTAGTATATTCCAAAGTGACAAAGTTGACTGACATCACGGTCTGAATAAAGTTAGATAACAAATCATAATTTTCTTTTAGAGATTCCCCAAAAGTTTCAACTCCAAATGTAATGTTTGGCTGAACTATGTTACTGTTTCCCTTTACACCTATACCATTAGCTGACCATATATTGTTAGTAATCGTTACACCAAGATTTTTAGGGGCGTAAAATCGAAGTTTTCCATTAGTAACATCAAAAGTTATATTGCCTTCTCCGTCTAAATTTGTATGTATTTTATACTGCCTTACTGACATTACGCCCTCCCTTGGTCAAATTCTCGTCTGATTGCTCGTGCTAGTGTTGTTACCTCTTGATTACCAGCATTAATCGTGAATGTGTTATAAACTCTATTATCGCTGCTTGCGCTATTTTTCGTCATTCCAGTTGTTTCTGCCCCTCTCAAGTTGAAATCTGAAATTGATTGTACAGTTGAACCTTTAAATAGTCCGCTGGCAGTCTTAGAAACTCCATTAATTGCTCTACTAATTGTATCTAAAGTTCCTGAAATACCACCTAGAATACCGTCAATTAAATTCTTAACCCCTCCAAATGCTCCAGCAAAGAAGTCATAAACACCACTAAATACACTTGTAATTGAATCCCATGCTCCTTTAGCAATATCTCCTAAAGCTCCAAGCGCATTACTTACTGCTCCCTTAGCTGAATCGAATACACCGCCAAACCATGAACCAACTGAACTAAATACGCCTGTTATTGCGTTCCAAGCGTTACTAGCAAAACCGCCTAAAGCACTAAATGCACTTGATACAACACTTTTAACTGTATTGAATATTCCACTAAAGAATCCAGTTACAGCACCCCAAACTCCTTTAATAGTATTCCATACTGAACTAGCTACATTTGAAATACCTTGAAAAACTTGCCCCGCGAAAGAACCAATAGCTTGGAAAATAGGAGTAAAGAAGTTTTTGATAGCCGTCCATATTCCATTGATGAAGTTACCCATGACTTGCATAGCACTTTGAATTCCAGATATAACTACCTTAATAACACCTAAAATAGCATTCCATACGGTTTGTACAACTCCAATTAAACCATTCCATAAAACCACAATACCTTGGACAAGTCCACGAATACCAGCTAGAATCAATTCAATAACCAAATTAATGATTGAGAAAATTGAATTCCATAAACTTTGATAAAATTGAATTAATGGACTGAACAAGTTCATGATAGACGTAACTACTGTACCCAAGAAAGTTTTAATAGCAGTCCAAACAGTTGTGACTACATTTGATATGTTAGTCCAAAGAGTTGTAAAAAACTCTGTTACACCAGCCCATGCTGTTTGAATTTCAGTAACAACAGTTGTCCATAAGGTAGTAAAGAATGTTGTTATTCCGTTCCAAATATTTTGAATACCTTGCACAATTCCGGTAAACCAATCAACTAAGCCTTGCCAAATAGATTTTGCTCCGTCAACTGCTCCGTTCCATATATCAGAGAACCATTGACCAATACCGCTAAAGAACGAAACTATACCTTGCCATGCGCTCTTTAAGAAGTCTACAAAACTAGCCCAAGCCTTTTTACCTGTTTCGGTTTGAGTGAAGAAATAAACTAAACCAGCAACAATGGCAGCAATAGCTATACCAAGAGCCACGAATGGATTTATAGCCATTATAGCATTGAAAGCACCTTGTATAATTGTACCAGCTTCAACAATCTTATTATATATCTCGAAAGCCTTAGCGATTCCGCTTATAACTTTCAAAGCAACGAATGCACTAGCAAGAGCTACTAAAGTTCCTTTTAAGACTGACATAGCAGTTTTACTTTCACTAATTTTTTTCATAAAATCAGCTATTTTTTTCGTAACTTCTGAAAATTTACCAGCAAATATAGCTATGCTCTTTGCTACGTTGTCTATACTTGTTGCACTTTTTGTTGTTTCTTTATTTATTCCAAGAAATGAATTTATGACGTTCCCTATAATAGAAACTATGGAATCAAATGCGCTTTTTATGTTATCCCAAGCCTCTAAAAACGCTAAAGTGGCTGCATTTTCTTGAAGTTTTTGAAACAAGTTTTGAAAATACTTAATAACATTTGTTATAGTTTTACCAGCACTTTCGCCCCAGTCAGACATCTGGTCTATTAAGCCACTTATAACAGGAGTTAAAGCGTCAAGTGTAGGAAGTAATGCTAGTGATAATGTTTCATTGAAACTATCCCAAGCGTCACCAATAGTAGTTACTCCTCCACCACCTGCTTTACCAAGTTTCTGCATAGCCTTATCCAGCATTTCAACCGATATAGCACCCTTTTCACTAGCGCCAGCAAATGAACCATACTGTTTTAACGCTGGATTCATTTCCATAACAGTCGATTTAAGCGCTGAACCAAGAGCTGTGTTATTATCTGTTAGCTGATTGATATTTTCAGCTGTGACTTTACCACTTGCTGACATCTGACCGTAAGCCTGAACTACACCTTTTAATTGTTCGCCAGTACCACCAAATGCTTGGTTAGCTTTTACTAATGCTTCCGTTTTACCAACTGCTGATTTAGCAGTATCTCCTAAACCAATAAAGGTCGTTGAAAGTTTGATAGTATCTTCAGTATTTGCATTTGTATCTTTAGCAAGATTCTGCATAGATTTGCTTACATAATCAAACTCTTGCCCACTGCCTTTGAACTTCATTGTATTTTGCAATGAAATCATGGCTTTCTGGGTATCCATTGCGTCAGATACCCAACCTTTTAAGCCATTACCGACAGCACTAACAGCACTTGAACCAATTTGCCTGAATGCACCAATAGCAATCTCTCTAAGACCGCTAAAGCGTGACTTCATGCCCTCAATTCCGCTATTGACACCTTTAGTATCCATTTTAGCGTCAATGTCCCAAGAGCCTGAACTAATAGCACCCTCGACTTGCTTTATTTCGCCTTCTAGCTTATTAGCTTGTGTTTCTGCTGTGCCTAGGTCTCTGGTAAGTTGTAGCCATTTCTTTTGACCTTCTGGGGAACTTTTGTCAACTGTAGAAAGTTCTTGTTTTAATTTTGTTGCTTTGTCACGTGATAAGCCCAACTGCGTTTGTAAATTCTTTTGCAATTGTGCCATTTTTCCGGTATTTGTCGGGTCAAGTTTTAGAGCTTCACGTAAGTTTTTAGCTTCTCCTCTAAGCCCTGACATTGCGGTATTAACGCCTTTAAGTGAGTTCTCGAATTTCGTTGTATTACCGTATATCTCGACCTCAAATGTTGCATTACTTGCCATTACATACCCTTTCTTTTACGCCTTTTCTCTTTTTCTTTTTCCTCTTTCTTCTTCTCTGCAATAAGTTCAATTATTTTATAAACAAGTTCTAATTCCATTTCCATGAACTGTGTTATATCAATCTCATTATTGCCTAAAATAGTCAAAAGTTCTAAAGTTTTATTTTCCTTTACAGTATCTTTCTTTTTCTTAATCAATGAACTAGAAGAAAAGAAGACCATATCGTCTTCCGTTTCCTCTTTTTCTTTAATAAAAACAGTCTTACAGAAGATATTGATTAACTCGTTAGTTGTAGGAAGCTCTGTTTTGTCGTCTAAGGCATTTTGCAGTCCTCCGTTACAATCTACCCAAAGTATCAACAACTTGTCTGTAAAGCTCTCCATTTGCTCTGTAAAGTCATCAGGAATATAACCAGCGACAAAAGATTTTTGTAGGTCTGCAAAGTCTTTTAAATCTGTAATAAAGTCCGAACCAGTTAGTTCTAAGTATCTAATTGCATGTTTTAAAATCATTTACAGTCCTTTCAGCTCATTAAATTTCTTTCTGCCACAGTTCGACAAGTTCTTTAAGACCTTTACCGTCAGTATCGAACTCAAAGCTAGTACGAAAGTCTGCAAAGTCGCTTTTAGCTTTTACAATGTTATCTTGAAAAAGAGCCAAGTATAAACCATATTGAACGAACTCCATTACATCAGTAATTTCTCCGTCTTCTTTTTTAAGTTCTGTATCCATTGCCTTTTGTTGTTGAAAAAGGTCTTTACCTGTAATCATTTTAAATTTACGTGCTGTGCTTAATTGTTTTGCCATTTTATATATATTCCTTTATTTATTCTACTATTTTTTTCCAGCTATATCTTACTGGGTCTGTGCTTTGTTTGCTGGAATCATTGTCAGTATATGTTCCGATATAGCTTGGATAATCGCTGGCTGTTGCTTCGCTAAACGAAGGCATGTATGGAGTAGCGATTGGACCTGCTTCCCACTTATGACCAGCAGTCCATAAAGTTGAACCTGCATTTGGAGCATTTATTTCATATTTGGGATTAACAGTGTCACCAGCTTTCAAGTTTACTGTGAAGGAATCTCTTAACCAATCAAATGTATCGTCAAGTTTTTTATCCTTTACTAAAGTATTTGAGCCCCCACCATTTATGGAAACGTATCTATACATATTTGATTTACCGCCAGACCCTTTTACATAAGCTGAAAAAGTATAATTTCCGTCTTTTGGTGCAGTAAATGTTTTATTGATACCATTCCATTGAGTGGTTGTTTTCTTAACAGTTAGCCCTTCATACGTTCCGTCATTTTGCCAACTACCTGCATTAGCCCAATTTCCGCTGAAATCTTTAGTACCGTCTAACAAGTTCAAGTTAGGATAAACGGTCATGAATCTATCTCTTCCGTCTTTGCTATATGCAAAGGCTACGTGGTTAGCCCCGTCGGGCACACTAGGGTTTGTCAGTTACAGCAAATCCTGCCGAAACATCTGGATAGCCCTCGGCGGAGAAGTTAGCGATATAAATGCCAGGAGCAAGCGCATTGTTGGTTGCATGATATCCATGCACATCTCTAATTGTCGAAGTTACTTTTACATCTTGCCCTTTAGAGTTTTTCAAAGTAGCTGGTAAAACAACTGTTCCGTCATTATGCCCTTTAGTTTTAGTTTGAACATTTGCAAGGACTGGAGCAACTAATGTAACGCCACCAACTAGTTGAGTATCAGGTTGCATGATGAATAGTCCGCTTTCCATTTTCTTAGCGAAGTCTTTAGCTTGTTCTCCCCAAATTTCATACTCAATAACAGGAACTTTTTTACCTCCATTCAAATAAATATCTGACTCTGTTGCTTGTACTGCCAAAGTCCATTGGATAGGGTCTACACCGTCTACTGAATCCGTTTCTGATTCTTTTGTTGCTTCTGCTGTTGGTGTCAAATGAGGATAAACCACTACACGCCAACCGTCAACAAATTCTCCTGTAATTTTATCACGTTTGCGCCCTTTAATTAGGTACTGAACACATTTCGTTTTCCAATTGCCAGTTGGAGACCAACCCAAACCATTGGATGTTCTTTTTTGACCTAAGATATCTTCTTTGAGCGCTTGGTCTGTTTGAATAAATACCATTTCTCCTTGAAGCAATGTAGAACCTTTTTTGACTCCATGGTCTGGCACATCATCAGCTGGATAACTGTTAGTTTCTGCTTGGTCTTCCATTGAGCCAACTGATACTAAACCAGTTACAATTTTAATATTATCGAACTTTGGTTCTCCGTCACTACCCTTGGCCATATCAGCTACGATTAGAGCTTCATTACCAAAGAAAATCTCACGTGAGTTATAATCTAATTTCATTTTTTATTTTCCTTTTTATTTTTTTAGTAGATATAAAGTCTACTAAGTTAAGTTAAACGCGTTATTCATAAAAGTGCTGTTAAAAGCACCTTTAATATAAAGCAAATTCGGCTACGTTTGATAGACTATTATCAGTTCCACTACGTGAGCCAATAAATAAGCGTCGTTTTATCGGATCAATAAGTGTAATTTCTGGTTCTAAAGGAATGACCCTATTTTCATTATCAGTCGTTTCTGCATTATACACGTCTACGACTTTAAATCTACCACTATCAAGTAGGTGTAATTGATAAGCTTTTGGATCATGCATAGATACTCCTATATATAAATCGCCGTTAAACGCCATTCCTTGAGGCTGATTATCCCCTAAAATGTCACCAGTATAAGACGCAATTATTTGAGCAGTGCCATTGTAATCATCACTGCTTTTGCCACTTACGAAACTACCCCAATGTTTGTTATCAGACTTATCAGTAGTTTTATCAGATAAATCATTGTTGCCAAGACCTAGTAAAATTTTTAAAATTACAACTTGTTTTCTGCCAGTAGAATAAGAATAATAAACAGTCTTTTTATCAACGCCAAAACATGCAGAACCATCACCAGGAAGTCGCTTGCTACTTTCTTTAAATATAATCTGAGTGTTTGCATAATCATTTATTCTTAACTCAGTCTTTTCATTATCTGGGTTTTTATATAAATTAATCTCTGGTGGAAATGAACTACCATTATAGACAAGTAATGCATTATCGCGATAATCAACGCCGTTAGCATGTCCAAGATTGTGCTTGATTACCCCAATCTCTCTAAAATTTGTGGGATCAATCCTGTGGATGTAATCTGTTGACCTATGGTCTGGCGATGACCCACCAAATAACCAATATTCGTTACCTACTTTTGCCCCATCTTGACCAATATATGGTTTATATCTATTAATTGGAAATTTCACTGGGAAACTATCACTTGTTGGCCAACTAGTCGTTCCAACTGATCTTGCATCTAATCCACTAGATGCACGAGGTTGCCATTTTGCGTTGGAAGAATTAATGGTTGCACTTTTCCCTCCGGACAATACCTGTTCATAAATAGGGTCAGTGCCATCATTGAACGGTCTATATCCAGGTGGGATATCATACGAGATAGTTGGAGCAATAACTGATTTGGTTTCCGTAGTAAGTGTAACTATATTTCCTGTTCTTACAAAGGTATGCTTGATTGTTGATGATTCAATTTTTCTAGAAACAATTTTAGAAGAAAATGAGCCACTGACAGATATACTTTCAATTGATTCGTCACCTATTTTATGGACAAAAAGAGATGATAAATCTGTATCTGTAATGGGAAACCAAGTAAAGTCAGTTGGAACTTTATTAATTTTAAGAGTATTACTATATCCAATATACTTTGGCCATTCAGCAGTTGTGACTTCGCTAGATGAGGGCATCCAAGGAGTAACAGTTGAACCTTGTTCTTGTTTTGGCTTTCTAACTCTAATCGTGAAACTACCTTCACTAGGGCCGGTAAATTTAGCCATGATGGCTGCTTGCGTACCAACAGCAGGGTCTTCATAAGGCGGTATCGTTGAAGTTTGTGTTATTCTTATCCATTGGTTCAGCATTTTGCTAGGGTCTTTAGGTAAATCAATAGTGCATATACGCTTCCATGAGTCTATCCCTCCACCAGAAGTATACCTCTGACCAATCCAAAGTCCACTAATGGTTGTTCCAGCAGGAGCATTCCAACTTGTGAACATAACATCCATACTCATTGTATATTTATCGTTGGGTTTATAATCTCTAGGATTAATAGAGAAACCATCTTTTAAGTCTTTAGCAAACCATGTATTAGTTCCCTTTATTGTAACTTCTCCATAGCCATTTTCTACTTTGTCGAAATTTTTAAAGAACCCATCTTTGGTTTTGGCTGAACTATTAACTAACAAATTCAAATTCGGATAAACAGTTGTGAAACCGTCCGTACCGTCTGCGCTATTAGCGTATGCTATTGTATTTATAACTCCGTCACTTGTTGAAGTACCTCCATTTGCAATAGGAAGCACACCTGAAACTCCAATATCAGTTGCGTCAGCAGTCCCGTCAAAGTTTTGAAACGCTGAGGCTTGGAGATTTACTCCAAGTTTTCTAGCTGTTTCCAGTTTGCTTGCACTGACCGCATTGCCATTAAGTGGTAAACTGTTCGCTTGTGCTTCGGTAGCCTTTGCCATTGCATTTTTGGCTTCACTTTCAGCTTGTTTTGCTGTTTCTTGAGCAGTTGTTACATTTTTATTTGTGATTGATAACTCTGATTGTTCAGCTTTTGTTGAAATTGCAACACCTTGTTTATCAACAGTAGCTTGTAAGTTGTCTAAATCCGTTTGATTGGCTTTTGTTGAAATAGTCGCCGAATGGCCATTAACAGTATGCTGTAAACTTTCTAAATCTGTTTGATTAGCTTTAGGGGTGTAATCTCCGTTACTCATAAGAGAAATATTACTTGTTAAAACCTTTACTGAATTTATTAGTTCAACAACTTCCGATTCACTTGCATTGCTTGCAATTGCGTCTAATAGCGACTTTATAGTCACTAAATTTTCATGACTAATACCAAATGCTTCTACTTCATTTTTTAGGTCTGTCATTGCACTTTGTAAGCTCGTCATATCAGCTAAATTTGCTTTAAGCTCAATATTACTCTTATTTGATTCAGTTTGAGCATGTAAATCATTCAACTCACTACGCAAAACTTGTGGCATTTTTCCTAATAATAATTTTGTAAAATCGTCAATCTTATTATTTACTTCTTGAGCTAAATCTGTAACCGTAGAACTATCTGATATAAATGTTAAATTCTTACTGACAATAACTTGCTCTTTGTCTTCATTAAGAAGAATCAAGTTCGCTTCAATAACTCCAGCTTTTGTCATTTCAGTAGGAATTACCAAAATAAACTCTCCTTTAGTTAAGTTTTCAGGAGGAACCGTAACAAAACCGGAATTACTGCTATTAGTATATTGATATGTAAGTTTTAAAGAATGACCTGTTAAGTCAATTTCAGTTCCGTTATCAACTATTTTAATTAATAACGTTCTAGCATTGACATCGCCTTGCATTATTTGTATTGGCTGGGGAAGGTCTTTGTTGACTGTGTCCCACAAAATCGTTCTATTTCTAAAATTATCTAAACTCATTTAAAAATACCATTATTGTTAATTTCAATCAAATGTAATTAAGTCACTTTCTACTTCTATAATTTCATTGAATTAGCATAGTTAGCGCCTTTTTTCAATGTTGTTTTAACGTCTTGTATACCCTTCTTTTCAACTAAGAAATACATACCATGATAACCACTAGTATAATTAGCTCTAGTCCCTGCGTTTACTACTACTTTATCGCCTTTTTTAACTTGCTTTAAGTTTCTTGACAATTCCCCAGTATTTTGATATCTGGCAT
>OJKP01001714.1_pt1 | contig 11837 bp, 8 predicted proteins | sample 1596521 | NCBI WGS metagenome assembly OJKP01 (sample SAMEA4350130, study PRJEB24818) | metagenome | biome: human; feature: gut; material: faeces | place: Denmark | collected 2013-09
TACAGTTCCTGCCACGCAGATACGATTCGAAACTTTTAAGAAACTCCTGACTTACTTTCCGGAAAGGAAGCTTATCACTTCCATGAAAGGCAAGGATTGCACTCAGGCTACTCCTGTAAATATGGGCAGTCCCAAAATTCCCACTTTCCCGCAGCCCATCGGCTACTTCCTTCATAAACGAAATTAAATTCCCCATTTTCTACTGATTTAAATAATACTCAAAGATACGTTCATGGAGAAAGCCGTTCCCTTACCCACTCTGCTTTCCCCAGTGTTCTTTGTTTTTCTATTCTCTAAATACTAAGAAGACAAAGATAGAAATAAATTTGTTCAGTGACCGAGCCGTTTCATAAATCTGTTTTATAAAGGAAAATAAGTGACTTATACTTATTTTTCATACATTTGTATGCAACAAAGAAATAAACATGGAACAATCGAAGAATAAACGTGCACGCCGTACCCGCGCCGAACTGGAAGCGGACGTGTTTGATGCCATCCGGCAGTTAGCAAGTGAAAAAGGTCTGGCGCAAATTACCTTTACAGATATTATGCAAAGAGCCGACATACAAATGTCCGTCCTGCTCAATAACTATAAGAATATTGAGCGATTGCTGGATAAGTACGCTTACATTTCTGATTATTGGCTGCACGATCTTTTCGATGAAGAACACCCTACAGACAAAGCCAACGAGGACATCATGAAAAGCACCTTAAAGGCTTTGGCAAATTACTTATATGACAATACCGATATGCAGCACTTGCTAGTGTGGGAACTCGAAGCGGACAATTCGACCACAAGACGTATGGCACGAAGCAGGGAAAAGCATTACAAATTGGCTATAGAAGAATACAAGCATTTGTTTGAAGGAACGGGTATCCCAATTGATATAATAGCGGGACTTCTTACTGCCGGGACATATTACCTGATATTACACCGTAAGCGTTCCACATTTTTTAGTGTGGATTATCAGCGGAAGGAAAATCGGGAACGCTTGTACAGTACACTTGAATATCTTTCCGGTCTGGTGTTCTCCGCACTCAAAGAGCACAACCAAACCATAGAGATAGCCCGTAATTTCAAGCAGAAAGGTATAGCGGATGATGTGATAGCAGAATGCACGGGTTTGTCTGTCGATGTGGTGAAAGGGCTTTAGATTGATCATTTGTCAAGTTTTCATATGGAGACAAAGAATAGCCCAGCCGCTTTTACCAAACAAGCGGGAAACTACATTATTAGAGATTGAGCGTTTGAGGCAGCCATAAAATAGTAGGCATAAGACAGATACCACTATACTGCTATCCGATTAATACATAGCATGATACAAGTTGCTATATTCTCAAAGTATTCTCATGCCTTTGAGAAAAAATTCTCACCACAGTGAGAAAAAGTTCTCGTGCCTTTGAGAATTATTTCTCAATGCGATGAGAAAATGTTCTCATTGTGGTGAGAATAAAAGCGTTTATACTAACCTGCCAACAGTTAACTGCCTTTCTGCTTATCTCCGGATTTAATTGACAAGATTTAAAAAGCAACTTAATATATCACATGATTGTGAATTTCAGAGAATAACTCATTTCAAACAAATAAAAAGGCGTGCCTGCTTAAAAAGCAATACACGCCCTTCCTTTCATACACAAACATTAAATTTATCCAGTTTCAGGTGTTCGTCAATATACCGAATGCCGTCCACCTCAAAAAGCCCTCGTAAGAGAGTATGGTTCAGCGTCCGCTGAACAACATACGGAGTACCTTGCAGGCAACTCTGATAAATAACCTCCTGCAAATCTGCCGCAAAGCGATCCGGATCGACTCCCGGAAGCAGGTAACCACAGATTTTGCAATGCGTCAGTACATCGATAAACTGCTGCAACCAGAAGGCCTCTTCCCGTTTGAAGGAAGCACGGTAATCTTCATTCGCGGCGATATCCAGCAATAAAGTCTTTCCTAACGAATGCAATAGCGTGAGATACCCGTTCACTGTGGCAAAAAGCACCTGCATACACGAACTGTCCATCCGCATCTGACTTTGTTTCAGACGACTTCTGATCCCGTTGGTGAAATCAGAAAGACAGATGCGGAACAGACAAGTCTTACTGGGGAACAGCTTGTAAAGCGTACGCTTCGACATCTTCATCCCCTTGGCTATGTCATCCATGGTCAGTCCGTCAGCACCGTGCAGATACATCTCGTGTTTGGTGTATTCGATTATCTGACACCGTACTTTTTCAGGATTCATACTATCCTCCTACATCCGGCCTCCGCCCAAAGCCTGATACAATGTAATCACGCCCTGGATTTCGGTAAAGCGATTGGCTACCTGTGAAAGTCTGGCGTTCAGCAATGTCTGCTGTGCGGTCAGTACTTCCAGATAAGTAGTATTATTACTATGTTCCATCAACAGACTAGTGCTTCTGGCAGCAGTCTGCAAAGAGGTGATCTGCTTATCGTAGAAAGCGGATTTCTCACGGGCCGTCTGATATTGCACCAGTGCCTCGTTTACTTCCACACCTGCGTTCAGCAATGTCTGTTCAAAGCTGAGGCGGGCTTCTTCCTGCTGTGCCTTCGCTATTTTCAGCTGGGCGATATTCACTCCCTTATTAAATAAAGGTTGCGTCAGTGAAGCTACGGCAGAAGCAACAAACTTGCCCGGATTGATGATCATGCTACCGGCACTGTTTGTCCATCCGGCACTCCCGCTCAGCGTGATGGAAGGATAGAAAGCGGCACGGGCAGCATTCGTCGTATAGAACGCCTGCGCTAAAGAGAACTCCGCGCTACGTACATCCGGACGGTTGGAAAGCATCTGTAAAGGAATCCCTACGGAGAAGTCTTCCGGCAACTGCTGGTTTTCCAGTTTGCCGCGTTGCATCTTGTGAGGTGTTTCCGCCAGCAACAAAGCCATTGAGTTCTCCGTCTGATTGATTTGTTCTTTCAGGTCGAGCACTGCCGTACATATATTATAATAGGTGGCTTCCGTCTGAGCCAGTCCGGCTTCGGTCATCATACCGGCCTTCTTCATGGCACGGGCTGTCCGCACGCTCTCTTTCCATGCCGCTTCGGTGGACACGGAAATCTCATATTGAGCGTCGAGCATCAGCAAGGTATAATAAGTATTTGCCACGGCAGACACCAATTGTGTCTTCACCGCCTGTTCATACTCCTTGCTCTGCTCATAGGCCGCTTTTGCCCGACGTTTGGCCGTGGTCACCTTTCCGAAGATATCCAGTTCCCACGAGGCAGTCACCGGCAATGAGTAGGTCTGTGTCGCTTTGCCACGGTCGAAGCTGCTCACAGCTCCTTCCGGTGCGAGAAACAAAGAGGGCAGATAAGAAAGCTTGGACGTCAGCAACGAAGCCTCCGCTTCTTTCACACGGAGATGCGCTGTCTGCATATCCGTATTCCGTACCAAAGCCGAATCGATCAAATTCTGCAAATACGAGTCAGTAAAGACTTCCCTCCACGAGAGATTACCGAAGTTCGCCGTATCGGCGGAAGCGACGGTCTCGCTTCCATAAAGTCCTTCGGGGACTTCCGATACAGGTTTGTATTTATTGTAGATACCGCAACTGCTCAACACGAGCGTTGCTGCGGATAAGATTATTATTTTCTTCATCATCAGTTATTTTTTTCCTGCTTTAGATTTTTCTTCTTCACTCACCTTGATTTCTTCCTCGATCTGCCAGTCTTCCGTAGGTCTGCTCTGCACCGGGCGTAAGCGTTCCTGCAACCACTGGAAAGCGATAAACAAAGTAGGCACGATGAAAAGTAATGCCAGCGTACCGATCGTCATACCACCGACTACACCCGTACCCAGCGAACGGTTACCATTGGCTCCTACACCACTGGACAACATCAATGGGAACAGACCGAAGATCATCGTCAATGCTGTCATCAGAATCGGACGCAGACGGGCTTTGGCTGCACTTACCGCAGAAGCGATCAGTCCCATGCCTGCCTTACGGCGTTCGGCAGCGTATTCGGTCAACAGGATGGCTGTCTTTGCCAACAGACCGATCAACATAATCAAACCTGTCTGCAAGTAAATGTTATTCTCCAGTCCGAACATCCATGCAAAGAGGAAACTTCCCATCAATCCGCAAGGCACACTCAGAAGCACGGCGAACGGAATGATAAAGCTCTCGTACAATGCACTCAGAATCAGATAAATCATCAGGAAGCAGATACCAAAGATGATCATAGTCGTACCGCTTTGCTGATTTTCCTCACGGGTGATGCCTCCGTAATCATAGCCATATCCCTTGGGAAGAGACTGTACGGCTGTTTCCTGTACGGCCTTGATAGCGTCTCCCGTACTATATCCGTCTGCCGGCATCGCATTCACGGCGATGGAATTGTACATATTGAAACGGCTCAGCGACTCTGCACCGTAGCTGCGTGTCAACGTTACGAACTGGCTCAGCGGAGCCATCTCTCCGTTCGACATACGTACGAAAGCATTGTCCAGTGAGGTTTCGTCCAGACGGAATTCCGGGTCTGCCTGAATCATAACTCTGTATACTTTGGAGAAACGGTTGAAGTTGGACACGTACTGACCGCCATAATAACCGGACAATGTGCTCAATACCGCATCCGGTGTAATGCCTGCGCGTTTACACTTGGCTGCATCCACCTCTACCGTCCACTGCGGATAGCGCACATCGAACGTAGAATATGCCATTGCAATTTCCGGACGCTGGTTCAATGCCCCCAGATATTGCTGGGTAGTGGTAAAGAATTCGTTGATATCACCGCCCATCTTATCCTGCATATGGAGTTCCAGCGCATTACCCATACCGTAACCCGGAATCATACCCGGCGAAATAGCGAAGACACTGGCATCCTTGATATCGGCCGTACGACCGTACACCTGACCGATGACTGCCTGTACATTATCTTCGTCATTCGGACGTTCGTCCCACGGTTTCAGCTTCAGAATCAACATACCGAACGAGCTTCCCTGTCCTGCCAGCAATCCGTAGCCGGCCACTTTCTGCACATGCTTAATCTGCGGAATATCCATCAGACGCTTTTCGATGCGTTCCATCACTTCGTCGGTCGTAGTCAGCGAACTACCGGCCGCCGTACTTACATTGACGAATACCACACCCTGGTCTTCGTCCGGCACCAGACTGGTCTTTGTCGTATTCATCAGGAATACAAGCAACACTACGGAGCAAACGAGCAGCGACCATGCCAGCCATCTGCGTTTGATAAAGATCAGTACCACATTCTTGTATTTCTCTATCAGAATATCAAAAGCCGAGTTGAACGCTTTACGGAAACGTGCCGCAAAGTTATTCTTCTGCGTACCGTCTTCATTGATATAGGGTTTCAGCAGCAAGGCACACAATGCCGGACTCAGTGTCAACGCATTAATAGCGGAAATACCAACGGCAACCGCCATCGTCAGACCAAACTGGGTATAGAACGTACCGGAAGTACCGCCCATGAAGGATACCGGAATAAATACTGCCATAAACACCAGCGAAGAGGTGATAACAGCATTACTGATACCTTTCATTGCATCGATACTTGCCATATAGGACGACCTGTACCCCACGTCGAAGCGTGCCTGCACCGCCTCGACGACAATAATGGCGTCGTCCACCACCGTACCGATGACGAGCACGAGCGCAAACAGCGTGAGCAGATTGATACTGAATCCTGCCAGCGCCATGAAAGCAAACGTACCGATGAGTGAAACAATGACTCCCACCAAAGGAATCAGCGTAGAACGGAAGTCCTGCAAGAACACATATACTACAAGGATAACCAAGATAATCGCCTCGATCAACGTCTTCACCACTTCATGGATAGAAGCGAACAGGAAGTCGTTCGAACTCATGATCTGCGTCAGTTCCACTCCTTTCGGAAGGTCTTTGCGGACTTCTTCAAGTAGTTCATCAATATTCTGATTGACTTCGGTCGCATTGGAGCCTGCCGTCTGGAACACCATACACGAAACGCCCGGATGACCGTCCATTCCACCGTGATAAGCATAGCTATCCTGTCCCAACTGTACCTCGGCGATGTCTTTCAACTTCAGGACCTCACCATTGTCCGTAGAACGAATGACAATATCTCCAAATTCTTCCGGAGTGATCAGACGTCCTTTATATTTCATTGTATACTGATAGGTTTCGTTCGAGTTTTCACCGAATGAACCGGTAGCCGATTCGATATTCTGCTCGGCTAGCACACCGGTGATGTCCGACGGAATCAGTTTGTACTGAGCCATCACGTCCGGCTTCATCCATACACGCATACTATATTCACCTCCCATAATCATCAGGTCACCCACCCCCGAGATACGAAGAATCTGCGGTTTGATATTGATACTGATATAGTTGGAGAGGAAGTTTTCATCGTAGCTATCGTCCGGACTGGAGAGCGAGAACATCTGCAGGATACTCGTCTGACGTTTGGAAGTTGTCACACCGACCTGCGTTACTTCTGCCGGAAGCTGTCCCGTCGCTCTCGACACGCGGTTCTGTACGTTGACCGCTGCCATGTCCGGGTCTGTTCCCTGCTTGAAGTACACGGTGATACTCACTGTACCGGCATTGGTGGCGGTAGAAGTCATGTAAGTCATGTCTTCCACACCATTGATCGCTTCTTCCAAAGGAGCAATCACACTCTTCTGCAAAGTTTCCGCACTGGCGCCATAATAGGTGGTACTCACCATAATGGTCGGCGGAGCAATATCGGGATATTGTTCGACGGGCAGACTGAACAGCCCGATGATACCCACAACGACAATCGTAATAGAGATGACTGCCGATAATACGGGGCGTTCAATAAAGGTTCTTAAATTCATGGATGATTCCTCCTTTGTTTAATTTTCAGTAGTTGTCGTAGATGCCTGGGCAGTCTTTGCCTTAATCGGAGTACCTTCACGAAGCAATCCTACGCCTTCCGCCACAATCACATCGCCCGGAGCCAGTCCTTCATCCACGATAAATTCGCGGCCGCCGTTCACACGAGTCACCTGCACCTGACTGGACTGCGCTTTGCCGTCTACTACCTTATATACATATCTCTTATCCTGTATTTCGAAAGTAGCTCCCTGCGGAATAACCAAAGCTCCCGTTTTCTGTACCGGAATCACTACGTTACCCGCACCGCCGCTGTGCAGCAGTCCGTCCTTATTAGGGAAAACGGCACGCAGGCTGACAGTACCCGTCGAACGGTCAATGACTCCGCTGATAGACTCGATCTGTCCCTGTTCGGGATAAGCCGATTTATCGTTCAGCTGCAAGTCGATGGCGGGCATACTTTTCAGCGCCTCGTCTTTAGAGCCATACTGGCGAATCAGTCCCAGCAACTGGTTTTCCGTCATCGAGAAGTAGACGTACATATCCGAATTGTCGGAAACGGTGGTCAGCGGTTCGGGGATACTGGAACTAACCAACGCACCTACGCGATAAGGCAATGTACCTACCACTCCGTCTGCCGGACTCTTCACTACCGTATAAGAAAGGTTATTACGGGCGCTCACTTCTTGTGCCTTGGCCTGCGCCAGTTGCGCTTTGGCAGCCAGAAGAGAATTTTTTGCCGTACTCAGATCGAAAGCGGAAACTACATTCTCCTTATACAGTTCCTCTTTGCTGTCGTAAGTCAGCTGTGCCGTCGCCAGAGACGCTTTGGCTGACTCCACATTCGCCACTGCCGTCTGCAGGGCTGCCTCATACGGCACTTGGTCGATGATGAACAGCGTCTGTCCGCTCTTCACCCGCTGTCCTTCGGTGACACTGACTTTTGTCAGCGTACCGCCTACCTGTGGATAAATATCGATGTCCTGACGTCCACGGATAGTCGCCGAATAGGCACTCGAAATCATCCGGTCGGTCGGAGAGACGGTCATTACTTCATATCCTGTTTCCATTTGTGTGGGTGGAGCTTGCTTACAACCTGCAGCAGCAACCAGACAGCCGAGCAATAATAGCCCTTGCTTCATTTTACATACCTTTTTACTCATTGTGTTACCTATTAAAATTTTTGATCGCGGCAAAGGTAGACTCTTTTCACCATAGAAAACTGGTCATAGTGTTTAGAGTTTTGTTCATTTTCGGAACAATATGAGCGATATTTAGTGAAAAAGTCCTATTTTTACCCACTAAATAAGAATAGTTATGATACAGAGAAACTCTACCCTTGCCGTTCTCCGGGAATCATTTGTTGCCGGAAGCGATGAGAATTTGTCACCTATCATGCATCACCTCTGGAAAATGGAAGGGGGTGCCATCTATTTCTGCCGCAGCGGATGGGCACACGTCACCATCGATCTGAAAGAGTACGAAATCGTCAAAAACACTCAGGTGGTACTGCTGCCGGGAAGCATTATCCGCATCAACGGAAGCAGCAGTGACTTCACAGCCTCCTTTTTCGGATTTCCAAAGGACATGTTTCGGGAAGCCTGCCTGCGGTTAGAACCGACCTTTTTCCGCTTTATGAAGGAAAAACCATGCTATGTGCTTCCCGATAAGGATACCGGAGCAATCAACGGATTGATACAGGCGACAACTGCTATTTATAATGATCGCGAGAACCGCTTCCGCAATCAGATAGCCAAGAATCATCTCCAGTCTTTCATGCTGGACATTTACGATAAATGCTACCGCTACTTCGACAAACAGGAAATAGAAGGGGGAAGCCGACAGGACGAAATCTTCAAGAAGTTTGTCGCATTGGTGCACGAAAACTGCATTTCACAACGGGAAGTTAACTTCTACGCCAACGAACTTTGTATTTCTACCAAATACCTGACAGGTATCTGCCGCAGTGTGACCGGAGATTCCGCAAAGAAGATCATTGATGATTTCGCCATTCTAGAGATCAAGGTACTGCTCCAGTCCACGGAGCTGACAATGCAGGATATAGCCGACCGGCTCGGTTTCCCGGACCAGTCGTATTTAGGAAGATATTTCAAACGGCATGAAGGAATGTCGCCCAGAGAATATCAAAACAGATATGTTATATAGCAATCAGAAAAAAGAAATAACCATTATACATTAAGGAGTACAGAGACCCGGATAGCAACCATAAGTTTGTGCAAAATCAGTCATTTTGCTATAAAATTAATAGAAATTATCATCTAAAGACAACAATGTATAACTTTTATTCCTACATTTGCAGCCAAATGATAACTTATTAATAAAAATACCAATACCATGGCTAAAATAACCAAAGAAGCCGCTTTGCTCTATCATTCACAGGGCAAACCCGGTAAGATCGAGGTAGTTCCTACCAAACCTTACAGTACTCAAACTGATTTATCACTTGCATACTCTCCCGGTGTGGCAGAGCCTTGCCTCGAAATAGAGAAGAATCCGCAGGACGCTTACAAATACACAGCCAAAGGCAACCTGGTAGCTGTTATTTCTAACGGTACAGCCGTACTCGGACTGGGTGACATAGGCGCACTGAGCGGCAAACCGGTGATGGAAGGCAAAGGTCTGCTTTTCAAAATCTACGCAGGAATCGACGTGTTCGATATCGAAGTGGACGAGAAAGACCCGGAGAAATTCATCGCTGCCGTAAAAGCAATCGCTCCTACTTTCGGCGGTATCAATCTGGAAGACATCAAAGCTCCCGAATGTTTCGAAATCGAACGCCGTCTGAAAGAAGAACTTGACATCCCTGTGATGCACGACGACCAGCACGGAACCGCTATCATCTCCAGCGCCGGACTGGTAAATGCCCTGCAAGTGGCCGGAAAGAAAATAGAGGATGTGAAAATCGTCGTAAACGGTGCCGGAGCATCTGCCGTATCCTGTACCAAATTATATGTATCACTGGGGGCACGCCTCGAAAATATCGTCATGCTGGACAGCAAAGGCGTTATCAGCAAGACACGTACCGACCTCAACGAACAGAAGAGATATTTTGCCACCGACCGCACGGATATCCACACACTGGAAGAAGCGATCAAAGGCGCCGATGTATTCCTCGGCTTGTCCAAAGGTAACGTACTGAGTCAGGACATGGTGCGCAGCATGGCTCCCATGCCGATCGTATTCGCACTGGCAAACCCGACACCGGAAATCTCTTACGAAGATGCAATGAGCGCCCGCCCCGACGTACTGATGGCAACCGGACGTTCCGACTATCCGAACCAGATCAACAACGTAATCGGCTTCCCGTACATCTTCCGCGGCGCACTCGATACACAGGCCAAAGCGATCAACGAAGAAATGAAAATCGCAGCAGTACACGCTATCGCCAACTTGGCAAAACAGCCTGTACCTGATGTAGTGAACACAGCATACCACGTCAACAACCTTTCTTTCGGTCCGGAATACTTCATCCCGAAACCGGTAGACCCGCGCCTCATCACCGAAGTTTCCTGTGCCGTAGCCAAAGCAGCCATGGAAAGCGGAGTGGCACGCACGGAAATCAAAGACTGGGACGCTTACTGCGTGCATCTGCGCGAACTGATGGGATACGAATCCAAACTGACCCGCCAGCTTTATGACACCGCCCGCCGCAACCCGCAACGTGTCGTATTTGCCGAAGGCATCCATCCCAATATGCTGAAAGCCGCCGTCGAAGCAAAAGCCGAAGGCATCTGCCATCCTATCTTATTAGGAAACGACGAAGCAATCGGCAAACTGGCCGAAGAACTCGACCTGAGCCTGGAAGGCATCGAAATCGTCAATCTCCGCCATCCGGACGAGTCGGAACGCCGCGAACGCTACTCACGCATCCTTGCCGAAAAACGTGCCCGCGAAGGCTTTACCTACGAAGAAGCCAACGACAAGATGTTCGAACGCAACTACTTCGGTATGATGATGGTAGAAACTGGAGATGCAGACGCATTTATCACCGGACTCTACACCAGATACAGCAACACCATCAAAGTTGCCAAAGAAGTAATCGGCATCCAGCCCGGATTCAACCATTTCGGAACGATGCACATTCTTAATTCGAAGAAGGGTACCTACTTCCTGGCAGATACGCTGATCAACCGTCATCCGGATACGGAAACTCTGATTGACATCGCCAAACTGGCTGACAAGACAGTCCGTTTCTTCAACCATACACCGGTCATCTCGATGCTGTCGTACTCCAACTTCGGTGCCGATACCTCCGGCAGCCCTGTCAAAGTGCACGGAGCAGTGAACTATATGCAGAAGGAATATCCGGAACTCGCCATCGACGGTGAAATGCAGGTGAACTTTGCCATGAACCGCGAACTGCGTGACGCCAAGTATCCGTTCACCCGCCTGAAAGGTAAAGACGTGAATACGCTGATCTTCCCGAACCTGAGCTCCGCCAACGCAGGATACAAACTGCTGCAGGCAATGGACCCCGATACGGAATTCATCGGCCCTATCCAGATGGGACTGAACAAGCCTATCCATTTCACTGACTTTGAAAGTTCTGTCCGCGACATCGTGAACATCACAGCCGTAGCCGTGATCGACGCCATCGTAGTGAAGAAGAAAAACGAAAGCCGATGAGAAGACCGTTATCAAAATCACAAATAGTTTGCGTCAGCCTGCTTTGGCTGGCGCTTTGCTATTTAGTTCTCACAAAAGCCGAACGTATTGACGGTATGACGATAGTAATGCTTATCATTTCGGCAGCGTTAGTCTTTATTCCTGTCTATAAGTCGATGAAAAAGAATAAATAAATATCTTTTTTCTGAGTTTTAATGCAATAAAATATCAAATTTGATGTTTTATTGCATTTTTCTTTATAAAATGTTTGCTAGTTCAATTTTTATCTTTACTTTTGCAACCGCATAAAAGAAATAGGTAATCGAAATTTAATCAACCAATAAAAGAAAAAAAGATTATGAATGCAGCAAAGGTATTAGACGATCTGAAAAGAC
>OJKP01001718.1_pt1 | contig 11798 bp, 7 predicted proteins | sample 1596521 | NCBI WGS metagenome assembly OJKP01 (sample SAMEA4350130, study PRJEB24818) | metagenome | biome: human; feature: gut; material: faeces | place: Denmark | collected 2013-09
ATCTCATCTTCTCTGCCAAGGATTATAATGGCGTGTTCCATCTCGGTGTGGCTGTGGCTGATAAGCCTGAAGGTCCTTTCGTTCCGAATGCCGACCCTATCCGCAAGTCATACAGCATCGACCCTTGCGTATTCAAGGATGATGATGGCAAGATTTACTGCTACTTCGGTGGTATCTGGGGCGGTCAGCTTCAGTGGTACAAGGACAACAAGGCACTGAAGGATGAGCATCTTCCAGAGGGCAAGGAGAATCCATTGCCATCTCGTGTAGCCATGATGACTGATGATGTGCAGCAGTTTGCAGAAATGCCAAAGCCTGTTGTCATCGTTGACGAGGAGGGTAAGGTATTGCCAGCCGATGATCCGCATCGCTTCTTCGAGGCCAGCTGGATGCATAAGTATAAGGGCAAGTATTACTTCAGCTACTCTACCGGTGATACTCATTATCTCTGCTATGCTGTAGGTGATAATCCTTATGGTCCGTTCACCTACAAGGGCGTCATCCTGGAACCGGTAGTAGGTTGGACAACCCATCACAGTATCTGTGAGTACAAGGGACAGTGGTATCTGTTCCATCACGACTGTGTGCCATCAAATGATACAACCTGGCTTCGCAGCGTAAAGGTGGCTCCTCTCTTCTATGATGAGGATGATAACATCTTGCCGGTTCAGCCTGAATAAGAGTATTATAAGTATTAGATGACATACGTTAGAGTTGACTTTTAGGTTTATAATAGTTTTGATGAATAGTTGATATATAAGTTAATGTTAGTTTGGAAGAAACGGCATCTTCGTGAGGAGATGCCGTTTTTGCGTATGTTCCTATTCTTTCTTTTCTTCTCTTTCCGTTTTCTCTTACTTTTCATCTAATGTTATTTTTAAGTTATTTCTATCATTTTGTAGGAGATTTCGGATATTTTTGTTTACCTTTGTGCCCGTAAACCATAAAAGAATAATTTATGTTGAGATTACTTTTAAGGCTTTGGTGGTTGCAGCAGCGCCGTAACTTCCACAAGCGAGATGCCTTCGTGGCGTGCTACATCATCTTCCTGTATGTGGTGATGGGCGTGAGCTTCTTTCTCAGCTTCACCGAGAATGGGGGAGAACTTGGGGGCGAAGACATGCCTGCCCTGTTGGGAGCCGGTATCGTTGTCGGTATGCTGATTCCAGACATCATCATGAAGATGGTGATGAAGCGGGATATTACGGCGATGGATGATTATGTGAAGTCGCGCCCTGTACCGGAGAAAATCTGGAACAAGTTCCTGCTCACCACCAATCTCGTGAGCTTCTGGAACTATGTGCTTCCGGTGCTTATGCTTCCGGTATTTATCTATCTCCTGCCTGTAGGTCAGGTTATTGCCAGCTTCTTTCTGTTCCTGGCGTTTTCTTATATTGACGGCATCTATATCACCTGCTACCGCAAGGCAACAGAGTGGATTCTGAAATGGCCTTTGATACTGGGATGGATGGGAATGTTTGCCGTGCTGATAGGGTATATGTTTGTGGCTTCCTTCTTCCCGGTATGGATGGGATGGATAGGTATCTTCTTCCTTGCCGGAGCGGTATTCGCCGGACTTACCATCTATCTCTATCACGAAAAGATTTATAACGAGCAGAAGCAGAAGGTTTCCAGGTTCCGTGGTTTCCGCCATATCAACCTCTTCAGTCTGCAATATATCGGCACATTGAGAGCAAAGCGTGTCCGTAAGATGGTGATTATGATTACCGCCATCTTCCTTTTCGATGCCTATCTCTTTGCCTTGCTCCCGGCAGAAGCGGGACAGGAAATGGGGGACAAGGTGGCTATGACTACCCTTTATGTGGCGGGTGCCATCCTGCTGCCATCGGTGGTGTTGTCGCAGTGGACCTTTGGCATTGAGGCAAACTTCTTCCATGGTTTGATGACCAAGCCTGTCAAGGTTAAACAGATGCTGCAGAATTGCTTCTATTATTATATGGTGGTGAGTGCTGTCGCCTTGTTGCTTACCCTTCCGTTCCTTTTCTTGCAGGTCGGAATCGGAATCCAGGTGCTTATCAGCGGTTTCTGTCTGGCAGTATTCATCAATCTCTTCAATCTGCCTACGGCACTCTTCTCTTCCCGTCTGGAGATATTCCAGACTTCCATGTTCAGCATGCAGGGAGCGAATCTGAAGATTAATCTTTATGCCATCGCCTTTCTCTTCCCGCTGGCTGGTGTCTGTGCTGTCTATCATTTCTTCGGTGAGACGGCATGGTTTATCACCTGCGTAACGCTGGCAGTCTTCAGCATCGCCATCCACAAATGGTTCATCGCCAAGATAGCTGCCATCTTCGAGAAGAACAAGTATAAGCGCATGGAGAAGTTTATGGAAAGCTAAGTAAACATTAAACACTACACATTAAACATTAGAATAATGGATATCAAGATTCAGAATCTCAAGAAGATATATAATGGCAATACCGTACTCGATATTGATAATCTGGGTGTTGCAAAGGGCGAGCTGATAGGACTCGTAGGTAATAATGGTGCGGGCAAGACCACTTTGCTCCGTCTGATTCTCGACCTGATTCAGGCTGATGACGGTTTCGTGGAAAGCAATGGACAGAAGGTGAACGAGAGTGAGACCTGGAAGGAATATACCGGCAGTTACATCGACGGCAGATTCCTCATCGACTTCCTCACCCCTGAGGAATACTTCGATTTCATCGCTGATGTTTATCACATTGACGATGAAACCCTGCAGGAGCGATTGGCTCAGTTTGAGGGCTTTATGCACGATGAAATCATGGGAACCAAAAAGTATCTCCGCGATTTTTCTCAGGGCAACCGCCAGAAGATTGGTATCATCGGAGCGATGATCATCAATCCGAAGGTTCTTCTTCTGGATGAGCCGTTCAACTATCTCGACCCATCTTCTCAGATGACTATCGCCCACATGATTCAGCGCATCTGCAAGGAGCAGGGCACCACGGTCATCATCTCCAGCCATAACCTCAACTTCGTTGCCGACATCTCCTCTCGCATCCTCCTGCTGGAGAAAGGCAAGCTGGTGAAGGATCTTCCTAATGCCGATGGTGCTGCCATCGCTGAACTCAACGAGTACTTCGGTATTCAGGCGGAATAAACTTTTTCCGTTAATATTATACAAATTCCATGATATGATTTGTATAATTATCGTTAAATGCTTACCTTTGCACCCAAACGAAGAAAAAAGAATCAATGAGCAAAGGAAAATTAGCTAAGTTTGCGGATATGGAGCGTTTCGAGAACGTGTTCCAGTATCCATATAGTGTAGTAGATGACGTGCCTTTCGATATGAAGGGCAAGTGGCGTGAGATGTATTTCCACAATGATAATCCTATCGTGCTGGAGTTGGGATGCGGCAAGGGTGAATATACCGTGGAACTTGCCAAGCTCTATCCTGAGATGAACTTCATCGGTGTGGATATCAAGGGTGCACGAATGTGGACCGGTGCCAAGAAGGCGATAGAGGAAGGACAGAAGAACGTGGCTTTCCTCCGTACCAACATCGAGATTATCGACCGCTTCTTTGCCGAGGATGAGGTGCAGGAAATCTGGCTCACCTTCTCTGACCCGCAGATGAAGAACCCTCGCAAGCGTCTTACATCTACGTACTTCATGAACCGTTATCGCCACTTCCTCGTGGATGGCGGTATCATCCATCTGAAGACGGACTCCAACTTCCTCTTCACCTATACTACTTATATGGTGGATGGCAACCATCTGCCTGTACTCTTCCGCACAGAGGACCTCTATCATCAGGAGGGTATCGATGAGGAAACCCGTAAGATTCTCTCTATCCAGACCTATTATGAGAGTATGTGGATAGAACGTGGCTTGAACATCAAATATCAGAAGTTTGCCTTGCCACGTGAGGGTGAACTGGTGGAACCTGATATTGAGATTCCGCTGGATGATTATCGCAGTTATCGCCGTGATAAACGAAGCTCAAAGGATACAGCGAAGTAGATTTTTACAATGATTTGAATAAGCTTCCGCAATGCTTTGAATGTCTTTCCTCAAGCGTTATTGGCGTTTGAAGAATGCGTCATAAGTATCTGAAAGAACTAACTGAAGTTGTTCGGAGATACAATAGAAGTTGTTGGAACAGTAAGTTTCTCGAAGCGCACAACAGTTGATATGCGGTCGCACATCAGCTGTTGTGCGCTTGTCTTTCAGCTGTTGTGCATGCGTAGAACAGCTGTTGTGCGGCTTTTTAATGGCAATTCTATTGATTGTCTTTGTTAATCAGGTTGACGACTACTTTTACCATTACATCTTTTTCCTCAGTTCTTCTTTTTGATGAAATTTGCGAAAGATTGAAATGGAAGGAATGTCTTGTTTTTGATTACTTCCAGATTAAATATCAGGACTAGTCTTAGGTTGGGGATATGTATAGTATGTTATGTTCTTCCTATACCTTTTGTTAAATCCGGGAATAATCTTGTTGAATTCAAGAAAAAAAGGTGGAAATGCTTGGCGTTTCCACCTTATTTTATTATATTTGCAGCAAGTTTTTGAAGAAATGCAGTATTCTCAGGGACTGCATGGAACTGGCGAAACGACTAAAAGAACAGAAAAGTAATAACTAACGAAATAAACGACAAAATGATGAACTACAAGAAATTGGCTCTTACCGTTGCGGCTGGAGCGATGGCAACTACAATGATGGCGCAATCAGCACCCAAACTGAATGCCAATAACATCGACGAAGTGATCAAGGCGATGACCTTGGAAGAAAAAGCCCAGATGCTTGTGGGCGGTGGTAACGATGGATTCGTGGGCAGTGGCGCTATGCTCGGACATCAGAAGAAGTTCGTGCCGGGTGCTGCGGGTATTACTGTAGCCATCCCTCGTCTCGGCATTCCTGCTACCGTACAGTGTGATGGTCCTGCCGGAGTTCATATTGATGCTCATCGCGAAGGTGACAGCCGTAGCTACTTTGCCACCGGTTTCCCTATCGGAACCTGTTTGGCTTCTACCTGGAACACCGACCTGGTGCGCCAGGTGGGTGAGGCTATCGGTAACGAAACCCTGGAGTATGGATGTGATGTTGTGCTCGGACCGGGTATGAACCTGCATCGCAATCCGCTCTGTGGCCGTAACTTTGAGTATTATTCAGAAGACCCAATCGTAACGGGTCTTATCGGAACCGCCTTTGTACAGGGTGTGCAGAGCCAGGGCGTGGGTGTAAGTGCCAAGCACTTTGCCGTGAACTCTCAGGAAACTGACCGTACCAAGGTGGATGAGCGATTGAGCCAGCGTGCTCTCCGTGAGTTGTATCTGAAGGGTTTCGAGATGATGGTTCGCAAGAGCAATCCTTGGACTATCATGTCTGCCTATAATAAGATTAACGGTGTTTATGCTCAGGGCAACAAGGGCCTCCTTACTGATATTCTCCGCAACGACTGGGGATATAAGGGAATCGTGGAGACCGACTGGATTGGTAAGCGTGCCGACCTTCCGCTGGAACAGGAAGTTGAGGCAGGCAACGACCTGATGATGCCGGGTTATCCAGCACAGGTGCAGGATATTGTTGATGCAGTAAAGAATGGCAAGCTGGATATCAAGGATGTGGACCGCAATGTTCGCCGTATGCTCGAATATATCGTGAAGACTCCTCGATTCAAGGGATATAAATATAGTGGTGAGCCAGACTTGAAGGCTCATGCTGCCACCACCCGTCAGAGTTCTACCGAGGGTATGGTGCTCCTGAAGAATGATGCAGCTCTTCCTATCCAGGGCTTGAAGACCGTGGCGCTCTTCGGTGTCAACTCTTACGACTTCATGTCGGGTGGTCTTGGTAGTGGAGCCGTTAATGTAGGCTATTCTGTAGATATGGTTACCGGTTTGAAGAATATCGGTGTGGCAACTACTCCTCAGCTTACGGAAATCTATCAGAATTATGTGAAGTATGCCAAGGCTAAGTTGAAGGCAGACAAGAATCCGATGATGTGGTTCCTGGATCAGGGTCAGCCAAAGTTCGATGAAATCGAGATTACCGAGCGTTGTGTGGCAAGCGAGGAGCCAAAGGCAGACGCTGCCATCATCACCATCGGTCGTCAGGCAGGTGAGGGTATGGATCGCCAGATTAATGGTGAGTTTAACCTCAGTCAGATAGAGCAGGATATGATTTTCCGTGTATCTGATGCTTTCCATGCCAAGGGCAAGAAGGTGATTGTCATCATCAACTCTGGTTCTGTGATGGAGACAGCCAGTTGGAGAGACCGTGTGGATGCTATTCTCGTGGCTTGGCAGCCAGGTATCGAGGGTGGTAACTCTGTAGCTGATATCCTGACCGGTAAGGTGAATCCATCGGGTAAGTTGACCATGACCTGGCCTATCGCTGCCACCGATCATCCATCTACTGCCAACTTTGCCAAGGATTACGATATGTACACCTACAAGAACCTGCAGGATAGCAGCAAGGGTAATATCAAGGGTTACGATTATAGCAACCACGAGGAGGATATCTATGTAGGTTATCGCTACTTCGACACCTTCAAGAAGAATGTGGCTTATCCTTTCGGTTATGGTTTGAGCTATACTACCTTCGAGTTTGGCAAGCCATCAGTCAAGGCTAAAGGCAACAATATCGAGGTTAGCGTAACTATCAAGAATACCGGTAAGGTTGCCGGCAAGGAAGTTGCTGAGGTTTATGTCACCGCTCCAAAGGGCGCTTACGAGAAGCCAGCCAAGGAGCTCAAGACCTTCGGCAAGACCAAGTTGCTGAATCCAGGTGAGAGCCAGACTTTGAAGATGACACTTGAAAAGCGCGATCTTGCCAGCTTCGATGAGGCCAACAGCCAGTGGAAGGTAGATGCAGGTAACTATCTCTTCAAGGTAGGTAGTGATGTAGAGAACATCAAGGGTACTGCTACATTGAAGGTGGCAGAATATACCGAGAAGACAAGCAATGCCTGCGCTCCTAAGGTTCAGTTGAACTATCTGAAGCAGAAGTAGCTTATGTAAACAATATTCTAGAAAGAGATAATCTAGAAAAAACTCCCGGAAAATGGGGGAAGAAGAGATTGAAAATTTTCCCTTACGAGATATTTTTCACCACATTTGGTCTGTAAAGTTATTTCTTTATAAATTTCGCGGCACCTATTTTCCTATCCTCAAAAGCAAAGAACTCCCGTCTCTTTTCTGAGATGGGAGTTCTTGTTTAAAAGGAATACTGGGCGGAAATCATCAGTTCGCGGGGGCGAAGATGATAGCTGTCGGTCAATGTACTGATGCCGCTATAGATGGTTTCCATATAGTTCTTCTTGTTGAAAAGGTTTCGAAGCTCTGCAGAAAGGCGGAGCTTTTTCATTCTCCATACTGCCGAGGCATCGCCAAGAAGGGTGTTTAGGTGGTTGCCCTCTTGCAGCTCATTGTGATAATGTACGAGCGAGAAGGAGAGGTCCACATGGCTGATGGTAGCGGTGGCAGATACGCTTTGACGCCAATTAAATAACGATGACTTCGCCATTTTTTGACGTTTCGAGTTGTAAAAAGAGAATTCTCCCTCATAGCTAAAGGCACACCAGGACGGCGAGAAGTCGATACTAGGCTTCACTGTATAGTTGTCGGCGGTGTAGCTGATGGCTTTGCCGCTGCTGTATTGCTCCCCCTTGCTGTAGTTGTAACTGCCCTCCAGGCGGGTCTTCAAATGAAGGTCGTAGAAGCCCTTCGATATGTAGAGTGATGCCCCTAGGTTGTTGCTCTTGCTGTCCTGCTTATATAATGAGGTATAGTATTTGCCATCCTCGATGCGTAGGTCGGATGCCGTATTCATCCAGTTTTTGCTGGCATTGACCGATGCGCTGAAGAAGATTTCCTTGATAGGGCGCTTGTAGTCGTAACTCAACTTGCCATAAAGAGAGCGAGTTATCGGAATGATGTCGCTCGAAGCGTACCAAGAGCGATAACTTTGACGATATTGCTTCATGGCGTAGTTGGTGGCATTGCCTGTTCCTGTACTGTATCCTGTGTAGATAGTCAACTCTCTACGGAAATCCAATTTCTTATATAAGTAAAGGTAGGGTGATATGGTAAGTAGAGTTTTCTGTGGATAGGTGAAGCGTTCCCAGATGAAATCGGGAGAGAACGACATACGGAACGTCTCGGTCTTGTATTGCCAGTAAGGGGTGAACTTCCCTGTGATGTTAAGACTGTTTTGGCCGATTCCATCGCTTCTTTCCTGATATTTCGCATAGATGTTGTTGAGGTCGATACTCATTCTATATTCCTGTGTCCAGTGGAAGCGATTCCTCATCCACTGTAAGGCGTGGGCTGTATGCCAAAGGTTGGTGCGGATGCGATTCCGCTCTTCGTTAACGTAGAGGTCCGCCACACCATGGTGATAGTCGGCAGTGCTACGCCAAGAGAGTTGACTTTTCTTGAAGACGAAGAGGCGGTAGATACTTGCCGATAGGTCGAGCTTTGGGATGCGGACACGTTGGGTAAGCGTGTCGTTGATGTTTGACAAACCGTCGCTTTGTGCTGCGCTGAGGCTGATGCTCTCGTTGCCATAATGTTCAGCCTTGTTTACCTTGTTCTCCCATTGCAGATTGAAGGCATCGCTGATCATCGTCTTGTGGTTGTGCTCCGTGGTAACTGTGGGAGCTTCGCCGCCGAGGTCGTAGATACTCATGTTCTCTCGCTCTTGTCGGGTTACCGTACGAAGATAGTTGGCTTCTATGCGAGTCTCTGCATCGTCCTTGTTCTTCTTGATATGGTTGATGGAGTATTTTTGCGAGGTGTTGAAGCGCAGGCGTTCTTCGTCGATAGGAGCGTCAAGCGATGGTACTGATATCCATGATGGAAGGGAGGCAGGAGCCAGACGATTGCTGTAAGATGCGAGTTGGTTAAGTGCATAGCCGAGATTTTTACCTGTTCTGTCGTATTCTGCATCATACATCATCTGTTTCTTCTTGCCAATTTGCATGATATTGATGCTTCCGCCTATGTGGGACGGATGCCCTACGAGCATGTAAGGCTTGAGAGTGGGCATCAGTTTGTCGCGGGCACTGTCTTTCAGGGCGATGTTCATCGCTACATTATCCGTAAAGGTCTTGTTCTGGAGCGCCTTGATAGGCTGGTCATGCTCGATGACTTCGGCCTTTTTCACATCTTTCGCCTTGATGTTCTCCTCTAGTTGGTTATATTTGCCATCGGTCAGGTCTAGACCTTCCACGGTGAATCGGTTGATGGGCTTACCATTGTAGTTGATACGGCCATTCTTCTCTATATCCACGCCCGGCAGCTTTTTCAATACATCCTTCAGACTGTTGTCTCGTTCATTGGCAAAGCGAGTGAGATCGAAAGAAATGGTATCCCGCCCTGTGATACGAGAGCCTTTCACCTGTACTTCCTTTAAGACAAAAGCTGTTGAAGCCATACTGATAACGGTTTCTTTTTCCGATGAAACCGCCGTTTTTTGCTTTTTATAGCCCATATAGGTAGCTTGTAGCATATCGCTGGCTTGCTTTTGTGCTATGGGAATCAGGAAAGTTCCGTCTTCCTTGCTGCGTGTAAACTTCAAGGGCTTTCCATTGCGCAGCAGAGTAACTGATACGTTGGCCAGGCGGTTGTGTGTAAGTGAATCTTCCACATAACCGCTAATCTTCTCTTGGGCAAACGCATGGCACGCCACGAACAGAATAGTGAAAAGAACTATTATTTTCTTCATCTTTTTTCTCTCTTTTCTATTTTACCTTAGACACTTATCTTGCTAATGTCTTTAAGACGCTTGTCTGGCAAAAAAGTAAACTGCTAATTATCTTTCAATCGGATTGTATGGCTCAGCACGCTTGGAATGCTTCAGGATATTTCCTTTTTCATCCTTGATCTTTACAATTGCAGCATACTTGGCATCTTGTAGCAGATAACCGATTGGATCGGCATAGTATTTTTTGTAAATGGAGATCAATGATTTGCGGTCGATAGGCTCGAAAGTCTTACCTTTATAATAGATAGGTATGGAGCCTTTGCCTGTTGTGAGTCCTACAGCCGTAAATCCATAATCGTTCTCGGAGTCGTGAGCCTTGAGTATCAATCCCGGCAGTCCGCTCAGTTTCCAGGGACCATTGTCAATAGGGATGTCTTCCGTATACCAAGCTATCCATGTTCTACCCTTAAACTTGGCAATTGCCTGGTGGCACTCGTAACCGCAGATGGAATCGATGCTGTCTGTGAGTTGCCAGTCTATCGGTTCCATCGGCTCTATGCACACATATCTGTCGGCAGCAAAGAAATCGAGATAGGCAGTCTTGCCCGGTTCTGGATAGTTCTTATATACTTTCCAATTAATCTGTCCGCCATTACCGGAGAAATTAACAGGTATTCCTTTTGCCATATTCGCAGAGATGGTAGAGTCTCTTAGGAATATCGGATAACTGTAGAATGCGGAGTACTTATTGCCAATCTGCAAGAGCATTTTCTCTTCGATGCGGCCAATGATGGTGTCGGTCTTGGTATATTTCTTTTCGTAAATATACTCGGCATCATATACTACCTGATACTTTACCTGATCAATGGAATCTCCCATGCCAATGCTTGATTCATCAAACAGGTTTACTGTTTGAGCTCGAAGCATGCAAGCATACAGTGCAAGCCATGCCATCAATAATACCTTTTTCATAATCTTCGTCTATTTATTCATTATTTTATCTGTTTCATTCGTTTTGTGATGCAAAGGTACTGGGATTATTCGATGAAATCGATGATTTCTGTTACTGAGTTATTACTTTTGCTTCTTTTCGCCTATTATTATTTTATTACTCTTGCCTTTGTTTACGGATTTTTCAGTAACTTTGCCGTCAAATTCAAAAGATCAGGAATGTATGAAAAGTAACAGTAAGCTGAAAATAGTGTGGATGGTATGTGGGGTAGCAATCGTATTGTTGTTCTGCACGCAGGCATATTGGCTCCATCTTCAATGTCAATATAGCTTAGACCAGCAGGTAGAGCAATTCAAAAAGGATTGTGATGAGGTGTTAGCGCAAGATTTGAAGAATAGAAAAAAGTTGCAGGAGAATTCATCTACGAAAGGTAGAAGAGATACGGTTATGCTTAAGATAGAATCTGAATATGATATGAAGAAGGGATGTAGCCGTACTACGCTTTCTTTTTGGAACAATCACCGCTTTCTTGTCCGTTTGAATGATCCTGATCTTACGGGTGATGATGCTTATCTCATCATCAGCAGATATCTGGCTAATATAGGTAAGCATCCCTCGTTGGCTTCTTATCAAAGATTACTGGATGATAAGGGATATGGGAAGATATCCTTTTTTCGCCATCTGGATTACAAGACTGTCTTCCTGAATGCAAAATATGATGTCGAAGGCAGATGGTCACGTGTGGTGACGGTAAAGTATCAGACGAACCCAATGTTTCGCCAAGGTATTTCTTTTCAGGTGCCCATTCCTATTACTCGAACGCTCAAAGCCATGATGTGGCAATTGATAGGAAGCATCTTTCTCTTTTTCATCTTGATAGGATGTCTGTATTATCTGGTTAAGACCATAGTCTTCCAGAAACGCATTGATGGCATTCGCCATGAGTTCCTGAAGAATATGATTTATGAGTTGAAGCAACCGAAAGAAGACGACAAAGGTGAAGAATCTGCTGTTTTTATCGGTTCCATTGCTTTCTACTATGCACAGAATGAACTGCTATGTGGTAATTCCAGAGTAGTCATCACATCTCGTCAAGCTGAAATTCTGAAGCTTCTTGCCGAGAACCAGAACCAGCTTGTAGAGCGGGATTTCATACTGAATGAAGTATGGGGTGATGACTCATAC
>OJKP01001730.1_pt1 | contig 11699 bp, 24 predicted proteins | sample 1596521 | NCBI WGS metagenome assembly OJKP01 (sample SAMEA4350130, study PRJEB24818) | metagenome | biome: human; feature: gut; material: faeces | place: Denmark | collected 2013-09
AGATAATAGTCGCCGTATTTTGTGCACTGTTCCAGATAGGACGTGCCGCTGGTGAGGGCAAGGTCTTGCAGCCATTCCGCATAGAGGACAGAGACCTTTTTCCTTCCGTCCCGGATGCTGTCGTCAAGCCATGCGTCCGCCTTGGCATTTGCTTCCCTCTGCCCAGTCCGGCCCGGCGTGGAGCTGTAGAAGCTCTTCATCACGCCGTTCTTCTGAACCCTGATTCGCCAGCGGTTTGTACATTCTTGCCACTCGGCGGTGTTCGTTCGCTTCTTCAATGAAACACGCCTCCCCTCATGTCCTTATAAAAGTAGTAGGCTCTCCGGACGTATTCCTCTGTGGTGTCCAGCGCTTCCGCAATCTCGCAAGCATCCATGCCGCGCTTCAGCAGTGCCAGCAGCGTTTCTTCCGGTATCGCGTGAAGTATGTACCACCGGTCAGCCCTGACCTCATGGCGCTCTCGCAGATCATAGGGCGTGAGCCGGGTATAAAACCCACCGTATATGCAATGCCCTATCTCATGACCCAGCCGGGCGGCTTCTTCAGTCCTCGTGAACTGCCGGGTGCTGTCCATGCCGATGCAGCAGTGGCCATTCACTTCCATGCTCATGCTGCCGGTGTTTGGTAGCGGAAAATTGTAAATGTCGATGCCGTTTTCATTTGCCACGTCATAAAGTTCATTTAGTCTGTCCATTCGCATCTCGCTCCTTTACGAAACGAGCGAAGCTCTTGACCTCTTCAAATTGAGCGTCGGTCACGTCCCCGCCCCCAAAGAGTGCAAATTTGATATCGTCATCTGTTACCTCGCGGCTATCTGCTGCGGGGCTTTTTTCTTTTTCCGGCTGCGCAGCTTGAACGCTGGGCGCTGTCGGGTCGTCAGTTTCGCCAAATAGGTATGCGCTAGTCGTTCCTAGCTGTTCGGCGCAAAAATTCACGAATGCTCTTGGAGGTTCGGTTCCACGCTTTTCAAACATTCTAATGTAGTTGTCCGCGTGGCCAGTTTCTAAGCAGAGAGCCTTTCTCGTTAGATGCTTTTTGTTAATCAAGTCATCCAAACGGTCGTATCTGAAACTGCTTTTTGCGGGAGAAGGGTCATCAGTCTCTCCGTTCAGGTATGCAACGCTTGTGTTCAGCTCTTTTGCCCAAATCTCAAGAATTTCCGGCTTCACGTTCTTTGTTCTACGCAGATTGCTTCCAGCTTTGTCCGGCATGCCGACCATCTTATATAGGTGAGCCTGTGTTTTGCCTGACTTTTGGCAAAGGGCGTAGAATCTATCAAACTGGAATGAGCCATAGTCAACATCGAGCGGTGACGTTGTCAGGCCATCGTCTATATCATCCACGAGACCATTTATGTACTCAACAGATGTACCAAGGATTTCTGCGATAGCAGGTAGATATTTCGATGGAACATTAGCATTTCTGCCAGAAATCTCTGAAAGATAGCCATTGCTCTTTCCAATCTGCTGACTGATAAAGTTTAGCTTTAGGCCCCTCATCTTTGCAATTTCTCGAATTTTCACGATATTCCCTGCATTTTGGATAGGGTTTCCACCTGTTGTCTGGCCCATGAAGTACACCTCCGAAAGATAAAAAAACAGAAAAGAAAGAAAAAAGTTTAGAAATAGTATTTACAATCCTGTGATAAAGTAGTATAATCAAAACAGAAAAAGTAGTCGCTTCTTACAAAGATAGTACCACCAAAGAAGTAATAAATCAATAACAAAGAGGTAAAAAACATGAAGTACATCGACATCAACGCAAAGTTCACCGCAGCCGTCAGCAGCTACATCGCACATGGCTACATCATCAACACCGCTTCAATGTCCGGCAGTCAGGGCGAAGTCGCCCACATTGACCTGACCAACGGCAAGCAGATTGTCCGCGTCCTGCTGGACAGCTTCACCGAGTGGGAAGATTACAACAATCTGAAAGGCCTGAAGCTCGTGGTCGGCATCGCCACCGACAACGTCAAGCCGAACGACAACCAGCGCCGCGATGTCATCTGGAACAACCGTTTGGAAGTCATCTCCTGCGAGAAGTTCTACGAGGTGAGCAGCAACTGCGACGATTCCGCGTTCTATGGAACGCGAGAGGAAGCCACCGCAGCCAACAAAAAGCGCTTTGAGCGCTACTGCCGCCACGATTGCCGCATCAAGAAGCACCTTCCCGAAAAGGCTTCTCCGCTGGTCAAGGAATTCGTTCGCCGGAAGTTCGGTCTGAAGCGTGTTGTGGTGAGCAACATCCAGATCACCAAGCAGAACAGCGTATATACCGTTATCTACAACAATCACAGCGCACAGCTGCACTGATTCAAAGGAGGATAAGAACATGATGGTCGAGTTCAAGCAAGCACATCTGGAAGCGGAGTACAAGGAAGCGGGCTATGCCCACATCATCGCCAACGGCTATATCTGCCGCTGGCCCAGCAACGAAACGTTTGCAACAGCTCTCGCCTGCGGCGAGGTCGAGTTCTTCATCCCCGGTGGGACGTGGGAACCGGTCCCCGCGCAGGAGTTCGAGGAGCCTATGCACGAGGAGTATCTGGCACAGGTCAAGTTCGCCTTTGCTCCTACCCGCTGGGCGAACGCAATCTGGCACACTTCCCCCACGGCCAAGCGGTACGCAAAGACGATGGCCGAGGCACAGGAGGCAATCCAGACACTAGAGAACCGCTATCCGAACGACCCGCAGCAGCAGGTCATCGAGAGCCGCATCCGCATTCGGATGGTAACCGACTGGGAAGAAGTCGAGGGCTGAACCGTAACCCGCCTGACGATGGCTGCATGGCAGCAGCCGAAACCACCCGGCAGCCAGCCGGGGAGGTCGCGGGAACCACCGCAATCAACAATCAATTTTCGGAGGTATGAAAAATGTCTGCAAACGTTGAAACGATGTTCTATGTCCGGGAGAAGCCTTGGCACGGTCTGGGGAAGATGGTGCAGGAAGCGCCCACCAGCGCGGAGGCTCTGAAGCTGGCCGGTCTGGACTGGACGGTCGAGGCCCGTGATATGTGGCTGAACGGCGGTTACGAGCCGATTCCCGGCTACAAGGCCAATGTCCGCAGCTCGGACAACAAGGTTCTGGGCGTGGTCAGCAACAAGTACCGCATCGTCCAGAACGCAGAGGCTTTCGCGTTCACGGATGCGCTGATCGGCGGCGATGTCCACTATGAGACAGCTGGCAGCCTGCTGGACGGAAAGAAGATTTGGCTGCTGGCAAAGCTGCCCGATTCCGAAATCTGCGGGGACAAGACTGAAACCTATATGTGCTTCTCCAACACGCATGACGGCTCCGGCGCTGTCCGCGTCTGCATGACCCCGGTTCGCGTGGTCTGTAACAACACGCTGAACATTGCGCTGGACACTGCGCAGCGGGCATGGAGCGTCCGTCATGTGGGCGATATCAACACCAAGCTGGTAGAGGCCCGGCAGTGCTTGGACATGGCCAACAAGTACATGGACGAACTTGCAACCCGCGCCGACCAGATGGCAAACACCACGGTCAGCGATGCCCGGCTGCGGGAGATTCTGGACAGCCTGTTCCCGGAAGCTGACGATATGACCGACCGCCAGAAGCGTCATGTGCAGGACATGAAGGACGGTTACATGGTCTGCATGATGGCTCCGGACCTCTTGAAGTTCCGCAATACCGCATGGGGCGCGGTGAATGCAATGAGCGATTTCGTCACCCACAGCGCACCGCACCGCAACACGAAGGACTATCAGGCGAACAACTGGAACAACGTGATGAACGGCCACTTCCTGATGGATGCCATGGCAAAGGCCGTCACCCGGTAAATATTTGATGGCTGTGCTATCCGGCCTGACGGGCATTCAGAGGATTGTTTGAGCGCCAGAACATGAAGTAAGGAAGGAGTGCAAAATGCGCATGGAAAGAAAGCCGGAAATTGGAGATGTAATGTTCCATGTATGTGAGCATCTCTACTACGTCCCGGAGCACGCGGCTCCGTTGAGCGAATACTGCGTCTGTGAGGCCGCAGTCGTGGGCTTTCTGAAAGGCGGGTACACCGAGGTGAAGCTGGTCGGGAAGAATCCGGGAGGTTTCAATACGCCCTATCACTACAAGATGGCCGAGGTCGGCAGCAAGGTGTTCTTTGACGCCCACTCCGCCGCAAAGTACGCCGAAAGCCTGACTGTATATGCGGAGCAGCATTGGAGTTGGGCAGGCGCACAACTTCGCAGGCCATACAAGGATTTATTGGAGGCGGGAAGCCGTGGCAAGGTTGATATCGGAATACCACTCCATCGGCATTGATGTTTGAAAGGAGATGACCGCATGAAGAAACTCAAAATTGCAGCAGCCCCGCCGAGGGGCAGCTATCACCGCATTCCGTATTTCGCCCTTCGCGGGATGTTTCAGGTTCGCGGCTATCAGGATCAGGAGGTCGCGCAGGCTATCGGGATAAGCCCAAGCACCCTTTCCACCAAGATGCAAGGTCATTCCGCGTGGACGAGCTGCGAGATTGCCGCTATCTGCGAGCTACTGGAAATCCAGCAGAAGGACATTGGGAAGTTCTTCTTCCCACAGGCAGAGCAGCAGAAAGGAGCATGAAGATGAACAGCGGAGCACCCAGTACGGCCAAGGAGCCGAACGCTCTTGTTGACCTGAAGGGCAAGCTGGAAGAAGAAAAGGCCCGCCATGCCCACATGATTGCGGTCAACAAGTATTTCCGAGAACGCGGAACGGTCAATGGCTGCGATGGCGTTGGTAGCTGCGAAAAGGCCATGATCGAGGGGCGGCTGAAAATGGGAGACCATTCGCCGTTCCTGCCGTGGCAGTTCAGCAGCTCCAAAGACCGCATTCGCCGGTTGCAAGCCCGCATCAGGGACGCAGAAGTGGCAATTGCAGCCGGTTCGCAGCCGGTCAAGGTCGATGGGCTGCCCGGCGTTGCCTACTACGAGAACGGCGCTCTCATGCGGGTACAGCTTATCTTTAAGGACAATCCCGGCCCGGAGGTGCGCGGTATCCTCAAAGGAAACGCTTTCCGATGGTCGTATTCGCAGCGGGCATGGCAGCGCATCCTCAATGAGAATGGCAAGCGGGCGGCCCGCGCAGCGCTGGAAGAAATCAAAATCCTTCAGGGAGGACAAAACGATGAATGACAAAGAACGTCAGAGCACAGCTGACATGGAGGAAGCCCGCGCAAAGCTTCTTGAATGCTTCCCCGGCAGCTTCATCAACGACCGGGAGGAATTTATTGCCCACCCGCGCACGAACCAGTATTTCATTCTGCGGGACTGCAAGACAGTTGAAGCAGTCGAGGCAAAGGTACTGGAATACCTTTCGCGACCTGCGTTCAAAACGCAGCCGTATTCGCAGGAGTGGAGGAACCGGAGGTTCCACGAGTTTATGCTGGCCGGGGTCAATGCTTTTCTGGACACAGACTTTTCCGAAGAAGATATGGAGCTGATTTACACCTATATGGGCAGTGGCATCAAGCGCGGCCTGACGCTGGCCTTTATCGACCACGACATGAGCATGAAGTGGCTTAAAAATTGGATTTCCGAAAACTGAAAGGAGTGTTTACCATGAACGGAATGTTTTATCGCGGTGAGGTCTACTATGTGCTGCCGGACGGCAACGAGGTCGGCAGCGAGCAGCACAGCGGGCGGCCCGCTATCATCGTCAGCAATAACCAGAACAACAAGAACGCGGCCACGGTCGAGATCGTCTACCTGACCACGCGGGAAAAGAGAGCCATGCTGACGCACGTTTACATCAGCACCGCACAGCTGCCCTCGACCGCGATCTGCGAGCAGATTTTCACGGTGGACAAGACCCGGCTGGGCAGCTATTCCGGCAAGCTGACGGAACGCGAGATGAAGGATGTTGAGTTGGCCATGATGGTGAGCCTCGGCCTTGACAACTACCTGTCCAAGCCGAAGCCGGTCGAAGCTCCTACCGTTGCAGCAGTGCCGGTTCCGGCTCCTGTCGCCGTCCCTTCGGTGTCCGACATCAGGGGAGATCTGGAAAAGCTCCGTGTGCAGCGTGACACCTACAAGGAACTGCTCATGGAAGTCATCGGCAGAAAGTGAGGTATCATGATGTCTGGAAACATTGGCGAGAAAATCCGCACGGTGCGGAAGGATGCCGGTTTGACGCAGACGCAGCTTGCGAAACGGATGGGCGTAACAAAACAGACCGTACACCTGTACGAAAGTTGCGAAATGAACCCTAAAATCGACACTGTTGTGAAGTTCGCTGAAGCACTGAAGGTTCCTGTTGAATATCTGGTCAGCACGGAATCAGACTGCGCACATCATTGGGTCAGCGTCAAAGTTCGCTTGCCGGAGCTGGACGAGGACGAACCATTTGCCCGCTGCATTGTGAATATCATTCGGTGGTGTGAGGGCTGGACAGACATTTGGAGCCAGCCGGAACCCGACTTGAATGAAGAAGAGTTCACTGCTGCTGCCGTCTATAACCCGGAGCAGAAAACTTTCACAGTGTATGATGGCTTTGGCGGCTCGATGGTGATAAACGCTCTACTCGACCCGACTGATTTCAGCGGCGCATCCGGTACGCGCATCACTCACTGGAAGCCGATGCCGATACCGTTCGGAGTTTGGGAGAAGGAGGAATTGAGAGGATGAATTTTGAATTGAAGCCCTGTCCGTTCTGCGGCGGCTCTGCCCGTATCGAAAACGCTGGCGAGGGCAGCTACCGCGTTGTCTGTTCCGGCTGCGGAGCGAGAAGCGGGCGCATCTTCGTGAAGCGGTGGCACAGCACTAAGTTCGTGGCGCAGGGCCAAGTCGCAAAGCTGTGGAACGTGCGAGTTCCGGCAGCACCGGAGCTGATAGAAGAACCCTCTCCGCTGTTGGACTACATCAAGCAAGAGGTTCCGTTCCGTCTGAAAGAAATCTTCAACATCCCGGATGAAGCCCTGAGCCAAACCGCTGTCGATGACTGCATTTTTGAGCTGTACGACAACAGTGATGTGATGTTTGACTACGACAGTCTGGACGACTTCTTGACCGGCATTTTGGAAAGGAACGGAATCCACCCGGATGATTACAAGGAGGAATCGAAATGAAGCCCGAAGGAAAAGCGGTTCTTTTGAGCATCCGACCAGAGTGGGCTGGCAAGATTTTGACCGGCAAAAAGACGGTGGAAGTCCGCAAGACCCGGCCACGGCTGGAAACGCCGTTCAAGGTTTATATCTACTGCACGAAAACCGCTGAAAGATGGTTACGGACTGTTCCTGTTCAAGGCTGGCAGCGGCTGGATGGTTTCGTTATTTGTGAATTCACCTGCTACAAGATAGACACTATTCAGCGAATGGGAATCGACAATAATTTTGATTATTGCTATCTATCTCTCAACGAATTCGGAAACGATGATATAGCGATAGAGATACGAGATATCAAAAAATCCTGCATTCCAAAGTCCGAACTGAACTCCTATGCAAAATCTGCGCCAGAGCTGTTTGCGTGGCATATCTCCGACCTGAAGGTTTACGACAACCCAAAACCGCTGTCTGACTTCTCCAAGCATGGCTTTAGTGGTCTGTGCGGAACAAACGTCTGCGGGAATGAGGATTGCAAGTATTATGAGCCTTCTGGCGATTGGATGACGCCGCCGACCTGCGGCCTGAATGGATATTGCTCGTTGCACCGCCCGCCTCAAAGCTGGTGCTATGTGAGGGAGGAATCGAAAGATGAGTGACCGCCGAATCGTTGACATCGCCCCGCTTCTGGACAATCTGAAGAAGGAGCTTGACAAAGAATGCGACCATCCCACAGCAGTATGCAGTGATGAAGCGATTGCAGATGAGATTGATAATCTGGAGGCCCTGCCCGTCATCGACCCGAAAGAGATGCTTTCCGCGCTCTGGAAGAACACCAAGACCGACCCGCCAAAAGAGGAAGATGCTGGCCAGCGGGGCATGGTGACTGTGTGGTACAAAGGAGCTGAAACCGCCTTGCCAATGCTTTGGTGGATGGTGGAAGAAAGCGCGGATAAATATCCGTATTGGATGCCGATGCCCGAGCCGCCGAAGATGGAGGGATGAAAATGTACGATTGTTCAACTTGCCCAGCGCGTCAGAGCTGCCTCGCAGCAGCGCAGCCGGGTTCCGTCTACTGCGCGATTAAGCTGATGCAGACCGGTGCGTCAAAGGCTGACATGGAGCCTACCGAACCGAAGCCGCTGCCCACCTACTGCCCCTACTGCGGGAAGCCGCTGCGCATCATCGGCGTCGAGCGATTCTGCTCCAATGTCAACTGCCTGAACCGTTACCAGCCGATGGGGAGGTGAAAAAATGAGAGTCTGTTCGTTGAAGCACCGGGACGATGAGAGAAACGACCCCGGCCATATCGTTGCAGAGTTCAGCGGTGAAGAGATGATCGCCCTGAACAAGATGGTGTATCACGCCACGAAAGAGCTGCACGGAAAGTCTGATGCTCTGGAACTGTACAAGAGCATCTATCTCCTGAACGCCCTTGTGCAGCATGGGAATCTGGACACCGAAGACATCTTGATTCTGGACGAGATAGACACTCGGCTGCATCAGGGCAGCCAGAGCGGGGCCGCAGAATGAAGCAATACTGCCGTTACTGCTGCAACGCCTGCCTGAACGATGACGAGCTGGCCTATTGCAGCTACAAAGACGGGATGCTGGACGGCCCTGCCCTGCGGCGGCTGAACCACTGCAAAGGCTTCCTGTTTTGCGAGCTGGACGTTCTGACACAAACCCGCATCTACCAGCCGAGGGTCGCAAAGCCCCCAGCACCCTCCCCGGAGGATTTCGGGCAGCAAACCCTGTTTTGATATGCGAAACCGGCGCAACCGGTATTTTTTTGGCTTTTCTTTAGAAAAATCCAGAAATAGTACAGAAAAAACACAGAAAAGGTATTTACAAATCTGTAATAAAGTAGTATTATAAAAACAGAAAAACAGCACCACACAAAACAGGAGGAGCAGAAAATGAAATTCTATTATGACGGAGTGCTGATTTGCTCAGCCAAGACCAAAGAGTGCAAGTACGCAATTGTCTATCCGGACAGCAAGAAAGTATGGGCGATGCATTCCCGGCATTATTCCTTGGCGGCCGCTCAGGAGATGCTCAAAAGGGTAAAGCGTGGAATGTCGTTTTACGACCCAGAAAAGGCCGCATCCATGCGTGTTGTTCCACTTGAAAAATGTGATTAACCCCACCTGATGATGGCCCTGCGGCAAGGGCCGAAACCGTCCGGCAGGCAGCCGGGCGGTCGTGGGAGCCACAAACTATCTTTTCAATCTGCGAAATCAAGGAATAAGGGAGGACAAAACAATGCTGGACAAGAACGGAATCGAGATCAAGACCGGGGACGTCGTAAGAATCACCGGGGCGTACTTCAAGACAGACAATGCGCTCTACTTTGTGGAGCACAGCGTAGGAGACCCCGACTGGTGCGGGAAAGACAATTGCCTGCTGAAAATCAAGCGTAACGGCGAGCTGAGCAAGGCGAAGAACTCGACCTGCTATTGGCCGATCATGGTCACGGTCAGCGGCTACGAGAATCGCCTCATCGCACGGGCGTGGAACAACGATCACGCACAGATTGAGATTGTCGAGGGCATCGACAAGACCCACATCGCTGAGTATTTCAAGGACAGGGCGCAGCAGTGTGACAAGTGGATTGAGCGGTACACTTGGGATTTTGGCGCAGATAGCAACTCCGTCAAGAAGCAGGAGCAGTACAAGGCATTTTACGAATCCGTTGTGGCAAGATTGGAGGTCTGAACAATGAAGCATCTAACACTTGCAGAAAGCACATACAACCAGATTACCGATGGGGTCAATGACGGTCTCACCGTCTGGCACTTGAGAAAAAACACTCTTAGACGGCTGGGAGTGACCGGCAGCGGATTTCTTGTTGGAAGTCTTTTCGATGCGGACGGAAACTTTTTACACGACGTTGTAATCTCTCGCAAAGGGAAAAGCAATCCCGCCTGATGATGGCTGCGTGGCAGCAGCCGAAACACCCGAAAGGGTGTCGCGGGAGCCTACCGCAGAAAGGAGGCACAGAACGTGTCTGAATATTACAGCACCAAACAGGCAGCAGCAGTCCTCGGCGTATGTTCCGCAAGAGTGCTTCAGATGAGGAGAGAGGGCAAGCTGATTGCCTATTCGCACGGCGAGAAGGGCAGCAAGAGCAAGTTCTTCTTCAAGGTCGAGGATGTGGAGTTTTACAAGCTCCACAAGAACGATGCCAAGCCGCTGCCCCCACTGCGCCCGGTCGGCGCAGAGAAGGGCAGCGCGTAAGATATCAAGATGGGAGGACATGAAAAATGCGTAAGGTTGTGAAATTGGCGACTGCTGCGCTGGCTCTGGTCGGTGCATGGAAGGTCGCAAGCTGGATGTGCGAAGGAACTGCGTGGCTGCTGGTCAATCGTGGATTCTGGGAGCCGCAGGCTGCTGCTGAATCAGCGCCGTGGATTCTGTTTGCGCTGGGCAGCGGGCTGGCAATGTCTTTGTACGGAATGTACGAGGACAGCCAGCGGTACAAGCGCAGCAGCCCCTATGGCCGCGTTCAGCACAGCGAGCGCCGCAACGACAACAGCAGAAAGGCGGGCTAAGGCATGAACCCGATGTACGACCTTGCGCTGGACGGCTACGGCCCGCCGTTGGAACCGCCTGAAGGGTACTACTTCATGACGAACGCCCAGATGGCCGAACAGGCCGAGCGGAAAGCCGCAGAACAGGAGGATGAATATGACGAATGAGTTGACAATTAAGATTCAAGCGCCGGAGCTTCCGGCGGTCATCTGGAACAAAGATGACATCCAGCGGAATCTTGACGAGATGCTGGCAGACTACAAGGGCCGGGTCTATACCCCAGAGAGCATCAAGAGTGCTAAAGAGGACCGGGCGAAGGTCAACAGCTGGAAGCGGCAGCTTGGCGAGGGTGTAACGGCTGCCCGGAAGTTTTACCTGAAGCCGGTCGAGGAACTCGGCAGCGCGGTCAAGGAGATGCAGGCAAAATGCGATGAGATTTCCGGAGCGATTGACGCACAGGTCAAGGCTGTGGAGGCCGCCGAGAAGGAAGAAAACGCTTATACCCTGCGCCTGATCTACCGGGACAACATCGGCGAGTTGGAGACCCTTATTCCGTTTGAGCGCCTGTTAGACAGCCATTGGCTGAACAAGACGTTCGCCATTGCGGAGGCAAAAAAGTCCCTGTGCCAGTCCATCGAGAACATCCGCAGCGATTTGGAATTTATCCGGGAGAACTGCGGGGAGGATGTGGAGCCGTGTACCACGGAATATCTCCGCAACCTGAGCACCAACGAAGCCGTTCGCGAGCATAACCGCCGCGAAAAGTCCCGACAGGCGCAGAGGGAGGCAGAGGCCGCGAGAAAGGCGGCAGAGCTGGCACGGGCCGCCGCTCCTGTAATTATTCCCCCGACTGCCGAAGAACGCGAGATGAAGGCGAGAGCCGCTGCTGCAACGCAGGCAAACGCATTTATCACGCCGGAAGGTCGTCTGGACATGGAAGCGATGCAGAGCTTCGCTGCTGCACAGGAGGTTCCCTCCCGCAAGCGCTATTACTTCTGGGTCGAGTTCACCAAAGAGGACATTGCATGGTTCCGCAACGCTGCCAAGGAACGCGGGTTCGATTTCGGCAGCATCAAATAATCTTTAACATTCTAGGAGGTAACAAAAATGGGTTTCACTTCACGCGCTGGCGCTG
>OJKP01001734.1_pt1 | contig 11658 bp, 11 predicted proteins | sample 1596521 | NCBI WGS metagenome assembly OJKP01 (sample SAMEA4350130, study PRJEB24818) | metagenome | biome: human; feature: gut; material: faeces | place: Denmark | collected 2013-09
CCGGTAGGAAGCCCGCTTCGTCCTGCGTGCAGGCGGCAAGGCCGAGCAGCAGGGCGATGGCTGCGGATATATGGATGGTTGTTCGTTTCATGATGCGTGTTGTTTAGGGGTTGTTATTGTTTCTTTTCAGTACGGGCAGGCCGTCGGTGCCGAGTGCCCACAGGTAGTCGTTACCGGTGAGGGCGGGGTTCATGCCGTCGACGGCTGTCTGCCATTTCACGGTCGCGCCGTCCACCTTCGTGGCAACTACCGTTCCTCCTTCATTACGGAGTACTCCTTGCCCGGCATTGCCTCCCCAATAACAGGAAGTTATATTCTTGTAGTTGAAACGCACTATAGTTCCACAGCCAGACTCATCTATCAATGTGCCGTTGAACCAGCAAGCGATGATATCGCCATAATTTGCATTGGCTATACCACCACTATGTACAGTAAGTTTTCCAGTCACAGAGCAGGCAATGATTTGGCCATGATTTCGGTCCACCATTCCAGCAGCTCCTCCACTACTGCCATCCAAATTCACATCTATGAGTTGTAGGTTCTTTATCACTCCACTTACATTTAAAAAAAGAAAAAGTCCAAAACTCGCTGCTGAAAAGTTTAATCCCGTAATGCGGTGTCCCTGCCCATTAAAGACGCCGGAGTAGCCTGGCCATGTTTCTAAACGTGTCCATTCCCTACCCGTCAGGTCGATGTCGGCGGTGAGGGTGCAATTTATCGATTCATCTTCTTGTATGGCTTTGTTCCATGCCAGTAGGCCGTCGGCGTTATAGACCGTGTAGGTATTGGTGTTGCTGTCGTAGATGTAGCCCAAATCCTCAGCTGCGCCGCTCTCGCCGCCACCGTCAGCCCAGTCACCGATAGTGCAACCCTCTAACGTCAGGCCGGTGGCGTTCACCTTGACGATGTAGGTATAGCGGCTGCCAGCCTCTAATACGACATCGTTCTGCGGGCGGAAGTAGAAGGTGCCGCTGCCGAGTTCTACCTTGACGAACGGCTTGCCTGCCGCAACGGTCTGCGGGGCGGTCAGTGCCTCGTAGGTGTTGCCGCTTGCGTTGTAAGTCTTGATGGCGGTCGGGTTGCCGTTATCGGCGGACAGGCTCACGAGGCTCACCGTGGCACCGTCCACGCTCGTGAATCCCGTGCCGGGCTTCAGTTCGATTGCCACGCGTGCCGTGCGGTGGGTAAATTCAAGTGTCGGGTTGTTAAATTCCACCTTCCGGTTCTCAGCAGAGATGAAGTCGCTGTTCTGGAAGTCAGCCAGTTTGCTTTGGTCTTCTGCAACCTTCACGGCAGGCATCTGTGTGATGTCTGTATCATCCAAGGGCCACCATGCCGATACGGTAATCGGGTTGTGGCTAATCCAGTAGTACGGGTCGTTGGAGGTCAGCGTGGCGCTCTTGTATCCGTCGGGATCCGTAGTCGTTACTATGTACTCCTTTACCGCATCGCCAATCTTGAGTGCCACGGAAGTGACGCCCTGCCAGTCGCCGTCCACGGTGGCACGGGTTGAAGGGGCTGCCTGCGGCGTTGCCTCCACGGACAGTCCGGTGGCATGGATGACTACGGGGTATTCACCTTCGGACAGACGGCTATCGTCAGCCAGTTCGTCCTGTGTGCAGGCGGCCAGTGAGAGGACGAGCGCTGCAAGTGCAAAAAATCTTATCCTCATAATATCTGTTAATTAGCTATATTCTCATTGTCGTTTTTAACCTCATTCCAAGGTTTGATAGTACCAGAAAGTTCCACGCCAGTTCTGGTCAGCTTCACGGTGGTGTAATTGTATAAATTACCGCCCTTGAGGTCTGTCGCCATAGTCCAGACGAACGGAGCATCATGACCATTGTTCAAGTTAAACTCTATTTCTCTGGTCGTTGTTGCCGTTGGAAGCAGGATGGCTTCGTATATCTTGCCGACTTGGGTGGCTTTCATCTGGATGTTGTCTGGATTTCCTTCGCCGGAGATTACGCCATCTGCCAGATTGAAAGTGGCTGTGGTGTTCTGGTCTTTAATGGTGACCGTCAAATTAATGAGATCGTCTTGCGTCAAACCATTACCTGGCTGAACATTTAGAATCAATTTACTCAACTTATGGTTGAATTTCAGTTCTACCTGTGGTATTGATTTATGGCATCCTGTAGTCTTGGCATACATGAAGTCGATAGCTTCCTGACTCTTCTGGTCGGCCATATTGAGTGCCACCTTGTAATCATTGACAGTGGTTTGTGGATAGTAAGAATAGAAGTCCACATCTCCATCTATCGGGAAGAAAATAGTCTTACCTCCAGAAATTGGTGAAAAGGTACTACTTCCACTTGTCTGATAGCAAACATTGTCAACTCCCTCTTTGATTACATCCACAGAGAGTGTCTTGCCAGCTTCTATCATAAAGATACCAATCTTGTCACCATCAGCCCAGGCTTGACCGGCAGCACGGGTGTTTACGCTGATACCACCAGTAAACTGCACGGCTACCTTATCGTTCTGGGTAGAAGGTGCGGTGTCTTCTGTACTGCATGAAACCATTGCACCTGCCAAGAGTGCAAGGGCGAAAAACTTAGTCATCTTTTTCATATTATAAATATTTTAAAAGTTATTATTATTTTATTTCTACTTCATTGTTGAGGTTCGTCCAACCGTTGATGGTAGCTTCCAGATTCATCTTTGGCTGCATTTGGTTGTAGTTGAGTCGCAACTCATACTTTCCTCCAACCTTCATCGCCGGAGTGGTGATGTCATACTCTTGCAAGGTCTCGTTAGGGAGCAAGAGTCGGAGATAAACATGAGAGGCGGAACTTCCCTGTATGGTCGGTATCAGCCGAATGACTTCTGATTGCAAAGTTGACTCAGTAGCCAAGATAGTAGGTGTTTCCACTTCCGTTGGCTCTATGCTCGGCAAACCGTAGTCTCCATCACTATTCTTCTGTGTAGGGAACAGACACCAGGCTGCATCTAATGCCTTGCCACTCATCTCTGTACCTTTAGGTACATTCTCTATGATGATGGTCAGTTCCGAAAGCACACTCTTCATAGGGGTTTGCACCACATAGCTGCCTTCCTTGTTATCTATCTTCACATCGGCAACTCCGAAATAAGCATTATGCTTCACATCTTTAGGATTGGTCAAACCTATCTGGATATTGTTCCAATTAGTCAAAGCCCTGGTCTGGTCAGTGGTGAAGAATGGCTCTATGAGATTGGTAATAGCCAATATCTGATAATGTCCTTCAGGAAGAGCGAAGCGTTGGCTTGCCACCTCCTGAGCATCGCCATAATGTTTTTCCTCCACTAAGGAGCCGTCATCGGCATTGAATATCCAGAGCTTCACGTCTTTCACTTCCGTACCTTGGTCGGCTTCATCTGCCCAAGTGAGCGATACTGACAAGCCACCCTCATCCTCACCATTATGAACATCATGATCGCAACTTGCCAACAGGCATGGGACGCATAACAGCACCCATAACCAAATATCAAATCTTCTTTTTGCTTTCATTTTCTATCCGTGTTTTATGGGTTACTTATTATTGTCTTTAGTCTCTACTCGGCGAGCTTTCTGGGATTCGCGAGATCCGTCGCTTCCCTTACCTGCAGCCGAAATGCGGCTTGCTGATATGCCTTTCTTTACCAGCCAGGCCTTCAGAATTTCTGCTCGCTGGCGAGAAATGCGCTTGTTCACCGCCACGCTTCCCCTGGTGTCGCACCAGCCTGTCACCGTCACCTTCATATCCGGATTCTCCTTTAATATATGGAGGATTTCGTTCAGCTTGGATTCCTCGTCAGGGTTGATGGCGATACTGTTGAAATCGAAGTAGATAACAGGGAATTTCACCTCTGAGGTTTCAGCAATGTCTTGTTCTGCAACCTTGGTTTCTGCCTTATCCGCCTTGGCAGCCGTATCTTGCTGTTGGGTGTTCTCCTCTGGGGTAGTCAGCTGTTGCTGGACTTCCGGCTGAGGAATGGTTGAGGTTTCCATCATTTTCCTTTTCTTTGCCTTGGTGAAGCTGATGCCTAGTCTGATGCCACTTTCCCAAACAAAGTTGTTCTTATGCAGATGCTCAGGCATTCCATCCATACGTTCGCCAGTAAGACGAGTCAGACCGGAATAGATGCCCAATTTCAGACATGAGGTCAGTTGGTAGCCCACCTGCAAGTCTGCGCCATAACCCAAATGCCAGTTGGTTGAACCTTTCATCACTTTGGCTTCATCGGCTATAGTATGGATGTCAGCTTTGGTCGTTACTGCATATATATGAGGTGAAACTGCCAAATCCCATCGGCTGTCAGCTGTTTGAGGGAACAACCCAAGGAGATTGATATTCACTCTTGCCCCATATTGTCCCATTCTGACATGGCTTTTCAGATTGGCATATTCCCAACTGTCCATGCCTAAGACACCTGCCTTGTAAAGCACGCCGTCGCTACCCAACCAATAGTTACGTTCTACGCAGCAGTCTTGTGCAGACAAGTTCATTTCTCCATACTTGGCAGATAACTCTGCCGAGAAGATGGAGTTGAAACGATAGCCCCCATATAAGCCAGCAGCCCAACCGAGACGAGTCTTGCCATGTCCGAAACTTGAGAAAGTAGAGAAACCGAAAGGCATTCCACCCTCAATACCGACGTACCAGCCTTGCGAAATAGTCTTTCCATCTTCTTTTACTTCTGCTTTCGCAAAAGGAAAAGGAAGAATAAATGCAAGCATTGCAACCAGCAGCCGATTCTTTGTTGTTAAATAATTTGCCATATCATTCATTTGTTTTTTATCGTAAAAATAAAGATCTGTCTCCAATTACAAGACAGGTATCCACCATAAAGCTAATTCATCCATTATAGCCGAAACTCACTCCAGGAAATACAAGAGGTTTGTTAAGAAGATAAATATGGATGCCAACAGCAAATAGATATAAAAGCGTTCCCTCTTGATGAAGTCACGAAAGCTATAGCGAGCCTTCCAATGATTCTCAAGATACATCCTGTACTCATGTATCATGGCATATCCCAAGATAATACCTAATATGAGTACAAACACCCCGATGATAATCAGGGCTAATTCTATCCTTGGTATGGTTTCTAATAATTCTTTCATGGTGCAAATATAGTGAATTTCTCCGAAAGAGGGTGCAGTTTTTCACTGTACAAGTGTCGCATTCATACCAAAAAGGTGTCGCATTCGTAGGAATGCGACACCTTTTTGGCTGTTTTTTTGATAAAAATTTGTCTTTTTCTTTGGTATTTTATAAAAAATGGTTATGCTCCATCTGAATCATTTTGTGCTGCATCTGTAGAGTGGAAGTCTCTCCATTCTGTAGGAGAACAGCCTTCTTTTGTCTTGAAGATTCGGTAAAGATGAGTGCGACAAGAGAATCCGCACTCGGCTGAAATGATGTCGTTGCTATAATCAGGACATTCCAACATCATCTTTTTTGCAGCGTTGAGACGTATCTCGCTGAGCCATATTCGGAAGTTAGAGTGCAAGCATTGATCGAAAAACTGGCTCAATTCGTTCTTTGATATACAAAGTGTACGAGAAAGCGTCAACATGTTTACATTACAATCCTTATAGCCCAAATCCATACACCATTGGTCAAGACTGTTTTGGATAAAGTTTCTGCGCTCCTCAGACAATTGCTGTAAAGGTTTTTCCTTTGCCCCCCCCACATCGTTGACTTTCCTCTTCTTTATCCAATAGCTCTTCTGTTGGAATATAACTGCTGCCGAGAGCAATAAACGTAAGATTGAAGAACAACAAGGCAAGCAATACGGCAGGACCTACTATATATAACAAGGTAGTAGAAAAAATGGCAATTGGCATAGCGAGAATTGCGAGCCATAGAATGATTACACTTGCACGCGAATATCTTACGTAAGGCAACAAATCCGTTGCCGCCATTGTCTCCAACATATTTTTACGCCTAATCATCTCCTGAATAATCATGTATATGCAATAGAAAACACTTGCGCAAAACAGAGTCAGCATCAGATAAAGTCCTTCTCTGATATACAGGCTATGATGAAGACTGATACCCACGCAAAAGACCACAATGATGGCAGCATAAATACCACTGCACATCAATATCATCTTTCTGAGGTTGGAACGTGTGGCCTCTATGTTGTAGATTCCCATGGAGATAAGCGAAAAACAGGGCGTATAGACGAGAATGTTAACGACAGCCCCAAGACTGTCGTCAGCAGCACGGAATCCGAACCCCATCTGAATGACATATTGTATCGCCAATCCTATTAAGGCGACAACAATCATCCATCGTGAACGCTCATACCGCTTGTTCTCCCATCTTACATGCAGATGAGAGAGTGCCACGAAGAAGGCATTGACGAGCATGAATATAAAACATGCAAACTGAAGTAGAAATAATGAATCCATTCTTATCTTATGTTTACTTTCTTGTATTTTTGATTACTTGCTGTAGGATTATCCGGATTAGTCATCTGTAAATATCCTGCTGCAACAAGGGAGGTGATGTAACGCTCACGATTCCTGATAAGTAAATACGCTTGCAAAAGTACGAAAATAAATTTAGAAAAAGGTAAAATATTCACAAAACATTTACGAAACATGCAAATAATTGAGTATTTCGCAACATGATTCCTTTCATTGATAATCATAAAATACGAGCGAAAAAGGTTATTTTGGATATTTTTTGAATTACCACTAATACAGAGATGACATAAATATCATTTCATTGACCTGTACAATCAAAAGACAAAATCGGAAATTTATCGTTGTTTTCTGTGTTAATTTATGTTTTCTCATGCTTTCATTTTGGGGTTTCTTGATTTTGTTGTTCCTAATTTGTTTCTTTCGTCATTTTGTTACCTCATTTAGTATTGGTTATCAGTACGTTACGAGCAACCAGTAAGATTTCAAGAACAAGTTTACGTTCTATGCAAAATAACACATTTTATGCAAAAGAAGATTTTGCCGAGAAATAATATAAAAATAGGTCTAGCAACACCACGCTTTGCGGGGTCGCTAGACCTATCTTCTAATCTATCAAGAACTTATATTCTTATTTTAGTCTTCATCAGCAAACTCATTCAGAGTATATGCACTACTGCCATCAAAACAGTGAGTACATACCTGACACTTTGGAAGACCGATAGCCTCAAAAGGCGAAAATGTAAAGATTTCACCCGGATGAAAAACTAGGCTGCTTTTCCAACGTTCGGGGCAGATTAAAATTTATGCACCCCATCACAAAGCATGGCAAGTTCTTTTTGGAAAAAATCTATATCAGGAGAAACATCATCGGCAGTCTGCAATCTTCCATCAATTGATAAAAAGATTCCAGCATGTAACGGTAATCGCTTGCTTGGTTTTGGCAATAGCTCCACCCTTCTGTTGGTAAATTCATAATCCAGGTTTCGAACATCCAAAACATTTAAAAATGTAAATCCATATCGAGAGTCTCCTTTCGTTCTAGGACGAAAAACAGCTGATACAGAATCTAATTGATCTGCATTATATCTTAATACTGAAATATAGTCTTCAGCGCCACTCTTCAACTTTTCAAGTTTAAAAGCCTTCGGCGAAACACGCCCTTTATAGATATGAGAAGGAGAGAACAGGATTCTTGCAACCTTTTCATCGTCTGCTATTTCAGAAATCAGTTTATCCATGAGCTTTTTCTAATAATGACAATACTTCCTTTTCATCCAACTTATCAAAACTGAATTTTGACAAATGACCATCCCGTTTGATAAATGCTACAACCTGATGATTGGTTATAGTAACACCTGCTATATTATTGTCTTCCGTGTAATCTAAATATATACAACCTCGTGCATCAGGAAAAGCTACCCAATTTTGCAGACTAGAATCAGTAGCTAGCAGAATAATTCGCTTCACAAAATCCACGATATTTCTTGAGAGGGCAAGACTACCTTCACCGTCCCAACCATCTGGAAGCTTTGACAATTCATCTAAACGATTCAAAAGTTCTTTCTTTACTGAAGATTGTAAAGTTTGCTTTTGACTTGACAAGAAAACCAAACAACTATACAAAGCATTCTGATCTGTTGTAGCATACACCGCATCCATCACATTATGGCGCAAGGTAACAATATCCGTATCAGGAGTAATACGGACTGCCATGGAATCAGAAACTATACTTGTTTTTTCTTCCGGTAATTTATATGGCTTTACTTCACTCATACTTTTTTCTTTTTACTAAACATGTGCTGCAAAGATACGTTGCTTTTTCGTAACTACCAAATTTTTCGAGAAGAAAACAATATAAACCACATTATTTTCCGATTCTGTCTGTATTCGTATCATATCACAAGTGATTGAAAGCTATATATTTAGCCCTCACGCTTCCTTCCCAGAAGCGTTACATGACAGTTGTGACAGTTTTATTTCGCAGGGGGTATTACGATACCATATAAAAGGAAAATAAGATAGGTCTAGCAACACCGCATTTTACGGGGTCACTAGACCTATCTTACTATATATCAAAAACTTATATTCTTATATACTTATATAATCATATACTTATCTTCTTATCTTACTCCGCATCAGCAAACTCATTCAGAGTATATGCACTACTGCCATCAAAACAGTGAGTACATACCTGACACTTTGGAAGACCGATAGCCTCAACAAGCTGCTCGATGGTATTGAACTTCAATGTAGTCAAGCCCAACTGGTTGGCAATCTCATCTACCATCTTCTGATACTCAGGAGAACCAGTGGTAGCGTATTTATCAAGATTCTTGTTGGCATCGCCTTCAAACTTCTCGATGATGCGACGGGTAATCAGCTCCATATCACTCTTTGAAGAAGTGAAGTTGATGAACGGACAACCATATACCAATGGAGGACATGCAATACGCATATGGCACTCCTTCAAGCCTGCCTGGTCGAAAAGCACCTTCACGTTGTCGCGAAGCTGGGTACCACGAACGATACTGTCATCGCAGAACAACACACGCTTGCCCTTGAGCATCGCCTTGTTAGGAATCAGCTTCATTTTGGCTACCAATGAACGCATGCTCTGGTTGCTTGGAGTAAAGCTACGAGGCCATGTAGGAGTATACTTGGCAATACAACGCTGATAAGGCACACCCTTGCCGGCAGCATATCCCATCGCCATACCAGTACCAGAATCAGGAATACCGCTGCAGCAGTCTACCTCAACATCATCACTCTTGGCGAGATTGAAACCGTTGGTAAAACGAGCCTCCTCTACATTCTTGCCCTCATAGGTAGATGTAGGGAAACCATAGTAAACCCAGAGGAAAGAACAAACCTGCATCTTCTTGTTGGCAGGACGAAGCTGCTCCATCTTGTCGGCAGTAATCTTGACGATTTCGCCCGGACCCAGCTCGTATTCTGTTTCATAATCGAGGTTAGGGAACGAGGTGGTCTCGCTGGAAGCAGCATAGGCACCATCCTTCTTACCTATAATTATAGGTGTACGTCCCCAACTGTCGCGAGCGCAGATGATACCATCCTCGGTAAGAATCATCATGGTACAGGAGCCCTTGATGTGGTGGAATACATTCTCGATACCTTCGCGGAATGTCTTGCCCTGAATAATGAGTAATGCAACCAACTCGGTTGGGTTGGTGCTGCCTGAAGACATCTCTGCAAAGTGCATGTTCTTGTCTAGCAGATACTGGGTTAGTTCATCCTTGTTTACAATCTTGGCTACAGTACAAATGGCGAAACGGCCAAGATGTGAGTTCATGATTAATGGCTGCGCATCCGTATCGCTGATTACGCCGATACCAGATGTTGCTCCCTCAAACTTGTTGAGTGTAGGCTCAAACTTCGTTCTGAAATAAGAACTTTCAAGGTTGTGAATTGAGCGCACGAAGCCTTTCTCACTACTGTAGGTTGCCAAACCGCCTCGACGTGTGCCGAGATGTGAGTTGTAATCAGTGCCGTAGAACAGGTCTGCGACACAACTTTTCTTGGAAATAGTTCCGAAAATACCTCCCATAAGAGTATAATTCTATGTTATTGTTTGTAATATTGGGTGCAAAGGTAATAAAAAGATGTAAATTATGCAAGAAAAAACAGTCGATTTTCAGAATTTTAATGTATCTTTGCGCTCAACATAAGGTGACTTTGCACATGAATATCAGAATGAACATCATACTGAGCGCGGGTATTATCATAGCCAGATATGGCTATGACCAGATGCCTCCGGCCCTTTGGCTCATTCTCCTGCTGGTCATGACTGGCATGGCTATCATCCTGCGGAAATGGATACTAAGCCAGCACATCCTTTTATATATCTGTATGTTTCTTCTGGGTGGTCTTCTCACTTCCTATCAGGAATATCGGGAACGAAAGCCTGATACCTATTTTACGATAGATGAACTTTCGGAACTGGACCGGTTTCAGATAACTGCGCAAGAACGGAGAGCGGAAACAGAACAGAAGATGAAGGGATTGGGCATTGAGAATGAAGACTTTGGGGTCATTGCAGCAATGGCACTGGGCGACAAGACGGCGCTGGACAAGGACACGAAAGAGGTTTATTCCGTAGCTGGAGCAAGCCATGTATTAGCCGTAAGCGGACTGCATATCAGCATCATCTTCCAGCTGCTCATCATGCTGTTAGGTGGCAATCGCCGCCATATCTTCATCATTTTTTCTGCCCTTCTAGCCATCTGGATGTATGTTCTGTTCATTGGCATGCCTGCGAGTGCCGTCCGCTCTGCCACCATGCTGAGTGTTTATGGATTTGTAATGATGACCCGGCGAAAAGGAGAATCGCTCCATTTGCTCTCCACCGCTTTAACCTTCATGCTATTGTGGAATCCACTTTATCTCTTCGACCTCAGTTTCCAGATGTCGTTTGCGGCAGTTGGTTCCATCATCGTGTTTATGCCGTTGCTCAGTTCTCTTTACCATCCTGCTCATCGCCTATCACAATGGATATGGAGTATGCTTTGCGTATCGGCAGCTGCCCAGATAGGAACTCTTCCGCTCATCACTTATTACTTCGGGCGCATCTCGTGCTATTCCCTTCTTACCACATTCATTGCGATTCCTGCCGCCACGGGCATTCTTTACCTCTGTTGCATGCTGATGTTGCTGAGTCCCTTCCTGCTTCTGTCGCCGACAGTCGCTCCCGCCTCCTGGCTGACAAGCTGGATTGCCAAGGCATTGGTATCCATCACTCATTTTGCCAATACCGCCTTCCATCTCATCTCCTTGGCTCCCGGTGCCAGCATTGATGGAATCCACCTTCCCCTCCCTGCCCTATTCTGCATCTATGCCGTCATAGGGTTAGTGTATGCCGGATGGGTAAGAATAAAAAGGATAAGAAACAAAATGGCGAGAAGTCAGGAAGACTTCTCGCCGGAGAATGCATTATTTATGAATCATAGATAATGCTCAAAAAAATAGGGTTGTCGGGAGAAACCACTGAAGGCATCTCCCAATCATTTTCATTCATTAATCCAACTTCAAGCTCTTCTTGATAGCCTCGATCTTATCCATCGCAGCAGCTGTGCAGCGGTTGTAGCAGCCAGCGCACTTGAATGAAGGATCCTTTACCTCAATATAGAACTTGATCTTAGGCTCTGTACCTGATGGACGGACACTTACCTTGGTGTTGTCATCGCAGAACCACTGGAGTACATTGCTTGTAGCAGGCATATCGAGCTTCTCTACGCTGCCGT
>OJKP01001735.1_pt1 | contig 11656 bp, 13 predicted proteins | sample 1596521 | NCBI WGS metagenome assembly OJKP01 (sample SAMEA4350130, study PRJEB24818) | metagenome | biome: human; feature: gut; material: faeces | place: Denmark | collected 2013-09
GCCTTAAATCAGCTTAGCGGTGGCAGCAGCAACGGGGCTACCTATTTTTCATATCACTACAGCACCGCGCTAACTGACTGGATAGACGCGACCGACTGCGGGTTTACTATATGGGTAGCTAAAGAGGGTAATAACGCAGAACTGGGCGACGGCGTTTATTTTTATAAGATTGTGCCGCAGTACGATGGAAGCGAAAGCGAGGGTATAGCGTTATTTTGGCAGTCTGTGGCGGGTATCAGAGTAGGAACAAATAAAAACTGGTATGCTGAATATAGGAACCAAGGACACGGGCAGCCAAAGATACCGGGCACCACTGCCAGTATAGGCCCTGCCTTATTCAAGAGCAACCCGGTATGGGTGCCACCTATCGCGAACAGCGGCGAGTTAGTAGTACGGGTGGGCATAGATATGCTGTTAGACCCGCGATTTAACCCGTTTGAAAGCGCGGCTAATATAATGAAGTATGTCGAGCAAAAAGACTGGTACGACCAGTTTAACTGGTATGGTAATTTCGTGTATGTTCCCGTTACTATCAAGTTCCAGCCGGACGGTAGCGACACCGTGTACGTATGGGATAATCGCAGCATCGTTAAGAGACCCGTAAACTATCCTGCTACTACGCTTAACGACACTTACGGCAGCTGGGTAGAATATACTGGAGACAAAGCCCCGAACGCGTGGGGTTATCTTTGCTACTACGACGCGCAAGACCACGTAGATACCAGCGGCGTACTGGGTTGGAAGAAGAACCGACCAGCGATTAACCCGCACAAGCAGGCTACTATATCCATATTAACCAACGCGGAGGCAGGGCAGTATATCCCTTATCCAAACTTTGGAGGCGGTGGCGGTAAGCTGTGGGTAGAGGTACGGCGCGAGGGCTGGCTAATTGTTAATGAGGGCACAGATTTAGAGAAAGCCGAAAACGGCCCTAAATCGCTTTGGGGTAAAATCGCGTGGCTTTTAATGAAGCTGCCCGAAATTGAAATTATGAACGCGGGCCAGTTTGACAAGACCATAAACACCGACGACGTAGAGTATAACGCGCAGCTGAACGGAGCGGCTAAGGAGCCTATCGAGATAGACACCATTTGCGGCACCAGCGCGGAGGGAGTACCGACGGCCCGCGGTGCTTATTTCAACACCAAGACCGGCAAACAGATAACCACCTTTACCCGCGCTGGACGTACCACGCAGGCCGAGGACTTGCTAATAGGAACCCTATACAGCCAGTTTGCGCAGCGCAGGACTACACTAAGCGGAGACGCGCAGATATTGCACGAACCTATAGCGGTGTATCGAGAGGACAACCAAGACGGCAAACTGTTTATGGTGGCATCTGAAACGCAAGACGTTAGAATGGATTGCAGCGAGGCTGTATTTGTCGAGCTGCGCCCGGACGAGTATAAACGTAATAACGAGTAATGGGATATGGCAGTATATGAATTAAAGACCTTTAAGCGCGGCCAGCGTCCGCGTAGTGAGCGTTTGCGCGAGCTGGGAGGCGAAAGCACCGGAGGCGGCAGCACTGTAGTAACCGTTAATGGAAGCGGCAGCGCGGTAAGCCCTAACGACCATTACCACGCCAATAAGCAGGCGTTAGACCAAATCAGCACAGACGCGGACGGCTACGAGTATTTAACCCGACAAAAGGAAACGACCGACGACAAGGGTAACGCGGTATATGAGCAGATAACGGAAAAGGTAAAAGCCGGCTACGCGGACGTAGCTAACGACCTTACCGAGGATAGCCCGATACGTAAACAGTTCCTTAGCCGTTTAGTCGATGATGTGGCCAAAGGTAATATAACCTTTGAGCAGGCTATACGTGTAGCGGGCGTTTCCTATATGGGCGGCGGTGCTGAGTTTGGAGAGTTTATTAAATCGCTTTACGCTGGCAAGGGCGCGGGCATCGACGCTAAGGGTAACGCGGAGTTTGAGAGCGTGCGGGTACGTAGTTACTTTGAGTGCTTAGAGCTTATTATTAACCGTCTTAGCGCGATAGAGGGCGACCAGTTGCTTACTGAGGCCGACACTATCGACAGCGTGGACGATTTGGGCGATAACTGCTACGGCCTACACCTACGCAGCAAGTGGGACGGGTATTTTACCGCGCAGGCAGTTGGCAACGTGTTAAAGGGCATTATTAACACACTGGCCAGCGGCAGCGGTAAGTATTACACCTGCTGGCTACGCGTGAACAGCGTAAACACGGCTAATAACTATATCGAGGTAACGGCCTACCCGGACGAAGATACGCCAGCCGGAAAGAACTACGCGCCCTGCGAGGCTATGAAGATAGCGCGCTGGGGTAATCAGACAGACACCAAACGCCAAAGCTGTATTTATCTATCCAGCACGGAGGGCCGTATAGTTAGGCTAACCGGAGTAACTAAGCCTATCGTCGAGGCATCCAACTACGGCGCGACCTTTGGCACCCTGCCGGAGTTCCTGCGCGAAATGGATTTGCCGATAGTCGAGGGGCAGGACTACGTTTACGCGCGTGGTTTGATTGTGCAGGATATTATACGTATCGACTATCAAGGCCGACCAGTTAGCGAGGTTATAGACCGCGGGCAGTGGGACGCTACGGCTAACTACTACTGCGAAGCCATTAACCCCGATACTGGCCGCTATGAGATTAGCGACGTTTGGTATATGGGCTGTAAATGGCGATGCGCCAAGACTGGAACCAAGACCGCGCCCGCGTGGAATAATACCGACTGGGCGATGGTAGAGGGAAACCCGCAGTTTACGGTAGAGTTTGCAGATACAGACTATATTTTCGACCCCGACCGCTTCGCGCTTACGCTTACCATTATCGCCCGGCTGTATAATATGGATATTACAGACGATATACTGCCCGCAGATGTGCAGTGGACGCGTTACAGCGAGGACGCTAAAGGTAACGAGCGCGTAGCCTCAGATAACGCGTGGGCGTTAAAAAGGGCCAACGCTGGCAAGTCTATAGACCTTACTATAGCAGACTGCGACCTTAACGGGTATATGCCGAGAACCCTAAAATTTATAGCTACCGTTACTTTGCGAGACGGCCAAGGCCGAGAAGCGGGTACCGAAAGCGCGATTTTTGAGTATTAGTAGAAAGGTTTAGCAAATGAAAACAAGAAGATTTGATTTTAACTGGAAACCGCTACAGCTACAGATTTCGTTTGCTGTGGAGGGCAGCGTACCGGATAAGCAGAATTATAACGCGCATACTGGGGAGTTTACCCCGGACTACACGCTAACGCCGTTTATCTTACAGCCCGTGGTTTCCATACTGGATAAGGACGAGATAGTAACAGCTGGCAGGGTAAACCACCAGCTTACTAATGTCCGCTGGTACGAGACAGTAGGCGGCAAAAAGACGCTTATAGCTGAGGGTAACACCGACTACGAGATTACCACCAGCGGCAGCGATGCAGGCCGTATCAAGGTAAAGAAGAACGTGCAGCCTAAAAGCCCTATAACACTGGCCTATTACGCGGAGTACACAGACAACCGTAACGGGCAAATTATGGTTATACAAGGTAGCTATATGCTGGACTGTAGCGACGCGGCCGACGTTATCCGCGTGGAGCTTGATTGCGCGCAGCAGACTATCTACAACCCGTTAAGCGATAAAGACGAGCAGACCGTTAGGGCTACCGTGTGGGTAGGCCCAAATAAATGCGAGGCAAGCAAATACGCGCTGGTTTGGGAAGTGCAGGACGAGGCGGGAACGTGGAGAACCGCGGGGGACGATACCGTACTGGACTACGATTTGCAGCCGGGCGGCGACAGCATCACGATTAACCGCTGGCTTATGGGTAGCGAGCGGCATATACGCTGCCGCGTTAAGTATTCGGCCACTGGAGACCCTGCCAGCGTAGCCCTTAACGACGCTACACCGATGGCAGAGGCGGTATTTATCCGCAGACTGCCTGCTTATGAGTTTGATTTAGCCGGAGTGCCTTATAACATACCAGCAGGTAGCCGCGAGATAGCACCTACCGCGATAGTGCAGACTAATAACAGCGATGTAGCCGATTTTGAAAAGGAGCTTTTGCCGCTGTGGTATATCGCGACTAATAAGGTTAGCGGCAGCCTCAGTTATTCGCTGGTTGGACACGGCGCGGCCCCGATTATCCCTACTACCGCTATGGATAGCAATAACGGCGCAGTAGTAGGACTGGACGTAAAAGATAGAGGCTACGCAGGAGCGTTTACAGATGGCACCGACGGCGCGATATTCTGCGACGCGGACGGCTCAGTATTGATTATTCACTAATAAAGTTATAAAGATATGGCACGTTACATAAAGGTAAACCCAAAGGTAGCGCAGTACCTACATTTGGAAAGTGACAGAAACCGAGTAAAGGACGGTAATTACCTGCTTTGGCAGGCCGATATTTTGCCGTTTGGAAGATTAACCGAACTGCCGGAGATACTGGAGCGTATCGGCGGCATAGCTCTACTGGCAGGAGAAGCCCGCCAAGAGCAGGACGGCACCGTTATACACGAGCTACCGGAGGCTACCGATGAGGCGTTTAAGATTGTGGTAGTTAAGCAGCCCGAAAAAGAAACCGATACCGATAACCCGGAAGTCGAGCAGCCCGCAGGTGATAGCGCAGGAAACGGCGGCACCGGGGAAGCGGTAGAGGGAGCAGAGAGCGAAAAGGGAAGCGAGGAAACAGCAGAACCCGCGCAGCCCGAAGAAGAACAAACCAACAAAAACGAGTAAGGTATGAGCGTAGCAAGTTGTAGCAGAACTATTAAGTTTATCAGCAAAGCGGGAACCTATACCGCGGTTATTATGTCGCCAAGTGGCGACCTATACCAAGACTACGAGGGAACCAGCAGCGACGTAACAGCGATTTACCCGAACTTTGGCACGATGCAGCCAGTTTTATATTTCGTCTGTACCAGTAGCCGCGTAGCTGAGGGAGTAGCCGACCCCGACGGTATGGAGTACTATTTTAACGGCCAAAAAATCGAGTTTAGCGGCGGCATTTCTACCGGAGTATTTGCCGGCTACTTTAAGCAGGTGGCACCAAGTGGCGACCAGTTGTATTACGGCCTGCAAATCCTTAAAGATATTGTGCAGCTGGCGGGCTTCGCGCCAGCCGTTATTAAGATGGTGGCTACCATTTCCTACGGCACGCAAAGCGACCAAATACAAGCCAGCTATACTATACCTATCCAGCAGGCAACGGGCAGCAGCTACCGTATTACTATCGTGGCAGGCGATACCAAGAACTTTGTTATAACTACAAAGGGCGGCAGCTGCGTATTAAAGGCTATGGCCTACCAAAGCAGAAAGGCCCTATCTAAAGACCTTACATACGTTTGGGAGAAGATGGGCGCAACTGGCTGGGAGACACTGGCAGGTAAGACCGCACAGACGCTTACAGTTAGCGGTACAGATATTAACACCTACGGCGAGTACCGCGTACACGTATCGCGCGCTGGTGCTGAGATTGGCACCGATATTCAAGGCGTAATGGACGCAAGCGACCCCTACGATATAGACCCGCACCCGAACCCCGCAGACGAGGCTATAACCGAGGACACCAGCGGTAACGGGCAAGTTACCTACACCCCGGTAGTAGTTACGCGAGGAACCAGTACAAAAGCGTTAGATACGCAGTTTTATTTTGTGCTGAAAGATGCGGCCGGCGTTTACCTCAACAGCGACCGAACAACGCCAAAGACCAGCCAAACCGTAACACGCGCGCACTGCGTGCAGGCAGGCGGCGACGTATCGGTAACTATAACCAGCGTTAAATAGCTATGGGAGTAACCAAGACACAAATAGTAAAGTTTATCCGTAAAGGCGATAAGGGCGACGCGGGGGAGAATGGTATAACCATTTCCCTGCTGCCCGCTGCGCTTACCCCAAAGGTAGGCGTTAGCAGTACTTTGCGCGTGCAGGTAGCCTTATACGATGGCGGCAGGCTTATAGGCTATAACGACGAAACCGACGGTAATATGCTTTGCTCTACTTTGCCGACGAGTTCCGCGTATAAGTGGATGTTTAGGGTAGAAAGCGGAAAGTTTTATTTCGTTATTATGCTTACCCCTACCGACACTACGGCTATTTCTTTGCCATTTTCTATTACGTACAAGGGCGCGAAGTATGACAGCGTTATAACTATCCAGCCCGTGGCCGATGGCGCGCAGGGAAAGCAGGGCGCGACCCTACGAGGCCCGCAGGCGTGGAGCGACTGCGCTAACGGGTATAGTTTCCAAGCGGGCGGCGATGGTGACAGCTGGAAAGACGTAGTTATTTACAAAGATAATTACTACAGCTGCATTAAAAGCCATACGAAAACCGCGGACAACTACCCCGGAAGCACGGCGGCCAACAATAACAAGTACTGGCAGCTGGGCGATAAAATCGAGCTGGTAGCGTCTAAAATTCTGCTGGCTACCTACGCATTGGTTAAAAATTTAGGCGTAGAGGCCATAGATATGAAAGACGCGAGCGGTAACATAATTTTCCAGGCAAAGGACGGTAACGTAATTTGCAAAAATGGCACTTTTGAAAATGTAAAAATTAAAGGCTCTGTTAGGAACCCGTTTACGTATGCTAACGACAGCATAGATACCGATTATAGCGATAATGTAGTTATGATAAGTAACGGCGGTGGCTGGATAGACGCGTATAATATGCCGTGGGGAGTAGAACAAAGCGGCCGGCGTATCACTATCGTTAATTACAAATGGGGAAGCAGCACGGCGCAAGGAGTTGGAGCCGTTAGCGCACCGACCGGAAAATATTTTTATGAGGACGGAATAAGCAAAAGCGAGCTAAAATTTTCACGCGAAGCGATAGAGCTATTAGGCTACGGAACCCCTACGCAGTTTTACGGCTGGATAGTATTAAAGCGTACCGACTTAATGACCGCATACAGATACGGACGGGGCCTTAAAATTTTAGCGATGGGCCACGTAACTTCTAACGGCGGCATTACGGCCAAAACATTTGACGGCAGCAAGCTAACAGCTACACACCCCGCAGAGGGGGAATACACTATAAGTATGCCTACTAATTGGTTTTCATCTGCTGACGATGTGGGGGTAATACTTAACGGTGTAGGCAGCGTAGAAGGCAGTAGTAAATCGTGGGGAAAACCTACGCTACTAACAAGGGCTACCAACTCTATTAAAATCGGTATGTCCGATGATGCAAGCGCAAATAACGCGGCTTTTGATTTTATGATATTTAATAAGAACGACTGGGCGACCATCTAAAAGTTTAAGATATGGCAACGAAGAAAACAAAGACACTTAAAGACGTAACGACGGTTAGCACCGTGAACGCGTCGCAGTTTATCCCGCTTACCGATGCAAGCGGAAACACCACTAAGGTATCGTTAGCAGGCTTAAAAGCAGCTCTGCTAAACGGTATTAACCTTAACAGCATTAACGACGGTGTGTTTATTATGTTCCACCGTAAAAGCGACGACTACCCGCTTATGGTTAAGCCGGATAAGTGGCCGAGCTACCAAAGCAGCGGCGAGATAGCCGAGGGCGTGGTAGTCGTCGAGGGTGGTAAGATGCTGGTAGTAGCACCGACCGAAGCCGACAGCGCGGGTTTGCTATGGAGCAGCGCAGCAGTAAGCGGAGGCGGCAAAACGACTACCGACCGACTTACAGCTATGGAGGACTGGACGGGTAAGGCCAGCACCGCGGCACAGATTAAGCACGCCGAATGTAATACGGCCAGCTACGCACCCGGTTTCTGTGCTAAGTATAGCCGCACCAACGCGAACGGCAAGGGCCTAACCGCTGGTATGTGGTGGCTGCCGTCACTGGGTGAGCTGTTTTGCATCTACGCGAATATGCGTAAAATCAATTACGCGCTATCGCTTATTAACGGAGCTACACAGCTGGCCGAAACGTGGTACTGGAGTTCTACCGAGTACAGCGCGACCTACGCGTGGTATTTGACCCTCTACGACGGCTACGCGAACTTCAACACTAAGGCGGCGGGCAAGTACAGAGTTAGGGCCGTTTCAGCATTTTTACGTTAGTAGTTAATAGTTAAACTTTATCCTTTGGGTACGGCGAAAGCCGTACCTATCTAAAGAAATTTTCAAAAACCCGATATATGAATAAATCGAAGCTGGTTTCTAATACGCAAATCTACTTAGACAGTAGAAAGCTGTTAGACGTGATACTGGACGTTACGCCAAACTTTCCGAGAGCTTACAAGTACACCATAGGCAATAAGATGCACGAAATAGCTATAGCCCTAATATCGGAGATTTCCGCAGCGTACATTAACAGAGACCGCGCTACACGTATCCAGCATTTGATTAACTTTCAAGCCGAGTTTGAGGTACTTAAAACGCTTATTCGTATAGCGGGCGAAAGGAAATGGATTTTAGGGCAAAGCAGACACGCGGATATAATCGAACTTACGGACGCTATCGGCAAGCAGGCTACAGCGTGGAAAAATTCGTTAATCGCGTTAGACAGCAGACGGAATAACGATTAAAAACGAGAATAGAAAAAGTTACGACTTTAATAGCGTTATAGTTATCTGTGTAAAAATGGGCCGCACACTATCTTTTATAGTTATGGCTGCGGGCGTTCAGTCCAAGGCAAGGGCGGCACGGAGTTGCGAGTACAGCGCGACCAACGCGTGGAATTTGAACCTCAACAACGGCAACGCAAACAACAACACTAAGGCAACGAACAAGAACAGAGTTAGGGCCGTTTCAGCGCTTTTACAGATAACAGTAACCACACGAAGCAAAAAATATGATTACGACCGAGGGACTTTTAGAAGCGTACTACGACTGCCGCAAAAGGAAGCGGAAAACAGCCAGCGCGATAATGTACGAAATAAACTACGAGAGCAAGCTAATAGAGCTGCGCGACCGGGTTAATAACCGTACTTACCAGCCGGGTAAATCTATTTGCTTTATCGTTACACGTCCGAGGTACCGGAAAGTATTCGCCGCTGCTTTCGAGGATAGAATTATACACCACTGGATAGCGATACGTTTAGAGCCGCTATTTGAGCAGATATTTAGCCCACGTACATTTAACTGCCGCAAAGAAAAAGGGCAGCTGTACGGCGTTAATATGCTGGTAAACGATATAAAGACGTGCAGCCGGAACTATACGCGCGACTGCTACGTTATGAAACTGGATTTGCAGGGTTTCTTTATGAGCATCAACAAAGCGATGCTGGCTAAGATGGTGAACGATTTCGTAGCAAAGACGTACACCGACGAAACCGATAAAGAGACGCTGCGCTACCTATGCCGCACCGTAGTACTACACGAACCCGAATATAATTGCGAGCGACATAGCCCGTTAGGATATTGGGACTACATACCGGCTAATAAATCGCTTTTCACGAACGGGCGCGGCTACGGTGTGGCCATAGGTAATCTGTTTTCGCAGTTATTCGCAAACTACCTGCTTAACGTACTGGACTGGTTTCTGCTTGAGGATTTAGGGTTTACGTATGTAGGCCGTTACGTCGATGATTTCTACGTAGTCGATACGGACAAAGCAAAGATGCTGGACGCGGTGCCGAAGATACGCGCACTACTGGCCGGCTACGGCTTAACCCTGCATCCGGATAAATTCTATATGCAGCATTACACTAAGGGCGTAGCGTTTACGGGCAGCGTGGTAAAGAAAGACAGAGTTTACACAGCTAACCGAACTATCAAAAACGCAGTAATGGCCGTGCGTCGCCTCAACAGAGCGGAGACACTACCGGAGGTTATGCACGCGGTGGATAGCATAAACAGTTATTTAGGCTGCCTGCGCCACTGCCGCGAATATAACCAACGAGCAAAACTGCTGCGCAGGATAGAGCCAAGGTGCTATAAGTGGATTTATATAAAAGGCCGCTACGAGATAGTGGCCATAAAGAAAAAGTTTAGAAAGCGAACACGTACACTACAGCGTATTAACGATGGGAACTATTAACAGCAAACCCGAAGCCGTCCTGCGGCTTACTGAGCTGGACGTAAACGCCGTGCGCGTATTATGCCGGCACTGGGTAGTATTAGTGCAAGAGAAACAAAACTATATAGAAATAGAGTTATACCAAAAAGAATGACAGCAGAGATTATACAGACAATAGCAACCACCACCGCCACAGTTATAGGAGCGGTAGGAGGCTGGGAAGCGATTAAGTACTTTATCAACCGCGACACCAACCACCGCAAAGCGGAGGCAGAGGCCGACAGCGTGGAATTTGACGTGCTGCGGCAGGCTACCGAGTTTATGCAAAACCAGCTAAAAGAGAAAGAGGAGCGTTTCGCGGCGCAGACTGAGTTAGTACGTAAGCAGAACACCGAAATACTGGAGCTAACCAAAGAAAAAAGCCGTTTGGAACTGGAACTACAGAAGTATCGCTGCATTAAGGCCAAATGCCCACACCGCGAACCAGCTAACGGTTTCTAACACATTAAACACTATGAGACAGATAAACGACATTATCGTACACTGTAGCGCGACCAAAGAGGGCCGCGACTACACGGTAGCCGATATAGACCGCTGGCACAAAGCGCGCGGCTGGAGGTGTATAGGCTACCACTATGTTATCTACAGAGACGGCAGCGTACACGCAGGCCGACCAATAGAACAGATAGGCGCACACGTGACGAACCACAACGCTAACAGTATAGGCATTTGCTATATAGGCGGGCTGGACGCATCCGGGAACCCAAAGGACACCCGCACGCCTCAGCAGCGCGAAGCCCTGCGCAAACTGGTTAGCGACCTGCAAAAGAGATTTCCGGGCGCGGCACTACACGGCCACCGCGACTACGCGGCTAAAGCCTGCCCGTCCTTTGACGTTCACAAAGATTTATAGCTTATGAGATTTTTAGTTATGATTATCGCAGCCGCGATGCTGACGGGCTGCGCAAGCACACGCCGAGCCGCCAGCAGCAGGGACACCCGCGACAGTACCCGTATTATTAGCCAGCAGGTAGATAGCATCTACCGCCAGTTAATGCAGCGCGATAGCATCTACTACCGCGATAGCATCTACATTAAGGAAAAGGGCGACACAGTAACATACTACGTCGAGAGGCTGCGCTATGCGTACAAAATCAAGACCGACACGATTTACACCTATAAGCTAAAGCGCGATACTGTTTACGCCGTCCGGACGGACAGCATACGCGTTACGGTACCTACCTATATCGAGAAGCCGCGAAAATGGTACGACACCGGGGCTATATGGCTGGGCCGTATGTGCTGCTTAGCGTTTTTGCTTTGGGTGCTTTTCCTATATCTGAAACGTAAGTTTTAGTTTTTTGCTTTCTGTGTTGTAAGGCCGCGTTACCCGTGAGGATAGCGCGGCCTCTACTTATCTACCTAAAACAAAATCTATAACGCGGCGGTTTGCTGCGTCGATTTTATCCCGGCTAAACTTAATATATACGCCCGTTATCTTAGAGCCGTACACGTGGCCGAGGGCTTCGCTAATTGTGTCCTTTGGTATATCCAAATCGGCCGCATAGGTAGCCCAAGAATAACGCGCCCAATAGGTAGTAACAGCCGGCTCTAATGGAACCATAACGGGCAAATGGTTTTTATGGTACTGAGGTTTACCACCTACCATTTTAATAGGGCCTATTTTGCGCAGGGCCGCGTTAAGGTGCGCCGCGTAGTCCTTATAGCTGTGGTATTC
>OJKP01001739.1_pt1 | contig 11642 bp, 10 predicted proteins | sample 1596521 | NCBI WGS metagenome assembly OJKP01 (sample SAMEA4350130, study PRJEB24818) | metagenome | biome: human; feature: gut; material: faeces | place: Denmark | collected 2013-09
TTTCCCCCGTTTTGGCTGCCAAACCTTATTTGCGGGGGAATACCTAAAGATACAAAAAAGCCAACTAATTCGCAACATTTTGTGTATGAATTAGTTGGCTAATTTTATACTATTTACTGAATATCCCGAATTAGCAACCTGTAAAGTGTCAGATGTTTTTAAGGATGAGCCATTGCTCATTTTTATCACTTCCGCTACGAGCTATGCAACCGTTCTTTCTTAGCGAAGCTAGTTCTCTTTTTAGTATTGCGAGTGAGACTTCAAGCATTTTAGCTAAATCTTCTCTTGTTATAGATGGATTTTGTTTCATTGCAGACAAAATGGCTTGTTGCCGTTCATTTACAGGCTCATTTGTTGACTCATTTTGAATATGGAGGGTCAACTTTATCTGCATAAGTTCGGGCTGTTCCAATAACTCAGGCTTTATCCAATGCTTTTCATTCCAAGCATTTAGGATGAGAGGGAAGCCTGAGCCAAGGTTTTACATAGCCGTCTGAAAGAAGATTGAATATTTTCTTTCGTGTTATAGAAGTTATTTTATTCATAACCCCAAGTCTTTTGAAAGTATATATTGTGCATCATATCTCGTATTCGGAGTATATGCCTTCCTTGACGAATGCATCTCAGAAGCATCCATTTCATTAGATGTTTCAATATCAACTACAACATACATTTCTGTTGTGCTGACGTTCTTGTATATGCCAACCGGCAAGTCATCTACTGACTTTATGAGTTGAACACTCTTCACGCGGAAAAGATGCTGGTCGACATCTTTGCGAGTATGGAATAGCACATATCCAATGGATTGCAAGTTCTCTGCAATTTCTATGCCGTCTCTTGTGTATTTGATACCGACTGCAAGTTTTCCTGTTGATAAGAACTTCTGTTTCTTTACATCGTAGTTCTCCATCATCACCATCAATACACCATCCTTTATTGCGTCAATAATCGGTGAATAGCCCTCTGATATAGGCTTCTGAAGGACTTGATTTGGTTGCTCGCCAAGTTTGCAATCTGCCACAAAGAAATAATTCTTCAATTCGCTTAGAAGTCGCTCATTCTCTGCCTTGTTTGCATCTGTTGTCGTATCTAATGCTAAAGAATATATATTCTCATCCGCAAATGGAGTATAAACCTTGCCAAGTAACTCTTTGAAATGTGTCTTGATGTATTCTTCCCCATTCACATCGGGATGTGCCTTCATTGCATAGAAGTCATAATCCTTTTGCAGCCATTCTTGTATTTCAGTACGGAAACGCTCGCGAATCTTCTGCTTCCATTGTATCTTCTGCTCCGTGTTGTTTCTTGCATATAACGATAGAACAAAAAGGAAGTTAACATCATAGTGGAACAGAAGCAATGTGTCACGGTCAAACAAGCGGTTATTGAACTGCATTTGTTTGTGACGGTTCTTTTTACGGTCTGTTTTTTCAATACCATCATTAGTATAGTCAAAACATTCATCCATCTTGGCAGACACAAATCGGAATGATATTATATCCTTCCGTCACATCATCACGAAGACGAATGCCAGACTCCGTAGTTTTGCCACTATTGAAAATGTCAAGATTCCATTGAATGACATTTCTTGCATATGTGTATTGTTTGTAGATGGATTCAGAACCAAGCTCATGCCCCATTTTATAATATTTGCTGTCACCAATGTAATAAGTCTGTTTGTTTTCACTTTCAATCAGACTTTTTGCTGTGAAGAGGTGGTCTACTATTTTTCCGTCCTCTTGTTTTTTCTCCATTCCATCTGGCAATGGATTGTCTCCGACCAACTCGTCTATGATAGCTTCGAATACAATATAGAAGTTCTTGACCAATAGGTATTCTTTCTGCTCTGTCGTGATGAACACTTGCTTTGCTTCATCAAAGAAGGCATAGCACAATTGCCACAATTGCAGTGCTTTATCAGAGAAATATTTGTATTTGATTTGGCGTAAACGAGTTTTGCCAAAGCCATTCAAGTATGTTTCAAACTTCTTTCCCGTTATCAACTGAAACTGGCAACAGATTTCTTTTGGAAAGCCATAAGTCTCACCTATATAATTCAAAATTGAGAAGAAGATAACGAGCAGTTCTTCATCAAAGTTGATTTGTCGTTTTTTGTTAACAGGATTCAAGTATATAGGTCGTCCATCTTGCACAATGGCTGCTTGCGTTCCAATGGTTCGAGTCCAATTGATTTTATTCAAGCCACTATGTAAGTTCTTCACAATGAAAAATAAGAAACTTTGGTTGTCACGATTGAATTGTAACAACGACAGAAGAATATCAAGATAAGTATTGCTCAATCTACGCTGACCATTACCTACTTGGGCTATTTGCGAATGATATACAATATCGGTATCGTTGCGTTTGTCGTTTTTGTAAACCACTATGGCACGATAAATCCAAACTGCAAACTTGTAGAGAAAATTTCTCTCTACAGCATCGAGTGGATTGGTCTCATCCAAGTTAGCGATGCTTTCTGGCTTATACTTTCCAAATATAAGTTCTTGCCCTTCCACATCTTTGAGCAATACCTTGGGAAGGATGAAGACACAATCCTTCAGTAGAGTATTATAGAAATACCCTACGTAATGGACAGATACTTTGCCTTCGACATTCTCCAAAGCATCAATACCATAGAGAATGTTCTTTATATCGGCAACGTTGTATTGATATTCTTCTATCAGTATGCGCATTGTTAAATATTCTCTTCTGTAATGGTTATACCCAAACTCGCTTCGTTGACAGCATGAATAAACTCATTGATTGTATCTCTTAAAGACGGATTAGCAGGTCTGTGCATCCAACCATCCTTATTGACCCAAAGAGAATTGCCATCCGCACAATCTATCTTGTACGAATAATTGGCATAACGTTCATCCATATTGGCAAGTTCTTCCTTATTTGCAACAATCCAACTGCGCATAGAGTATTTCTTGAAAGGTTTCCAAACATCAATAACTTCTTGTGCAGTCTTTCCTTGATTTTGTTTAACGTATTCCTCAATGGCTGTATAAGGTATGGCATTTATTTTCTTTATTTCCTTGCCGTTTACCTTAATAACAGAAATTGTGTTGACGGTATCGTCTGTTGATATAATCTCTGTTGAAATAGGCTCAATACCCAAGTTCTTCAAGAATAAAACGACCTTCCCTTCTACCACTTTTGATTCTTTACCTTCTGATGTGTAGAACTTATCGAAAGACAATTTGCTTCCATCCTCATCATTGAAAATGGCATCACCAAACTCATAGTCCTTAAACACATCATTCCACAGGTAAAAGATAACCTTACCGACAAAAGTTTTTGCCGATATAATGCCATCTTGTGCTTTGCAGAAGAAATAACCGAGTTTCTTATCCTCAGAATTAGTTGTAGAGCCTATCTTCTCGTTTATCTTTTCAAGGAACAGCCACCAATCATAGTTATTTCCATCAACTTCTATAATCCAGTTCTTTTCCGCATCAGATATAGGCATGTAAGTCCAATCCCATCGACGCTTGAAAGCTGAGTCTATCGGGAAAAGACTTTGGTCGCTCGTGTTCATGGTTGCCAAAATGTAAAGGTTGCTTGGTAAGAGCAGAATATCGCCACCCAACACTTGCGATACAACATCTTTGCCTTCATACATAGCATTAACTTTGTCTCTTTGGGCAATAGACAATCCAGCAAATGCTTTTTGAAGTTGTCGTTTCATATCTGCATCCGCTTTTATCGGATAATCAGAAAAACCATAATCATTACGGTCAAGAAGTTGGAACAGGTCACCAAATATTTGAGCGCAGTTACCTCTGTTAATTTCTTCAATTACCAAATATTGCTTTTGAGGCTCGTCCTCATTTGCGTCTGCATACTTCTTCCATGCACTAATGTAGGCTTGCAAGAAAGACTGTGCAACAAACTCATAAACAATGCGGTCTTCTTTTACAACTTCACCATCTTCTACTACTTTATGTCCTGAAAGATCACGCAACTCAACTTCTTTCGTTGTTGGTTTGTAAGCCCCCACGAATGTAGAATAATCTGTGTCTGGATGGAATGTTGTACGAATAACATCTTCATCTTTCGTTTCCTCATTGATAGTATGCGATTTACCTGTGCCAGGAGCGCCATAAAAGATTTGCTGGAGAGACAAAGAAGGTTTAGCCATAACTTCCTTTTCTTCCAATCCTTCTTCTTTCCCATCATCATAAGGGGTATTTACATTTGTAATCTCGATGTCAAAAATGCCATCATTAGCCTTTTTGATATGTAATTCAGAATAACCACCTGCAAAATAATTGCGGATGGTAAATTTCCCTTTACACTCGTTTCCTTTACTGTCTGTATAAGTAACTTCCTTCAGTAAACCATTGAAGTAGAAACGAGTATCTATCTTTCCATTTTTTTGAGGCACATCCTTACGAGCATTCCACTCTTGGGTAATTGTCTCTACAGATTTTCCATCTTCAACAAACAATGCATCAAGTAAATCCAGTTGTTTGATGACAAACTCCTTTGTATATGGAATAACGCAATGCACAGAGGATTGGTCGAATTTTCTTGGCAATATAGAGGCAATAAACAATATCGCCTTTGCAAGATTCTCCTTATGGTATCTTACATTGATATGTTCACCTGTACCCTCAAAGAGTTGGTAATGTTCATTGTCCAAGAACAAGTCTGTGTTCTTGGCATCACCAGCTCCCAATGGCCGATAGCTGGCATTGGTATCATTTATATGTTTTACTATTTCTTCCATTTTATAGTAAAATTTGTGGTTCTATATTTGTGAAACAGTCATTAGGTCTAACTCCAATTTTTATGGATTGGAGAATCGTCTGGAGTTTATCTATTTTGCAAGAAAACTCAATTATGTCTGCGTTGACAGAAGAAACATAGCTCATGCAGTTCGTGCATATACGAAACTTCTTCTGAGAATCATCCATGTCGAATACCCTATAAACTGAGTATTTTTTGTCATCTTTCAAACTATAAACAAAGCTGATTTCTTCATCGCTATAATAGAGGTATTGGTTGAAGTCAAATCGTGTTGATTTCACATCAACAAAGTTTTCCGTTTCCAATCCTTCATTGATAATGAAATCAAAAGGAGCACCAGATTCTAAGTTTACATTCATCCATCTGTAATTACTAATGGCATGAGCAAGCTTTTGTTTTTCCAAGTATTCTGCGATGAATTGTTCTCCGATATACCCAACTTGTTTAAAGAGTAGTTTTGCCTTTTCTATGTCTTGCTTCTTGTACTTTCTGATTTGTTTACCTGTTTGTGAAGCGACCTCTATGTCTTCCTGTAATTTCACAGAAACTCCATTCACTTTCTTTTCCAAGAAATCAATGGCAAGTGAAAACGAAGCACTATTCTCGTCATAGACCTTATTGACTGTTGGAAATATCTTGGAAGCATATTGGTAATCTTCGGAACAACTCGACATGAGCCAAAAGACTAATTCTTCACTCTGCAAACCGAACCATACCAAATACCATTCACAACCTTGTTTTTTTGATGCAAAATCACGTATCTGGTTCACTATTGTCTTCTCGTTTCTTGCACCAGACTTGATGTTAGGTGCTTCCATCTTACCTGTGCTACGGTTTATTTTTCCATAGTCACAATTCAAGATTTCACAATAGTCAGCATATATCAATATGGCAGCTTTCTCCACATGATTGTCGGGCAAGAAATCCAAAATGTGCTGATAAAGCCCAATGTGAGTTTGATGTCCAGTCTTTTTAAAGCCAAGGTCATTAGGACTTAGCTTCTTGAAACCTATCTTCTTTTCTGAATGTACTTCAAAAAACATACTATTCGTGAATTATATTGTTTGTTATAAGATAATACAAGACTGCATAAATTGTATTTACGCTAACTGCATTACCTGCTTGTTTATACAGAGAACCATCAGCCACTCCTGCATTTCTGCCGTTAATCGCAAAGTTTGCAGGAAATCCTTGTAGCATGAAAGCTTCCTCAGGTGTCAACTTACGGATTGGTAACTGAGCCAACTCATTCTTGCTCATCGTTTTGACAGGATTGATAGTACCATGGGATTCTATGAAGTCTTGACTATAATAGTTGTCTTGACAAGCACGATGCATCTTGTGCATTGTAGCAGTCAAAGGACGAGCTACACTCATGTTTATGTCTGACTTAGACTTAAAATTAGCGGAGCCGTCTGCCAACAGAGTAGGCTTGATTTTCTCTGACAAAAAGTATTTTTTATCCACTTCCAAACTCAATATATCATTGACACTTTGATAATGGAATGTTCCTAATCCTTGGTACACTTGTTCAAATGTTGCAGCAATATTGTCACAAGTAAACTGCGTTTCAAATTTCGCAGGAACAGGTCCTGTTGTTGCAAAAATTAGAAGTCTGTTGCGAGTTTGAGGCAAATGAAATTGTGCTGTGTTAAAGATGTCGGCAAACACTTGATACCCCAAATCCTCCAACTCTTGTTTGATGCGTGCAAAAGTTCTTCCTTTGTCATGTGACTTGAGATTTTTCACATTTTCAAGAAGTACATATCGTGGTTTCTTTGCAGCAAGAATATCAATGATATGAAAAAACATTTGTCCACGGTCTTCATTGAAGCCTGCTTGCTTTCCCATCATACTAAAAGTTTGACAAGGAAATCCACCTGTTACCAAATCAAATTTTGGCAGATTATTTATATTATTTTTATTGCTGGTAAATTCGACTATATCTCCCATTGCCAACTCGTCATCAGTTTCTGGGTGAAAATTAGCACAGTAAGTTTTCACTGCCTTGGCATCAATCTCAGAATAGCCAATGCAGTGAAAATCCATAATGTGGTCTTGTGTGAGCAAATCCATAGCTCTTCTAAAACCACCAATACCCGCAAATAATTCTAAATGTCTCATTTTATAAATTTCATGATGCCATCACCTATGGCTTTGGCAAGTTTTACAGGAACGGCATTTCCCACTTGTGCATACCACATATTTTGAGAACCCGTTATCACGTAATCATCAGGAAATGTCTGAATACGTGCAGCTTCACGAGGACTTAATCCCCTTGCATCCCAAGGGTGGATATACATATTACAATCAAACTTCATGTGTGAAGTTATGGTCTTGCAGATTTGAGTTTCATCCAACTTGAAATATTTGTCCTTGAAGATGTCATTCCTTCTTTTGTATGGCATGATGTCAGCGATAGACTCATGCAGGGAGTTTGCACCTTGTGGTAATCTTCTATATATTTCAATGTCTCGTTCATTGTTGTAACGATTCTTATGATTATAGAGTTTTGTTATTTCCCTATCGCCATTGATAAATTTATAGAAGTCATTCCTAATATATGAGAAATCACACTCCGTAAAGCCAGACTCTGCACATTCCACACCCTTTGAACCCTTTTCTTTCTTGGCAATTAAGTGGGGAAGTCCTTCAAGTGCATCCTTCAATACAAAAGGCTTGCGTTTATGCTTGAATATTTCTTCAAAAATCGACTTGGGTTCTATATCAACCCTGTTGCCAATCATTATGAAACGTTCTCTATTTTGTGGTATGCCATAATCTTGTGCCTTCAAAAGTGCATAATCATATTGGTACTCGCCGCCAAGATATTCCTCAAAATTCTGTTTGATTTCTTCTATTTTGTTCATCATCCCTTTTACATTCTCCATAATAAAGAACTTAGGACGAGTATTTTTCAAGAATATCAAGTATTGTTTATATAAAGCATTACGAGGATCATCCAATATTCGTTGACGATTAGCCATGGAGAAACCTTGACAAGGAGGTCCACCACATACCAAGGTTATATCTGATAGCATATCCTTGTATTCTTCAAGATGTAGGTTGAGTTCAGCAATATCTCCCACAAAATAGTGGTCATCACTCAAATCATGGTTGAATTTATAGGTGTTGCAAAACTGTTCCACGATTTCATTAACGAACCATGGAGTAAATCCAGCCTGTTGCAACCCCAAACTCAGACCGCCGCACCCTGCAAATAAATCTACAAATTTATATTGTTTCATTGTTATTTTTCAGCCCAATCTTTAAAATTATCTCTCACTACCGATAAAAAGTTGATTTCATAAATAAACATTCTCTTGCGAGAATTTTTTTAAGAGGGTTGAAATAACCGCACTAATCATATTTATCTGCTCAAATATTAATTCTTTCTTATTCTGTTCCATCTTATTTTTTCTTTTTGTTCTCCAAAGCCTTTTTCTGTTCACTTGCCAATCTGCGTTCAACCTTCTTTACATCTTCTGCAGGAGGAAGGTTCTCTGGAACTATACCACGCTGCACAAGCATATCTCGAACAGCAGCATTGTTGGCAATATGCTCTTGGCTTATACGACTTTCTCCTTGAAGGTCTTTGGTCTGTACATTCACACTCGTCATTTCTGCCGCAAAATCTTTTGCTTTGATACTGATAGTGGGGAGGAAATCTGCCAATGGTCGTTTCTCGGGGATTCCCATGCGTCGCTTCAGCGTTGCAGTATTCAAACGAAATAATGCTTGGTCTCCTTTGGAACGTATCACAGCAAAACTCTTGTCATTCACACCTCGTTCATAAAGTACGCCAGAAAGTTTACGCTCTGTTTCCTGTAGTTTAGCACGTGCCTTAACTCTTTCAACTTCAATAAGACGCTGTTCTATAAGTTCTGCACGACGAGTTTGCACAGCAAAGTAAGTTTGCGCAAATGCTATCTGTGGCTTGCGAGGGTCGCCATTTTGGGCGACAAGGTAGCAAGCATAGCGTGTTAGCATAATGTCATCTATCTGACGCTCAGCACTTGAACCAAGTACAACCATTTTGCTGACGTCAGCAAAATGGTCTTTTATATCATAACCTGCATTTTTGCACGATTCCTTTGCTTTATCAATGACTTTCAGGAAATTACGCCATTGGGTATATCCCAATAGAGAACATAATTCTCTTGCGCTCCAACATTCTATGCCATTTGTAACACATGATACTTGTTCAAACTGAGAGAACAATGCTTGTATTTCTTCTTTTTTCATTTTGTTTCGTTTTTGAATTCTTCGAATCGCACTAAGTCGGTTAGTTCAACATCTAATATTTTGGCAATCTGCATCAGATTACCTAAGTCTGGTTGACTTGAATTGGTACACCATTTTGATATTGTTGATGGATCCCTCCCCAACTGTTCTGCCAGCCACTTTCCTGTTTTCTTTTTTTCTACCAAAACCAACTTAAGTCTATTTATATCTTCCATGCCAATCATTAAATTGAATTTTACGTAAAGGTAATGAATTAATTTTGTTCGGTAATAGGAGTAATTCACTTTTTATTTTGCACATATTTACCGACCTTGGAAGGAAAGGCTTTAGCAAGTAGTTGGGGCTCCCGAAATATTTCCGGTGCCCCAAAACACAACTTGATGTTCGTTTGAACATAAAAATCAAGATAAAAAAGCAGGTAAATTTGTCTGTAATTTAAGTATGACCAAAAGCAATTTGATATTGGATTGTTGGTCGGATATAACCAGTAGGTCAGTAATCCAGCCAACCATTCAGTCATTAACTCAATCAGTCAGAAATATCTATTATGACAGTAAAAATTTAATTGGATCAGATGACAAAATTATCTAAGAGCCGAATTGCAAACACCCTAAACATTAAAGTATATAGATGCGAGATTTTATTCATACGAGAGGAAATCCTGAGTGTCGGGCTTCCTCCCGTTCGTTTTTTCGATGTGCGCAAACGACGTTTCGGCAGCCGATTCCTCCGCTTTGCTTTATTTCTCCCGTTTTTCTCATTTATTCCGGAGATTTTTTATACCTTTGCGGCCGGTTGTGGTAATACAGTATTTTTCTTTGCTGTTTAAAAGGGAATCCGGTTGGAATCCGGAACAGTGCCCGCTACTGTGAACCCTGTGTGTAGAAAAGCGTCTTACACCACTGTCCGGATGTAAGGATGGGAAGGTTGCTTTTCTGGGGTAAGTCAGGAGACCTGCCATGATTGTATAGGTAATAAAGCTTTTCCGGGGTCAGAAAAGTTATTATTAATGTCTTAATTTAATCGTTTCATGAAAAAATGGTGTATGCTGGTAACGCTAGGGTTATTTGCCATCGGTTATGTGTCGGTACAAATAACAGGATCAGTCCGAACTAATTGTAGGATAAGAGGTATATTGGATCGTTGAAAATAAAATGATAATCATATGAAATATTTGTTTTTAGTAATAGCGTTGTTTATCGGGTCGGTGTGTATGGCCCATTCCGATGAAAATTTTATAGAATCGGATCTTTTCGGAAATTTAGGAGAGCGGGATAAGGCTGCCATCCTGATCATCCATTTCGGTACCACTCATGACGATACCCGGGTTTTGACAATCGATGCAATCAATGCAAAGATGAAAGAAGCTTTTCCAGGTATCGAAGTCCGGGAAGCCTGGACCTCCCGGATTATCCTGAAGAAATTGAAGGAAAGGGGAGTAGAACGCCTGAATCCGGCCCAGGCACTCATTCAGCTGCATGAACAAGGTTATACGCATATTTTAATACAATCTACGAATATAATCGAAGGTACCGAGATGAAAGAATTGCGTCGCGAAGTGGAAGGGCTTTCGCTGAATTTTAAAGATATTCGTGTCGGAAATCCTTTGTTGTATGCTCCTGAGGATTATACAGTGGTTGTGAAGGCAATTACAGAGGCCATGAATCAGGCTGATAGAGGTGGACAAAAATTATTGGTGGGCCATGGAACACCCGATCCTGCAACAGCTTCGTATGCTATGTTCGATTATATGCTGAAAGCGGAAGGACATCCGGAATATCATGTCGGAACTGTAGAAGGGTATCCGGAATACGAAGACGCTTTGCGGCTATTGAAAAACGGAAAATCCAAAACATTGACTTTGGCCCCCCTGATGTTTGTTGCCGGAGATCATGCTAAAAATGATATAGCAGGCGAATGGAAGGAAAATCTTGAAAAACAGGGTTATAAAGTGAATCTTTACCTGAAAGGGTTGGGAGAAAATCCAACTGTTCAGCAACTCTTCATCCAACATGCCCGGTTTGCTGCCGGACATAAAGCGGTGGATATGGCTACCAGGAAAAAGGGGTATATGCAGGGAAAATAAAAGGTCGATTCTTTTTGCGGAAACCCGCAAAAAGAATAATGGACAGATGTCAATGGACGATGGACAATTATTGGAAGCTTTGCTTCCATCAAAAGATAAAGAAGGGAAGAAGATGAGAATGTAACCATTGATAATCAATCCGATAGGATCTATTCCTTGGGTGTATTGTTTCATTGTCAATTAACCAGGTGCCCGCAGGGTCCCATGACTTTATAAATATTATGAAATTTATAGACTTTCAACTAAATTAAACGAATGTTTTATTTGATATCTCTTAAGTTTTCGGTGAATTTTATGTTTTCTGCATAAAATGAGAGGGAATCCGGTGCAATTCCGGAACAGTGCCCGCTACTGTGAGGTTCGTATAAGGTGAAAAGTTTTCTTACAACCACGGTCGACGCGACTGGAAGGTTACTTTTCCGGACTGAGTCAGGAAACCTGCCGAAAATAATAATAATGCTATTCCCGTGGACAGGAATAAGATTATAGATAAAAACATGTTGACAAAAATTTTCCGAAAAATTCATCGGATACTCGGTTTATTACTCAGTAT
>OJKP01001741.1_pt1 | contig 11634 bp, 7 predicted proteins | sample 1596521 | NCBI WGS metagenome assembly OJKP01 (sample SAMEA4350130, study PRJEB24818) | metagenome | biome: human; feature: gut; material: faeces | place: Denmark | collected 2013-09
CGCCGGAACACCGGGTAGACGCAAACCGGCACATATATCTGTTCCTGCTCTCCCGCATCCCCGGAAAAATCTATATTGCCTTTATATGTTACGCCCGGCTGCTCCGGTGTTTTCACGCATTTTTCAATAGCTTTCAACAGTTCTTCCCGTATCACCGGTTTCAACAGATAATCCGTTGCTCCGTAATCCAGTGCTGCTTTCGCGTACTCGAATTCCTGAAATCCACTGATAAAAATGATGTGTGTCTTGCATTGCAAGCCATGACCTTCCCGGATAATATCCACGCCGCTCATTCCGGGCATGGAGATATCTAACAGGGCAATCTCCGGCTGGTCCCGCAGGATTGCCGCAAATGCACTTTTCCCGTCCTCATATTCCCCTATGATCTGAATTCCCAGTTGTTCCCAGTCGATGAGTTTCCGGATTCCTCTGGTGATTACCGGTTCATCATCCGCCAATATCATCTTTATCATCCGGATTCTCTCCCTTCTCCTCAGTATTCCAGGGCAATATCACGCTGATCATGGTACCTACCCCGACCGTACTGGTAATCTGAATTCCATATTCTTCGCCGTACAGATAGCGGATACGGTCATGAACATTTTTCAGTCCGATGCTCTGCCAGTTATACTGGTTCTTGATACCGGGAGCATCCCCTTGTAACAGCTGAAGAATCTTATCGATGCTGTCCTGATCCATGCCAACACCGTTATCCATCACTGAAATCTCCAGCGTATCCTCCTTCCTGTGGGCCTCGATCATAATACTTCCGCTTCCCTGTTTTGGCTTAATACCGTGCACGTACGCATTTTCCACCAAAGGCTGGAGAATCAATTTGGGCACCTGGATCATGGAAGCTCCCTGGGCGTTTACCATCAGCTTCACTTTACCGCTGATCCTGCAGTTCAACAGATACACATATTTCCGGACAATATCGATCTCCTGCTCTAACGGTACGAGATCCTGCATCGGTCCGATGATATAATGAATCTGCTGCGACAGCGCCTCGATCATTTCGGGAACCTTGCTCTTCTCCTCATCTTCCAGCGCCGTCATTCGTATGATCTCCAGCGTATTATACAGAAAATGGGGATAGATCTGAGACTTCAATGCCGTTAGTTCCGCTTCGTTCTGCCGGATCTGTGCCAGATAGGACTGGTCGATATACTTTTTCAGTTCCCGACTCATCTCATTAAAACTTTCCGCCAGTGTCCCAATCTCATCCGAGCTCTGTACCGGGATCTCGATATCGAAATTACCCTTTCCCACTTTCTTCATCTGATTCACCAGACGCTGCATAGGTTTTGTCAGTCTATCGGAAAAATAGAAGGAACCCGCAAACAACAACAGGATGGAAAGAAAGATACAACCGTACATCAACCTCTGCATGTTACGTATATTTGAAAATGCAACTCCTGCATCCATACAGATATATACCGACAGCCCGTATTTTTTCCCATCTGAAGAGACTACGAACCAGTTCTTATCCTTCTGGATTTCCTGTAATTTTTGTGTCAGATTACTTCCGATGACTTCTTCGTCATTGCTGTAAAAACATTTCCCGTCCTCATCTACTACATAAATCTGCTCATTACTGACAAAATCAACACTCTGAAATATTTTTTCTATCCGCTTTAAATCTACATCTATAAAAATCGTAGCTACATACGGAGTATGTCCTACCGGTCCCCGCAGGTCAAAATAATTCCTGGCTATGGTAAATACCTGCTCCGGCTCGCCATAATAATAGGCTGTTGTATGGGGCGGTATCAGTATCAGATTCTTGTTTTCCCTGTCCAGTCCTTCATAGGACACCAGTTCTTCGAATTTCTCTTCATTGGAGAAAAAGGAATTATATACACTGTAGTGAAAAGAAAGCTTCTGCCCATTCTCCTGATCAGCAAGGACATGAACACTGTTAATGTAGTTGTCCACACTTTGAAGATACTGCAGAAATCCCTGCATATCCCGTTGTCTGTCCGTCTCCATGGATTCCGCTTCATACTCCTCACCTGTGAGAATCTTACGGAAATGATCGAAGGACAAATAGCTGTCTGCACCATTTCCCACACCCATATTATAAAAATAAGGCATTTTGGATATCGTATTATAATTATCAAATACTGATTCCATACTGGACAATACATATTCCGAGGCCTGGTCATATTGCGCACTTAATGCCCTGGAGTAATCTCTGATCATTTTATTTGCAATAAAAGTTGCCAGAAGGAGCATCGGCAAAAGCCCCAGCAATATCATTGTCAGGGCAAATTTGTGATAAAGATTAAAATGTTTCAATAAAGTTACCCCTCTCGTTGTTTCCTTCCTGACCAGGTTGTCCCGGTAATGAAGCGTTACCATACTACCGCAAACCCTGCATCATAAAAAATAACGTAACTATTCAGAACCCCATTCGCAGAACGCAGTTTTGCATGGCTCTGAATAGTAACAAAATAACTATGCAGAATCCTGACATATGATTCTGCATAGTTATAGAATAACAAATTTCAATGCATTCCGCAACTTGCTTAACCCTTGGCTGCTCCTGCGGTAATTCCCTTTACGAAGTATTTCTGGAACATACAGAAGATGATCAGCGCAGGCACGATGGAGATTACGGTTCCTGCAAATACGATATCCCATCTGGCAGTATACTGTCCTACGAAGGATGCGATCTCAACGGTAATGGTCTTCGCTTTGCCGCTGGGAAGTGCCAGGTAAGGCATCAGGTAATCATTCCAGATTCCCAGACCGTTCAGGATCACCATGGATCCTGTACAGGGTCCGAGAAGAGGGAAGGTAACCTTCCAGAAGGTCTGGAACGGAGTACATCCGTCAATCTGTGCCGCTTCCTCGATCTCCAGAGGGATGCCTTTCAGGAAACTGCAATATAACAGGGTACCGAAGGCAATAGATCCGGAAATGTAACATACGATAGGTCCCACCATATTACCGAAGATATGAAAAACCTTCATCTCCTTGAACAGAGGAAACATGTACAGATGAAAAGGAATCATCATACCTGCCAGGAAATAGGTGTAGATCAGGGACGTTGTCTTACTTTTTCTTCTCTCAATCCCGTATGCCGCCATAGGTACGATACATACGATCAATACTTCCGATACCACAGTCAGGAACACGGAATGAAGGATTGCCGTAGCGAAATCGGACTGTGCAAACAGATCCTTAAAGTTCTGTGTATAAAAGGAGGTCGGTAATGCAATCGGGTTCTTCAGGATATCACCGTTACTCTTGAATGCGGAGATCAGTGCGAAGAATACCGGATACAGAAACAGGATCGCCAGCAGAATGGTAACTACAAATAATACGATCTGTCCGGGTTTGATTTTCTCCACGGGCTTTCTGACAACTTTTTCTTTGCTCATTACATCTGCACCTCCCTGCTTCTTAAGAATTTCTGCTGCAGTGTATTCAGGATAATGATGATAAACAACAGCATAATGCCGACTGCGGTACCGAAGCCCTGTCTGCCTTCGTTGAAGCCTACCTTATACAGCAGGTATACCAGTGTCTCGGAGGTGAATCCGGGGCCGCCGTCCGTCATAACGTTGATCTGGTCGAATACCTTTAATCCGTTGATCAGGGATAAGGTAAAGTTGATGGTAAATGCACCGGAGATCAGGGGCACGGTGATGGACTTAAAACGCTGCCAGGGGCTTGCACCGTCGATCTGTGCTGCCTCGATCAGGTCCGGGGATACACTCTGCAGAGAAGCCAGATAGATGATCATATAGTAGCCTGCACCCTTCCATACCAGTACTACGCCAATCATGATCAGTGTCAGCTTATTGTTGCCCAGCCAGTCCTGTCGAAAATCACCCATGCCGATGTCCTTCAGGATCGTGTTGATGGTACCAAAGTTGTAATTGTACATGATCTTCCAGATGAAACCGGATACAATACCGCTGACCAGAACCGGAACGTAAAATGCACTGCGGAAGAAATTCTTGCCCCATCTGACATTATCCACGATCAATGCAAGTGCCAACGCGAATGCATTTTCTAATACAGAGATAAATACCGTCAGTAATATTGTGTTCTTCAATGCATTTCCAAAACGTGCACTGGTAAAGATCTCTTTATAGTTCGCCAGTCCGATGAATTTTACATTCGGGCTTACGCCATCCCAGGAGGTAAAACTGTAATATACACTAGAGACCGTCGGTACGATAATAAACAGTGTGAAAAAGATAAAGGCCGGAGCGATAAACACAAAGGCTGTTTTATCGAATTTTCTTTTTTTCTGCATTGCATTTCCTTCCTTTCTAAAAAGAATCCCGTAGCTGTCAGAATTACCTGACAGTACGAGATTCCTCTCTAATCCGTGGATTATTCGATTCCCACACCTGTAACGGGGTTAAAGCTCTGCATGCTTACCTGCCAGGTCTTATTTAATTCATCACAGGCAGAATCAATATCTCTGGTTCCCTGAAGCACTTCGGTCAGGGTCTTGTAGGTAAAGTTTCTGAAATCGGGGGGCAGCTCGTTGTTGCCTACACGACCGTTCCACATAGGTGCAAGGTCATCTGCACTTGCATTGGCATCGATAACCTCCTGGAATACAGGAGATACATCCATCTGAGGCTCATCTACGGTAGTGGGGATGAAGTTCAGGGTCTCGCAGTATACCTTGTAGTTCTCAGGTGCAAAGAAGAACTTTATGAAAGCTTCTGCTGCTGCCTTCTTGTCCGGATCCTTGGCTGCTTCTGCGGAAATTGCCAGACCACCGACGCCGGCACCACCTACCAGACGGGTCTTGCCATCGGGACTGGGAATTGCGAACCATCCATACTCGAAGTCAGGATCTGCTGCATCGATCTGGGAGAACATATGCGTACCGGAATACATCATCGCTGCCATATCGTTTACCAGGAAAGTCGTGATCTGGGCATCGGGAGTAGAAGTCCAGCCATCCTGTGCATACTGGAAGATATCCTTCAGCTCCTGGAAGGTTGCCTTCATGGTCTCATCGGAGAAGTCCTTGGTTCCCTCGTAGCAATGCTCGATGAAATCCGGATCCTTGCTCAGTACCTGATCATTGTAAGCCTTGTGGAACAAAAAGCCCATATGCCAGATATCCTGACCTCCGACTACGATCGGTGCCATATCGCCTTTATCCTTAATGGTCTGGCACAGAGTCATAAACTCTTCATAGGTAGTGGGCTCTGTAAGACCGTTGTCATCAAAATATTTTTTATTGTAAATGATGCCCTGTGTATTTTCACCGGACAAAGGAGCTGTGTATACCTGACCGTTAAATTCTGTGGTGGTGCGGAACAGGGAGGTAATCTCCTCGGACAGAGGCTCCAGCTTGCCTGCTCTTACATACATTGCGGTATCTCTCATCTCCATGACATCGGGGAATTCTCCGACGCTGTCCTTGGTCTTGATGAATTCGCTGTAAGCACCGCCGTTACCGGGCTCGATGGTCACGGTAATATCGGGATATGCCGCATTAAATCTGTTAACGATCTCATTCATGGAAGCCTTGGCTCCCTCATCACCATCTGCAAAGATAAATGTTAATTCGGTGGGTGCAGATACGATGGATTCTGCGTCAGCTGCTACTGTAGTAGTTGCTGCGCTTTCTGTGGTGGATGCTGCAGGAGCAGTGCTTCCTGTTGTATTGTCATCGGTGCTTCCGCAGCCTGCTAACATGGTTGTTGCCATTGCTGCTACCAGAACACTTGCCAGTAATTTCTTTCTCATAGTAACCTCCTTGATTCCTTGCTATATTGTTTCGTGCTTATGTATTACTTTCCGGTTGGCCTTCCGTTGTTGTAATTGTAATATAGCAATTTACAGACATAAAAAAAATGCACTTTTTTAAGGTCAAAGTACATTTTTTTAAGAACCTATTTTGTTTTCATTTCAAACCAGTCAAAATCAGCATACTTGCCGAATCCAGTGAGATCCTGGCAGCAGATTCCAGCCATAGCTCCGGTAAACCACCCTTCCGCGCAGGCTTCGTCAGACATAAAGCTGCCGTCAATATTTTCTGCGATCGTCTGCCAGTCGCTGCCTTCCAGCCGGTAGGCGAACGTAATATAACCGTTTCGCATATCCGCTTTCAGATAGGTGGGCAATCCGGAGAAAACAGGCAGATAGTCCGTCAGATATTCGTATTTCTTATTCTCTGCTTTTAACAGAGCGATGCATTTTCCGCAATCCTCATCCCGGGAGACATGCAGATACAGATAATTATCCGTATCGTACATCAGGATCAGTCCCGCCATCTGTTTGAATACCTCCGGTTCAAATTCCAGCTTTGTGGATATCTCCATGTCGTATTCCGTCAGTCGCTTTGCGATCAGGGTCTGAGAGAATTTAGAAGACAGTCCACTTCTTCCGTACATCCGCAGATATCCCGGACGCTCTGTCAGAGACAAGTAATGCTCCGTCATGGGGATACGCAGGGACTGATAATCGGGATCCAGAACCGGTGCCGTAAAATCATCCCGCATATTTGCGCCGGTACTTTCCTGTGCGGATTCCATCACCTGTTTTTCCACCCTATGGTTTCCCGCCGGTTCCTCCACATATTCCTTCGGCTCGGTACTGCCATCCGCCATCACTAGCCAGTCGTCATCTGTCCATTTCATTTTTTGTATGGCAGTTTCACGTCCCAGCATATAACGTCTTGCTCCGGCAAACCTTATCGCATCCGCCGGATTTCTGCGGTCCGAAGCTCTTCCACACAGATGCACGGCATACCATTCTCCCTCCGGCGTCTCCACCAGATCGCAGTGTCCGGATTTCTGTAACAGAATATCCTCATGATGTCTGGAAGTCAGGATGGAATAGGCCTCATTCTCCGCAGTTCTCTCCATGAAGTCTGCCTGGTACATCTCATAAGGTCCCCAGATATCCCGGGATCTCTGTATGGTCTGCCCGTGCAGTTCTCCCGTGCCGGTATCCGCCGAGAACAGATAGTACCATCCGTTTCGCTTGAAAATATGCGGTCCCTCCAAAAAGATTTTATCCGCCCGGTAAATGTCCTTCACCGGTCCGGTCATCTTCTTCTGCACCGGATCGTATTCCTGCAATACCAGACGTCCCACATATTTTTTCGGCACTCTGTGATCTGTTACCATGCTTACCATATATTTTCTGCCGTCATCGTCATGAAACAGTGATGGGTCAAAGCCGAAATTATTTAACGCTATGGGTTCGGACCATGGGCCGTGAATGTCCGTTGCCGTCACCAGATAATTATTCGTATCGTACATATTACAATAGAAGGCCGTCACCACGGTATACAGCAGATAAAACGTGCCTTTATCGTAAGTCAGGCAGGGTGCCCAGACTCCCTGGGATGCACCCACGCCCCGCAGATCCAGTTGAGAAGTCCGGTTTAGCGGATACTCAATCAGTTCCCAGTGTACCAGATCGGTGGAGTGATGCAGCCGGATCCCCGGCCACCACTCAAAGGTAGATGTTGCAATATAATAATCTTCCCCGACACGCACGATGGACGGATCGGGATGAAAGCCTTTTAAGATCGGATTGTGAATCATAATAACCCTCCGCTTACTGTATTATGATATCGGGGGCAAAAGCCCCCGACTATGATGCCTGTTCCGGGAAAGTTGCCTGCCACTTTACGGTCAGTATCCCGTTCTCTACTGTCACAGGAAGGATGCTGTAACCGGAATTCTTAAGATTCTTTGGTTTCCAGTGATCTAGCATCAGATATGTCTTCCCGTCCTTTTCAAAAATATAAGTACTCTGTCCTTCAAAGGTGCGTCTGTAATTGTCGCCCTCACAGGGATTATCGATCAGCTTCCACTGACCGCAGAGATGATCGCACTCGGCATATAACGCACTGTTTGGCTGCCATCCGGTACATCCGGAGGTGATCATATAATATTTTCCATCCCGGTACATGAGTGCCGGTGCCTCTCGGGTCTGGTCCACCAGGGCGGATGCATAAAATCCATCTACGTCCGTAAAATCTTCCGTCAGTCTCGACAGACGAAGTGTCTTGTTCCAGTCGGAGCTGTGCACCAGCCATGCCGTACCGTCCACATCCTTAAAAAGTGTCATATCTCTGCTGTCCGTCCGATTCGGCTGCATCTCCCGGATCACGGTAAACGGACCGATGGAACGGTCTGCCACTGCTACTGCCACTCCCGCATAGGTGTACCTCGGTGTATCAAGGTGCATCCACATAACGAATTTCCCGGTCTTTTCGTTATATAAGACTTTCGGTCGCTCACAGACATTTTCCGGCTGTATCAGACTGCCTTCCGGACTGTCCTTCACATCCAGTGCCAATCCTTCATAGTGCCAGCTGTTCATATCTTTGGAAGAATAGCATCTGATGCCGATGACATCCACTCTTGTGGTGCCGGGGCAGTTCTCCGCCCCCTTATGTTCTCCATACCAGTACCACATACCGTCATGCTGAAGGATACAACCTCCATGAGCCTGAATCGACCTTCCGGCATCATCCATCCATATTTTTCCGTTTTCAAACATAGGCTACTCCTTCCTGCCCTGAACTTCGGTTCCGTAGACTTCAATCTGGGTCAGTGCCGGAAAAGGAGACGGCTCCGAAGATTTCTTCATATCGCACATTTCCAGCCAGCGGATCTTCTTCTGCCCGATGGCGATCTCCTGAGGTCCTTCTTTTCTCTGCATGGCGGCATCCATCCGGCTGCCGTCGGAGAATTCAAAGGATACCTGCTGCCACCAATTATCATGAGGGAAATCTGTTCGCAGGTAAACCACAATCATATCCGTCAGCACTTCTCTTCCGAAGTCGATCCGGATTCTGGCATCCTCCTGTCTGTTGATGCCCCAGGACTGGTAGGGCCATTCCCCATGGCAGCTGCTTACGGTATACCCGTCAATGGCATTCTGCGCCGCGAACACGGCCTCGCCTCTGGTCTCCACATTGGCGGTGGCATGGGGATATATGTTTTCAATCTCATGCTGATCACATACATTTACTGCCAGATTCCGGTAATACTGTATCTCGAATTCTTTGGCCAGCTTTACTGACAGCAGATGCTTCTTCCCAGCAAATGCTTTCGGAGACAGGTTGATCCGGCGGTCTCCGAAGGGGATCCTGTAGGTTACATTTCCCGTCAGATATACCATGGACTTTCCGATGGCATCGTCCCATTGCAGCCATGCATAATGACTGCCTTCGGACACTTCCAGGATGATAATATCTCCCTCCTGATACTCTCCGGTGTAGACCAGATTCACCTCATTTTCCCCTCTGGCCACTGCCAGCGCCTCCATATTTTTATTCATGATCTTCAGACACAGATTTTCCATTTTCTTTTACCCCACAAATCCGTAATAATTCCAAATCTATTCGCAAAAACGGTACTTTTTCATTGTCCCGTTTTCAGATCGGACCGTCAGTTCCTCTCCGGAATGCTTTTCTAGCACGATACGATTCTGATCCTTTTGATAGGCAAAGGTCTCGAAATCATCCTCATACAGTGTGAAGCTTCCGTCAGCTTCCCCAAAGGTCTTTACAGTCATCTCAAACACGGTATCTTCTGCCACATGGGTGACCGGTTTCGCCAGCGGAATGATGGCGCCTTCTTTTACAAATACAGGGATCTTGTCATACTCTGCCTGTATTTTCAGTCTCTTTCCTCCCTCTAACTTTTCATCGGTGAAGAAATCATACCAGCTGCCTTCCGGCAGGTATACGTTTCTGGCTGTGCCGTCTTCATAGGTCAGAGGGCAGACCAGCATGCTCTCGCCGAACAGATACTCATCATCCACCATGCGTGCTTCCCTATCCTCCGGATAATCCAGTACCAGTGCACGGATGGGAGGTTTGCCGTTATGACTGTACTCCACAAACGCACTGTATAAATAAGGCAGCAGGCTCATACGCAGTTCAAACAATTTTCTGCATTCCGCTGTATAGTAGTCTGCCGTATCCATAGTCTCTCCGGCAAGATTTTTCTCAATGTCGGTCTGTTTCCAGGGGGGACTGGGAATCCGCCAGCTGTTGATCAGTGCATGACCGGAAAATACTACCGTCTGCAATCTTCGCAGAAGATCGTCCCCATTGGCACAATCTCTCACCTCCGGGCACCACAAAAGTCCCGAAAATCCCGCATTTACCACGCTGCGGATAAACTGCTTATGATCATACAGATCCGAATACAGTACGAAGGGTAACGGTGCCGCTAAGGCTCCGGAGGAACGCACCTGGGAATAGGTTCTGCGGTTCTCCTGCTGATAGATCCGGTAGATCAGGTTCTGATACAGGGTTCCAATGGCCATGTGCATCTGCTCACCGTCCATGCCGGAAGGGAATTCCGTGGAATCCGGGAACGCCCAGTTGGAAGGATTGTAATCGGAATTGTCACATTCATCCAGCTTAAATCCCGCAATGCCCTGTTTCACAAAGGTATCCCTGTGATAATCCTCAAATAACTGACACGCCTCTTTTGTAGCGAAATCCGGTACCAGTCCGTTCCATACCTCATAGTCACCGCTGTAAGGCACAAGCTCTTCATAGAACGGAGCCTTGGGATACACATAGACATGCTCCCACAGATTCAGCTTATAGCCCTGCTCTGTCATCTCGTCGATCATTTCCTGCGAATGAGGAAACAGATATGACCACTTATAGGTGCAGGAATAGCTGTGGGAATGCCATCCGGGTTCCAGTCCCAGAACATCCATGGGAATCTCTTCCTTACGGAACTGCTCTGCCAGTTCTTTCAGCGCTTTTTCATCTCCGCCGCCATAGATACGGTACCACATACCAAGTCCCCACATGGGAGGCACACAGCCACCGCCGGAGAACAGATTGTATCTCTGGACGATTTCCATAAAGTCTCCCGCGAACAGATACAGTTCAATCCCCTCTGCCGCCGGGATATCTATGATCACTTTTCGTTCTTCTTTCGCTCTCTTTAACGCATAAATGGCAGCCTCGGAAAACTCTTCATGAGCTTCATTCTCTGCCGTCATCCCGGCAGACTGCCCACGCCCGCTGTTCGTTCCCATTAAAAAGGTGGTGTAACGAAAGGTATTCACAAATAATCCGTATCCTGCGGAAGAAATGTAAAAAGGTACCGGCGCATGGCCTTCCCCGGTATTCGCCACCGGATCGGAGTTCACCTTGATATAACGTCTCCTGCCCGCCTGATTGAATCCCTGAAGCTGCAGACCGAAGCCATAGATATCTTCCTGTGTCTCCATGGGAAGGGTAACCGTAATGCCACGCTTCGTCTTTTTCCATTGGATTTTTTCCTCACTGACTGTGCATTCCCGGCTTACCGGAATCTGTTCTATCTCTTCTGTTCTGACCGGAAACTGTCTGAAATGCTCCGGAGTAAATTCTTCCGGTTCTCCCAATACGAGCTTCCAGATTCCTTTTGCTATCTGCTGCATTTTATTTCCTCCTGTGCCAGGCACAACGCTCCGATGATGCCCGGATTTTCTCCCAATGCCGGAGCCACAATGTACTGAGACAGATCCTCCGGCAGGCTTACCTTGGGCAGGTAGCCGTTCAGGAACTGCAGGGCATTTTTTCTGACCAAGTCAAAGACCTTCTCCTGATGCATGACTCCGCCCCAGAGAATGATCTTCTCGGGGGAATAAGTCACCATGTAATCAGCAACCGCC
>OJKP01001745.1_pt1 | contig 11609 bp, 13 predicted proteins | sample 1596521 | NCBI WGS metagenome assembly OJKP01 (sample SAMEA4350130, study PRJEB24818) | metagenome | biome: human; feature: gut; material: faeces | place: Denmark | collected 2013-09
TACTGGATTCATCCAGGGTGGAAAAGGCCGCGTTGCCGCTGCTGTCCAGCAAAAGCAGGTCGCTGACCCGCAGGGAGGCATAGCTGAAGCGGTGGAACTGGTAGGACATGCTCTGTTCGGAGATCTGGCCGTCGAGGAACGAGCGCATGACCGCCGTGTTGTCCGTGTCTCGCAGATACCCGGCACAGGAGCGGTAAATCCCCCCGAAGCTTTCGGTGAGCTGCTGGTTGTACGCCCGGTTTTCGTAGTGGGTATAGCCCTCGGAGTAGATGGCCAGCAGACCGCCGAACAGGAGGAGAAAGGCTGTCAGCAGAATCACCGTACTGCGGGTGATCTGTGTTTTCAGCCGCTCCTGAAAGCGGGGGGCGGCGGGAGCCGCCTTCTTGTCCGCACTCACAGGAGCTGCGGCTCGTGGCCGCGATAGAAGGCCACCGCAAGACCGGCCTGCTCCGCCAGCACACCGGCCTCGCGGAAGCGGCGGCCCAGCGCACGGGGGTTGTGGGCGTCGGAGCCCACCGTGACGAACCGGCCGCCCAGCTCCCGGAACCGACGGAGGATGTCCAGCCCCCACGGCTCGTCCGCCTCCCAAGCGGAGGTGTTGATCTCCATGGTCTTGCCGTGGGCCACCAGCCAGCGGAAGATGGCATCGAACACGTCGGGTGCGTCGTCATAATGCATGGCGCGGTCTGTATAGGGGGCGTAGTGCGCCACGAAGTCGTAGTGACCCAGCACGTCCAGCTGCGGCAGGGAGTCCAGCGCCAGTAGGATCGTCTCCAGATAGAGGCGGTACGCCGCCTCTCTGGTGCGGGAGGCGTAGAAGGCGTCCGCCCAGACGTTCTCCGCGCCGATGGTGTGGACCGAGCCGATGACGAAGTCCAGCTTCACCCCGTCCAGCGCCGCCATGGCACTGCGGGCGCAGGCGGGGTCGGCGGTCATGCTGACCTCGGCGCCCTCCAGCACCGTCAGCTGGGGGAACTGTCCCCGGAGCTGAGCCAGACGGGCGCGCCGGGCGGCAAAATCGGGCAGGTGAATGTCGGATGGCGTATAGAAGTCCACGTGGTCGGTAAAGCATATCTGGCGCAGGCCGTTTTCCGCGGCGGCGGCCAGCATCTGGGCGGGGTCATAGTCCGCGTCGAAGGAATAGGCGCTGTGTGTATGCAGATCCGCTGTAACAAGCATTTTGCAGAACCTCCGTTGATGAGTTGGCTGTATTATATAGCACGCCGCCGCTACATCGCAAGCAGTTTATCCACCAGTTCCTCCATGGCATCGTGGTTGTGGTCACGCTGGAGGACCATATCCGCCAGCGCCTTGATCTCCGGCTCGGCGTTGCCCACCGCTACGCCGATCCCGGCGTTTTCGATCATGTCCCGGTCATTCAGGTAGTTTCCGACGGCCACGACGTTTTCCGGCGAAATGTCCTCCAGGCGGCACAGCTCCAGCAGGGCGCTCCACTTGTTGATCCCCTTGGGGGTGATGTCAATGACATTCGGCTCGCTGAACACATAGTCCAGCGCAAGGCCGCGGCTGCCGATGGCCTCGATGGCCCACTGCACGTTTCCGCTGACCATCATGGCCTCCACCCGGTGGAGGTGCAGCTGCTCCGCCGATGTATAGACCACCGGCTGGCAGCCGTTGCTGCGCACATAGTCCATGACGCCCGGCGTCATGCGGCTGACGCCCATATACCCGGCGGCGACTACATAGAGCACACAGTCGTCGTGGCAAAGGCAGGTCTCCGCCAGCGCGCGGACGCAGTCCGGCTCCGGCAGATGCAGAGAAAGGACGGCGTCGTCCCGCGTTCGGGTGAGCTTTCCGCCGGTGTTGCCGATGACATAGTCCGCCTCCCGGTGGTCACCGCACATGTTGCTCATGTCGAAGTCGTTGCGCCCGGAGGCAAAGCAAACCACGTGGCCTGCCTGACGGAACCGACGCAGCGCCGCGACGCTGGCCTGTCCCAGTCGGTGGTCGCTGCCCACCGACGTCCCGTCGATATCCATGGCCAGCAGCATCCGGCCTGTAATCGTTCTGTCCATCAGTCAAACCTCCCGGCGCAGGGCGCGGACCTCGTCCATAAAGGCGCTGACCCGTGCCGCGTCCACGCGGCGCCGCAGCTCGCCGTTCTCTTTGAAGGTCGTACCCACCACGGCGGCGTCGGCGCAGCGCAGCTTCCGCCGGATGGTATCCACGCGGCAGCCGGTGTTGCACAGCACGACCATGTCGGGGGAGCACTCCTTGACCGACTGGATCAGCTGGTCATCCACCTCCTGACCGGCGGCGGAGGCGGAGATGCACAGACCGTCCGGCGCCGCCTTGAAGATGAGGGAGCGCGCGATATCGCCGAGGGCGCGGGTGTCCAGATTCCGATCCGATTCCGGGTTCAGGAAATAGAGCATCCGCAGATCCTCCAGACCCAGTGCGGCCTTGCGGCGCAGAGTGGCGGAAAAATCGTTGTTGTAAAGGCCGCCGTCACCGACGTATACGCCGCAGAACGTGCCGCGCACAAAGTCGGCGTCCACCGCGGCAGCCAACTCGATGGTGGCGTCTCCGTCCGAGATGCAGTCCACGCCATAGGGAACGGAGATCTCGCTGCGCAGCTGACCCAGCACAAAGGCCATGGCAGCGGTGGTCACAGTATCCACCTTCCGCTGGTAGGGCAGGCTGAATTCGTTGCTGATAAGCACGCCGTCCACGCCGCCGCGCTGCAGCGCCTCCAGATCCCGCTTGGCCAGATCAGCGATCTGCTGCATATCGGTACCGCGGCTGAACAGCGGGTCGCCGGGCAGCGGCTCCAGATGCAGCATGGCGATAATGGGCTTTTTTACATGGAAAAGCTCTTCAGTCCATAGCATCGTGTCGTTCTCCTTTTATGCGGCGATCAATACGGGAACTGGCGGTAATAGCGCCGGATCTCCATGGGATGACGGTTGATCTGCTCCATATGTGCGTCAATGCGCTGGGTAACTGCATGGGTCACCAGGTGGGAGATGTCACCGCGGAACTCGGGGCTGATGCCCACCAGCGGATACTCGGCGGAGTCGATGATGGTATAGTTTCCGCAGACGCGGGGCAGGAAGTTCTTGACGCGCTCGGCCAGGGGACGCTGGCTGTCCTCACCCATGAACAGGGTCACAGGGGTGTTCTTGTCCACGACCTCCAGCGTGCCGTGGAAGAACTCGGCGGCGTGGATGGACTTGCTGCGCAGCCAATGCTGTTCCTCCCAATAGCACATGGCATAGGAGTAGGTGGAGCCATACTGGTTGCCGGCGCCCACGAAGTAGTGCATGGCGTCCTCGCAGTGCTTCTCCGCGAAGCGCTTGCCGAACTCGTCCGCCGCCTTTTCCGTGTCCACCAGCGCCTGAGGCAGGTAGCGGTCGTACTCGGCGTACTGCTTCTCATACTGGGGGTAATCACCAGCCAGATACATCAGACGGTCTGCCAGCATGAAGAACTTCAGCTGCTCGTTCTGGGGATAGCGGATGGAGTAGTCGCTGAGCTTTTCCAGCGGCGTATCGGCCTTGTCCACAAAGCCGATGACAACGGCGCCCAGCGCCTTGACCTTCTCCACGGCCTCTACGACCTCCTGGGTGGTGCCGGTGACGGAGGACAGCACGACCACGGTGTTTTCACCGATCCGGCGATTGCCGGTGGTGTTGTACAGGGCGGCGTTCTGGGCAATGATCTCCATGCCGCTGTTTTCCTGTACATGGCTCTGGGCCTGAAGTGCGGAGGCGTAGGTGCCGCCGATACCCAAGTAGCAGAGATTGCTGTAGCCGCGACCGGTCACGTCCTCTGCGATCCGCTCGATCTCCTTGCGGATGGCCAGAGCGCCGGCGGTGCTGTCCAACTGCTTCTGTTCGTCAAATTTGATCATAGCTCAGTGTCCTTTCTTTTTCGGGATAACCCGGTGATTCTTTCACAGCCTGACGGCCATTGTACGCCCCTATCATAACATAACGCATACCGCCACACAGTGAAAAAAACTGCACACTTGGGGGAAAAAACTGTCAGTCTTGCATATGTGCGTGGGAGAACGGTTGCACTGATTTTGTGCTTTATGCTATAATTCACCCATCGTCAAACGTGGAAAGGAGCATATCATGGAGCTGGGTCTTTTTACCTGCGGGTACCAATATGAGAGCATTGAGGCCGCCTTTGCCGACGCCGCAGCCTTCGGCTATGATTTTATTGAGCTGTGGGGTGGGCGGCCCCACGCATGGGCGCCGGACATGACCGCTGAGCGAGCCGCGCACCTGCGGGAGCTTTCGGAGCGGTATAATGTACCCATCCGGATCTACACGCCGGAGCACAACGGGTATCCTTACAACTATATGCTGGGTGACGAGGCGCAGTGGGAGGACTGTATGCGCTATCTGACACGCAGCATGGAGGCCGCCGCCCAGATCGGCGCGTCCCACACCTTGATCTCTGTGGGGCATGGCGGACATACGGAGCCGCAATATCGCCACGATCGGCTGATGCGCTCGCTGCGCCGTCTGGCAGAGGAGGCGCGAAGCACGGGCCAGACCATCCTGCTGGAGCCGCTGTCACCGTTTGAGTCCAACACCTGCACCACGGCGGCGGAGATCGCGGCGGTCCTGTCGGAGCTGAACGATCCCACCGTATGCACCATGTGCGACATGGTCGCCTCCTATGTGCAGGATGAGACAGCGGCGGAGTTCTACCAGTGTACCGGCAGCGCCATGGTCCATCTGCACATCGCAGACAGCGACGGCCGCAGCGAGGCGCACATTCTGCCCGGCGACGGCACGCTCCCCCTGAGGAGCGAGCTGGAGGCCCTGCGGCAGGCCGGCTATGACGGTACCGCCACCATCGAACTGGTGTCCATGTATACGGATGACCCCACCTACTACGCAAGGTGTGCCATAGAAAGGACGAGGGAGCTGCTGTGAAACGGATCGGATGCGTGGGAGATAACTGTGTAGACCATTACCGCCAGACGGGCGAGGATCATTTCGGCGGCAACCCCGTCAACGTGGCCGTCTACACCCGGCGGCTGGGGGGAAACGCCTCCTATGTGGGCGCCGTTGGCACGGACAGCCGGGGCGCGGCCATGCTGGAGGCTCTGCGCGGCCGGGGTGTGGATGTGAGCCACGTCCATGTGGAGCCGGGCTCTACCGCTGTGACCTATGTGGAGCATATCAACGGCGACCGGGTCTTCGGGGACTATGACGAGGGCGTTATGACCCACTTTGCACTGACGGAGGAGGATGTGGCCTTCCTGGGTAGCCATGACCTGGTGGTCAGCGGCCTGTGGGGACACGCGGAGGCATACCTGTCCCGCATCCGGCAGCACGGCGCGGTCACAGCCTTCGACTGCTCCGACCGGCCGGAGGACCCTGCGGCGCAGACGGCGCTGCCCGGTACGGACATCGTGTTCTTCTCCGACGACAGCTCGGACGACGAAGCGTTGCGGCAGCGGCTGCGGCAGCTGGCGGCACCGGGGCCCCGCATCGTGGTAGCCACCCGGGGGAGCCGGGGCAGCATGGCCTATGACGGGCAGCGGTTTTACGAGCAGGGCATCATACCCTGTCAGGTGGTGGATACCATGGGCGCGGGCGACAGCTTTATTGCCGGATTCCTCCACGGCTATCTGGAGGGACTGGATATCCCGGCGTGTATGACCGCCGGTGCGCAGTGCAGCGCCGTGACCCTGTCCTATGAGGGCGCATGGTAAGGCGCCGCATAACCGCATAACAAACAAGCTCCCGGCCACCGGCCGGGAGCTTGTGTTTTCCGGGAGGCTGTGATAGGATAGTGCCAGAGAATAAGCCGCTGTGCGACATTTCCGGAGGTTTTCGGTATGGACAGGATCGAGATCGGAAAGCTGTCCGCCGCGTATGACGTGCGGCGGCTGGGACTGGCGGACGCCCCCGTGGTCTACGCCTTCTGTAAGGCGGACACGCAGTACTACGCCCGCTGCGGCGCGGAGGTCACCCTCGCGCTGGTGGAGCACGACCTGACCGCCCTTCCGCCGGGCGTCTCCCCGGAACAGCACTATTACCTGGGCTTTTTCACCCGCGGCACGCTGACCGCCGTCATGGACCTGATCGCAGGGTACCCCGGCGGCAGCGAGGCGTATTTTCAGAGGATCCTCGACAACGCCCAGCGCTCTATCGACCCCAGCAATACCGTGATCGGAACGTATATGTGTCAGGGCAGGATGCCTCAGACCGTGCGGGAGCGGTATGTGAAGATGAAGGGACAGCCGGAGCATCCGGCGAATCTGGATGCGCTGATCGAGAATTTCGACCGCGCCCTGTCCCACCCCGACGGGGAGGATCTGCGGGCGCTGCAAGAAGCGGTCTTGCGGTGACGGCAGCCGCCACTGCGGCGCGGGGCGCCGGAAAAATACGAAAAGAGACACGGAACGCAAAGGCGCTCTGTGTCTCTTTTGTTGCGTGTATCGCGGTGCGGCGGTAAGGCAAGAGGATCAATCGCTGTCCAGCTTGAGGACGGCCATGAACGCCTCGGTAGGTACCTGCACCGTACCGAGGTTCCGCATCTTCTTCTTGCCCTCCTTCTGCTTTTCCAGCAGCTTCTTCTTACGGGTGATGTCGCCGCCGTAGCATTTGGCCAGCACGTCCTTGCGCATGGCCTTCACTGTCTCGCGGGCGATGATGCGCCCGCCGATGGCCGCCTGAATGGGTACCTCGAACAGCTGGCGGGGGATGTTGTCCTTCAGCTTCTCGCACAGGCGGCGGGCGCGGCCGTAGGCCTTATCCCGGTGGGCGATGAAGCTCAGGGCGTCCACGCCGTCGCCGTTGAGCAGCAGATCCACCTTCACCAGATCGCTGGTGCGGTAGCCGGACAGCTCGTAGTCCAGGGAGGCGTAGCCCTTGGTGTTGGCCTTCAGCGTGTCGAAAAAGTCGTAGATGATCTCGTTGAGGGGCATCTGATAGTGCAGCTCCACCAGATGGGTGTCCAGATACTGCATATCCTTGAACTCGCCGCGCCGCTCCTGACACATGGGCATGATGTTGCCCACATAGTCCTGCGGGGCGATAATGGACACCTTGACATACGGCTCCTCCGCGTGATCGATGGTGCCGGGGTCCGGGTAGTTGTGGGGGTTATCCACCTTCACCATGGTGCCGTCGGACTTGTAGACGTGGTAGATCACGCTGGGCAGCGTGGTCACAAGATCCAGATTGAACTCGCGCTCCAGCCGCTCCTGAATGACCTCCATGTGGAGCATTCCCAGAAAGCCGCAGCGGAAGCCGAAGCCCAGCGCCACGGAGGATTCCGGCTCGAAGGTCAGGGAGGCGTCGTTGAGCTGTAGCTTCTCCAGCGCGTCCCGTAGGTCGGGTACTTGCTGCCGTCCTCGGTGTAGATGCCGCAGTACACCATGGACTGGGCGGGACGGTAGCCGGGCAGCGGCTCGGTGGCCGGTGTTGCCGCGTCGGTGATGGTGTCGCCCACACGGGTGTCCTTGACGTTTTTGATGCTGGCGGTGAAGTAGCCCACCTCGCCGGCCTGCAGGCAGTCTGTGGGCTCGTTGCCCAGCGGCTTGAGGTAGCCGCACTCCAGAATGGTGTACTCCGCGCCGGAGGCCATCATGCGAACGGTCTGCCCCTTGCGGATGGAGCCCTCCATAATGCGGAACAGCACCACCACGCCCACATAGGGGTCGTACTGGCTGTCGAACACCAGCGCCCGCAGCGGCGCCTTGGGGTCGCCCTTGGGCGCGGGTACGTTCTGCACCACGTCCTCCAGCACCGCGTCGATGTTGATGCCCAGCTTGGCGGAGATCTCCGGCGCCTCCAGTGCGGGCAGGCCGATGATGTCCTCCACCTCCTGCTTGGCCTTCAGGGGGTCGGCGGCGGGCAGGTCGATCTTGTTGAACACCGGCAGGATCTCCAGATCGTGATCCATGGCGAGGTAGGTGTTGGCCAGCGTCTGCGCCTCCACGCCCTGGGTGGCGTCCACCACCAGCAGCGCGCCCTCACAGGCGGCCAGCGACCGGCTGACCTCGTAGTTGAAGTCCACATGACCCGGCGTGTCGATGAGGTTCAGGGCATAGGTCTCGCCGTCCTGCGCCGTGTAGAAGATCTGTACGGCGCGGGACTTGATGGTGATGCCCCGCTCCCGCTCCAGATCCATGTTGTCCAGCAGCTGGTTTGCCATCTCCCGCTCCGGCACGGCGTCGCACTTTTCCAGCAGGCGGTCCGCCAGCGTGGATTTACCGTGGTCGATGTGGGCGATGATGGAGAAATTGCGGATATGGGATTGGTCGAACATATAAAAAGCCTCCTTTGGAACTCTGTATGCGCTATCGCTTCGCCGCCAGCTCATCCACATTGTGGACGACCTGCGCCGTGCTCTGCCCCAAGCCGGGGGCGGCGGTGAGTGTATCGGAGGTCAGCTCCGGTATTTGCTCCGCGCCGGCCAGCGCCCGCAGGTACGCCGCACGGCTGTGCAGCATGGCGGCGTCCACCGCACCGGCGTCAAAATCCACGGACTCTGTGGCGAAAAAGTCCTCATTGCCGCCGCCGCAGCGGTACAGGGGCCGCAGCAGCGTGTACAGCGCCGTGCTGAGATAGTCCCCGGCGGCGGTGATGGCCGTCCGGTCGCCGCACTTGCCCAGCAGGTCGAACAGCACACCGGTGGTGTTCACCACCAGCTTCTTTTGCAGCGTGGCCAGAATGCTGCCCTTCAGCGTCCCCTTTTCATCGCTGGCGTCGTACAGCTCCGCCGCCTCGATGATGGAGCCGTCCCGGGAGTTGGTGCGCCCCAGCAGAAAGTCCGCCGACACATGGTAGAAGTCGCAGGCCCGCGCCACGAAGGCGAGACCCGGCTCCCGGATGCCGTTTTCGTAGTGGCTCAGCAGCGCCTGACTGATGCCCAGCGCCGCCGCCGCCTTCCGCTGGCTGATCCCCTTCTCCTGCCGCAGCAGGCTCAACGTTCTGGAAAAATCTGTTGCCATCTCTCTCACCCCGTCAAATGTAATACAGCTTGTAAATGATACAGCATTTTATACAGCTTGTAAATGCCTTTTTCCCGTGTGGGAAGGAAAAAATTTGCGCCGCCGCGTCGGCTGTGCTACAATGGGGCAAAATCACTCGGGAGGTGCGCCATGGAGGAACAACTGATGCTGTATGTGCGCTATATGGCCAAGGATGGCTGCCGCGAGACCTTTGTCCGGGAGCTTGTGGAGGCGGGCATCCTCACCCTGATCCGGGACGAGCCGGGCTGCCTTGCCTACGACTACTATTTCTCCGCGCAGGATGAGAACGAGCTGCTGCTCATCGAGCGGTGGGAGAGCGCCGCCCACCAGCGCGTCCACATGGAGCAGCCCCACATGGCACGGCTGCGGGAGATCAAGGACAAATACATCGCGGACACAAGGCTGGGCCGCGTCCGGCTGGAGGACTGACCATGCTGTTTGATACCCATGCACACTACGACGACGAGGCCTTTGACGCCGACCGGGACGCGGTGCTGACGGCATTGCCCCAGCGGGGCGTCGGACTTATTTTGAACCCCGGCTGCGATGTGGAAAGCTCCCGCAAGGCGGCGGCATACGCGGCGGCGTATCCCCACGTTTACGCGGCGGTGGGCATCCACCCGGAGAACTGCGGCGGCTGCACCGCCGACGATCTGGCGGCCATCCGCGCGCTGGCGCAGCAGCCCAAGGTGGTGGCCATCGGCGAGATCGGGCTGGACTACTACTGGGAGGAGAACCCGCCCCGCAACTTCCAGCAGCAGGTGCTGCGGCAGCAGCTGGCGCTGGCGCAGGAGCTTGCTCTGCCCGTCATTATCCACGACCGGGAGGCTCACGCCGATACGCTGTCCATCGTCCGGGAGTTCCCCGGCGTCACCGGCGTGTTCCACTGCTTCTCCGGCAGCCCGGAGATGGCGCGGGAGCTGCTGCAAATGGGGTGGTATCTGGGGTTTGACGGCCCGGTGACCTATAAGAACGCCCGCCGCGCCCCGGAGGTGGCGGCGGTAACGCCGCCGGAGCGGATGCTCATCGAGACGGACAGCCCCTACATGACGCCGGTGCCGTACCGGGGCAAGCGCAACGACTCCGGCTACGTCTATCTGGTGGCGGAGAAGCTGGCGGCGTGGAAGGGCCTCGCGCCGGAGGAGCTGGCCCGCATCACCACGGAGAACGGCAAGCGCCTGTTCCGCATCCCCTGAAAACGACAGCTTCGGCTGTGCAAACAGAAGAAAGAGGACGCTGACCCGGTTGGTCAGCGTCCTCTTTTGCTGTTTTTTGTGCCTGTGGCATCTTACTCTGCGCCGTCGATGACGCCGCCGCCCAGCACCTCGTCTCCGTCGTACAGCACCACGGACTGCCCGGCGGTGATGGCGCGCTGCGGCGTGTCGAACACAACCCGCACACCCTCCCCTGCCAGCGGATAGGCGGTGCAGGGCGCGTCAATATGCTGGCTGTACCGGGTCTTGGCGGTGCAGCGCACCGGCGCTGCCGGTGCTTCACCGGCGATCCAGTTGACGCGGGAGGCGGTCAGGGCGGCGGAGAACAGGTCGGCGTCGTCCCCCAGCAGGATGGTGTTGTCCGCGCCGTTCTTCCGCACCACATAGACGTGCTTTCCGGCGGCGACGCCCAGCCCCTTCCGCTGGCCGCTGGTGTAGCAGGGCAGCCCCTTGTGGCGGCCCAGCACGCGGCCGTCCCTGTCCACAAAGTCCCCCGGCGTCAGCTCCGCACCGTGCTGCCGCAGGAACTGGACGTAATCCCCGTCGGGGATGAAGCAGATGTCCTGACTGTCGGACTTGTCCGCCACATCCAGCCCCGCCTGCCGCGCCTCCTGCCGGATGGCGTCCTTGTCGAAATCCCCCACCGGCAGCAGCAGGTGGGACAATTGGAACTGTGTAAGCTGGTAGAGCACGTAGCTCTGGTCTTTCTTCCGATCCCGGCCTCGCAGCAGCCGCCAACGGCCCGCCGTCTGATCGTAGTCTATCCGGGCGTAGTGTCCCGTGGCCAGATAGTCGTACCCCATCTCCAGCGCACGATCCAGCAGAGCGCCGAACTTCAGCTCCCGGTTGCAGTCGATGCAGGGGTTGGGCGTCCGGCCCGCGCAGTACTCCGCCACGAATTTCTCCATGACGCAGCGGGAGAACCGCTCCGTCTCATCGAACAGGTAAAAGTCCATGCCCAGCCGCTCCGCCGTCCGGCGGGCGTCCTCGGCGCTCTGGGCGGCCAGATGCGCCACCTCAGGCTCCCGGCACAGACGGAGCATGGCGCCGCCGCAGATATAGCCCTGCTCCCGCAGCAGCGCGGCGGCGGTAGAGCTGTCCACGCCGCCGGACATGGCGATCAGCACACGCTTGGCATCCTTTTTCATTATGCACCTCGCAAGAATCCGTAAAATAAATCGTATGTTTATAGTATATTATAGGTATATCGCGGCAATATCCGCCCAGAATAAATCTGCAAAAAGCGTCTCCCCCGCACCGGGCGGGAGAGACGCGATCGCTGCGATCCGTTCCGCCGTCCGTGGCGGAGCCGCCCGCCGGATGGCGGCGTTTTACTCGTCGGAGTGCTTTTGCAGAAACGCCTCGAAGGGCAGACCGTCCGCCAGCCCCACCAGCGCCGGCTGGAAGCCGCCGGTGTAGTCGAAGGC
>OJKP01001748.1_pt1 | contig 11582 bp, 14 predicted proteins | sample 1596521 | NCBI WGS metagenome assembly OJKP01 (sample SAMEA4350130, study PRJEB24818) | metagenome | biome: human; feature: gut; material: faeces | place: Denmark | collected 2013-09
AACATCTTGCATGGTTCGACCGCCTGCTCCACTATCGTCCAGGTTGCCGAAGATATGTTTACGGACTGGCACGATACATAAGAAGACAGATGTAACGTCAAGATTATTTAAGTTCAACGGATAAAAAATAAATGAACATGAATTTTCCAGAAATATACTCAGCAACAGGCATGATGGAGCTGATTCAGCAGATCGGCTTCCTCCCTCTCCTTGATAGTGGCATTGAAGGCTTCTCTGCCGAAGACATCGTGGCAGAAGACTGCGGTTACGTAAGACTTCCTGAAGGCGGTTGGGACTGGCCGCTATGGAAATGGAAGGGCGAGATTGTGCAGGAAATGCCGTGTATGTACGGAAAGTTCTTTAACAAGAAGGCGGGATTCATCAGCCAGGAATGGTGGCCGGACTTCTGCAATTACAGAAGAAGCAAATGCCCCCGTCCGGATGAAGAATCGATAGAAGGAGCCATTCTCTGCACGCTTCAATCTACCGGCAGTCTCATCACAAGAGAACTTCGGGCAGCCTGCGGTTTCACCGGCAAGGGAATGAGAAGCAAGTTTGACGGTTATCTCACCCGACTGGAAATGGCGACTTACATCGTGACCGAGGATTTCATCTATCCTCGCGACAAGCATAATCATGAATATGGCTGGGGTTGGTCGCTGCTCAATACTCCCGAAGATCTCTATGGCAGGGAGGCTTGCCAATGCAAACGCACTCCCCTGGAATCTTATCAGAGGATTTTCGAGCATCTGAAAGAAATCCTGCCTGATGCTTCGGATAAACAGATCATTAAATTAATTGGATAAAAATGAGAAAGGAATCAAGAGCAATGGATAGTGAGTGGGCTTTGGAAGTAATGCACAAGGCTCCGTATATAACTGTCAGTTTTATTGACGAAGACGGCAAGCCTTATGGTTTACCGCTGTCGCTCGCATCTGATGATGATGTGAATTGGTATTTTCATGGTGCCTTGGAAGGCAAGAAGTTGGAGGTAATCAAGACTCATCCCGAGGTTTGCCTTTCAGCCGTAACCCGTTGTGCGCCTACGGTTGGTCCGAAGGACGGCAGTTTCACCCTGCAATACAAATCAGCCATTGCATTCGGCAAGGCAGAAATCGTGACCGAGGATGCAGAGAAGATTCATGGTCTCCGACTAATCTGTGAACGTTTCCTTCCTCACCACATGGATGCTTTCGACGAGAGCATCGCCCGTTCCCTTTCACGCACGGCTGTAGTTCGCATCACACTTACTGAGCCACCAACCGGCAAGCGCAAGCAATATGATAAGGAAGGCGTGGAAATGAAATATGGCAGAATGTAATAAAGAGCCAATTGCTCCTTCTATGTTGCATTATAAAGCAAAGAATTTATGACTTCACTTCAAGAAAGACTGTTCGCCATGCAGGATAAGCAGTATGCTGCTTTCCAAGCCAAACTGACACCGGGAGTGCCTATGGAGAGTTTCATAGGCATTCGTGTGCCTGTGCTCCGCAAGTTTGCAAAAGAGTTTACAAAGGAGAAAGAATGCGAGGAATTCCTTCATCAGCTTCCTCACCAGTACTACGATGAGAACATGCTTCACGGACTTCTCATTTCCGAGGTAAAGGACTACGAAGAATGCATCCGTCTTACAGATAAATTCCTGCCATTCGTGGACAACTGGGCGGTTTGCGACATTATGTCTCCGAAGGTGTTTGCCAAACACAAGAAGGAGCTATTGGCGAAAATCAAGACTTGGAGTAAATCAGCACACGTCTATACTTGTCGCTTTGGAATAGAGACACTTATGTCTCATTACCTGGATAAAGACTTCAAGGCAGAATATCTTGAAATTCCAGCATCAGCAAGGAGCGAAGAGTATTACGTAAAAATGATGGTTGCCTGGTTCTTTGCCACCGCCCTTGCCAAGCAATGGGACCAGGCGATTCCCTACATCGAACAAAACCGTCTTGCTCCCTGGACACACAATAAGACCATCCAGAAAGCCATCGAGAGCTACAGAATCACGCCCGAGCAGAAGGAATATCTGCGGACGTTGAAGATAAAATAAAAGGAAAAATTTAGAAACGGCGAATAACCATGAAATGGGAAATAGCCTTTTTAATATCCTGTACAAAACTACCACACTTAGCAACATTTGTGGTACTTTTGTTCGGAAATCAAGAGAACTATACTTTAACAAGACTCCAACATCAAAGTCGGCAAATCCGGACTTGATTGTCCAATGCATCGAGGAAAAGAAAAGGCACAACTCTGCCGGAGTCAAAATCGTGCAATCTGCAAGAATAAACAAACCGACTGACTATAGGTCCTTCGCTTAAAGATTGCCTATTATCAGTCGGTTTATTTTTTCAGAAGTTACATGCTATTTCATCTCATCTCTTTGAAAGCAGTCCACACAATTTTCGTTCATACTGTCATTTTACGATTTCTGCCATCCAGGCAAAGAGTTCGTTCAAGGCATAGTCGCCACTGTGAGGGCGGTTCCAAGGCAGCTTGAAGTTTACGTCCTTGCCTGAGTTCTGCAGTTTTGCAGCCAGATTGATGGAAACAGAAAAGGCTGTATCTCTGTCGCGGGCTCCATGACGAATATACCAGTGAGGAGCTACTGATGAAACGCCATCGCCAATGAAATACATCGGATTCAGCAGACGGACATTCTCCTTGACTTCCTCAGAAACAGCGGTTCCGGCTTTCTCGGCACTCCAAGATGTGAAGTTGACATCTGAACCCTGAGCATTGCCGAATTCTCCATTCTCACCACTTGCTGCAGCTCCATCAACATTGTAACTGTCGAATGCAGGTACACCTTTCAGAGGTTGGGTACTGACCACATAATTCAGGTATTTTCCCATGTCGAGATCTGTAATGTATTCGCCCACCATCTTGCGGCCAGATATTCTCATAGGAGGCATTCCGGCTGATGGCTTTCTGCCACCTCCTGGTCTTCCTGCCGATGGTCTTCTTTCGCCTCCAGGCATTCCCTCTGCTCTATTGTTTCCCATACCCGGACGGCTGCTCTGGCCATTAACTGGTGCCTGGAATGCAGCCATACTGCTGAAACTGAACCCTAAAGAATCTGGAATATCTGCGCCAGCATCTTTTGCTTCCTGGGCACTCTTGATGAGAATCTGCTTGATATAATCGAGATAGTTTTCGGCATTGAGAGCTGTTCCATCAGCCTTCTTCAGACCCAAGGAATTGATGTAGGAAGGAAACTGAGCTGCAAGTTCCTGAGATAAGGCCTGCTTGCTGGCAGACAGGCTCTTGCGACTATCTGTATTGACATACAACCACTCATACGCCATGTCGGCATGATCCAAATCTGTTATCGGGCAATAACATACAGAGGCAAACACGTCGTCTCGTTCATCGGCTGCTCCCATAGCTTTGAGCAGAGGAGCGTAAGAAGGATGATTACCAGTTGCGCCCAGCAGACTCGACATGGCTCCTCCTGCACTCGTTCCATCGGTGATGATTTTCTCAGCATTTCCAGGAATCACATTGTCAAAATGACGAAGATAACGGACTGCTGCCTTCAGATCGAGCAATGCTTTTGGAGCACGACCGGTATAAATGGTCTTCTTTCCCTGTTTTACGGTTGATGTACGGCCACGGCTGCCAGGAATGACAAGCACATAACCCTCAGCCAAAGCTCGTCCGCTGGCATCCTGCGCCTGAGGATAACCTGCTTCACTCGCCATATAACCTCCCACATAGGTGCGGAGGAACATAGGCGACTGGTGTGTAGCTCCTTCAGGCACAAAGATGTTCATATACTGATAGGTGGAATCCTCCACATTGGTCACGAAATAGAGTTTGGTGTAAGCAGTATAGTTTACCACTTTACCATCCGTCATAGTCAATGACGCTTTTACACCATTATCAGGATTAAACTGCAAAGGCGTAACCTTTGATTTCTTCGCTGCACAGATGTTCATGGCGAACAGGAGTGCAAATGATACTATTATAATATTCTTCATTTTTGTTATTTATAACGGTTTCTTTCCTTGAAAAAGGAATGCTTATTATTTATGTTGCTCAAACAGCCAATCCTGCACACCTTCTATGCCGTATGCCACGAACCATGTGGCGCGATGGTTGCCACCTGTAAGATGGGTAAACAGCAGATGGTTGCCTTCAGCACGCATTTTGTTTGCTTCCTCGGAGAGCTGTTCCTTTGGCAACGTCATATCCCATGTTGCTTCTGATACCTTGCTACCCTGACTACGCCACAATTCTACGGCTTGTCCTTGTAATGAATTGGACGAAGTATCGCCTTCGCATGAAATAATCCAGATGTTCTGTCTGTCCAACGGTCCCATTAGGGAAGGATTCCATTTTCCTGCTACAAGTAGTGCACCGGCAAACAAATCCGGCTCTTTTAACATCAATACAATGGATGACATGCATCCCATTGACTGACCTGTGGTATAAATGCGTTTCGGGTCTATGGAATATTTAGTCTGGAGCTCTTTTAATAAAGCAATGGTAGCATCAAGGTGGTGGCTGTAATTCCAGTTATCATCTATCGTAATGACCGGATACTCCGGAGCAACAACGATGCACTTATGACGCGCTTGTGCTTCCGGCTCTGCCCACGAAGTTGCACCATTTCCCTGATAAAGTGTGTGCGTGACGTCTCCGCTGGCCACTCCCGCATCGTGGATGAAGAGTACCAAAGGATAGTGTTCAGCCGGATTATAGTCTTTCGGCAAGTATATATTATAAGGTAATACTTGTCCGGTGTACGGACTTATAAATTCTTCTTGTCTGAAATCATCTGCAACGAGGCATTTCTCGGAAGTACTTTCTATTGGCAAGGTGTTTGCCTTGTAGTTTTTTCCTTTACTGGTTTTTATATCGGCGATTTGCGTTACTACAGCATTACCAGGATATTTGTCATTTCCCCCAGTACTCCATCCTGCACGTAATCCCGGGCCTCCCTGCATACGATCGCGTTCCTGTTTCTTTTCTTTGTCCGCTTCGGAAGGCTTTTGAGGCTGAGCATTCAAATCTACTTCTGCCTTTACTTCAATGATGACATACTGTCCGTCTACTCCTTGTTGTGCTCGTTCGGGAACCTTGTTGGCATATATGCGTGTCACCTCCTTATCTTCTACACGATAACTTTCGGCAGAAAGACTTTTGTTACTAATAGGTGTGTCGTATTGAAGTACAACGGTTTCAACTTTTCTACCGTCTCCTAATACGCGACTTATCGCTGTAACAGACTGCAAGTGTTTGTCACTTATGGAGTTGTTTTGGGCTTGTGCCAAGCCGAGGATTCCTACCAGAACCATTGTGATAATTGTTCTCTTTTTCATAAATGCAAAATATAAAATTCTTGTATCTTTCTCATTAACTGGATAGTGCAAAATTAAAAAGTCATGATTCCTACCAAAACCATTTCTTTGACTCACAAAACTTGGTAAGGTTTATTGCATTAACGGTATTTAACGAGTTTTCAATCCCCCTTAAATCCGGTCATTAAGGTCACGGTCATTAAGGTCATTAAGAATTCCGGCTTTTCAAAATATCGCTCAACATCCCTCTATCTTATAAAATAAGGTTAAATCAAGTTTATGCAGCAAACAAAACCCATCCATATAATCACTTTTCTGAATATTTTTTGTATTTTTGCAGCATCGGGGCATGGATGGGAATGAAAGTCTGGCACCATAAGACAATGCACAAGAAATTCAAATTAAAGAACGAAGCATATGAGTAATACAATGAATGGGATTTATTGGAAGGGCATTAAGCAACGGATAGGGAGATTCTTTGAGAAGGTGCATGAATGTATACTTATCTTTACCGACTGGCTGGGGTAAGCACACATAATAAATAGACAGCAAAACATTGATATAAACTGATGGAAACAGAAAGAATTTTACTTCGCTATTGGCAGGAATCAGATGCAGAGGCTCTCTTTAAGTACGCGTCAGACCCTGACGTTGGACCTCGTGCAGGATGGCCGACGCATAAGTCTGTTGAGGAAAGTCGGGAGATAATCCGGACATTCTTCCATAATGACACGACATGGGCGATTGTGTTGAAAGAGACTGGCGAGGCTATCGGCTGCATCGGCTTCTACACCCATGAAACCAGCAACATCCCTATCGGAGAAAACGACTGTGAGGTGGGTTACTGGGTAGGAAAGCCTTATTGGAACAAGGGAATCTGCACCGAAGCCTTGAAGCTGATGCTTGACTACTGCATCCAAGTAAAGCATTTCGAAAACATCTGGGCAGACCATTTCATAGGCAATCCTGCATCAGGAAGAGTCATGGAGAAATGCGGTTTTGCCGATACAGGTATGTTGAATAAATGTAGCCAGCTCGTAGGTGGCGACAAGGATATGGTTAAAGTATTTAAGTACAAAGGATAAAAATCTCCGATAAAGGTAATAACTTCCGAAAACCAGGTATAAGCTCTTTAGGAGAATGTGCGTATCTTTGCAGAAGATAAACTGCACTCGGCAATTTGAAAGCAAGCTTTCATTGCGCTCATTTGCATTATCTTTGCAAAAATTTAAAATGAATAGGATTATGAAGGAAATATTCTTTAATACAATACAGGAGTTCAATGACTTCATAGGGGTGAAAACGCTTCATCCTCTGGTAAGCATTGCACGTGTAGAGAACGCCTCTCCTATACAGGAGGCTGTGCACCATTACGGACTTTACGCCCTCTTCCTGAAGGAAAACAAGGGCTGCAAATTGTCATACGGCAGAACAGAATATGATTTTGACGAGATGACCGTCACCTCGTTTGCTCCAGGTCAGTCGATTAAGGTTGAACCCATTCCTGGAGTACCGCTTGCCAAATATACGGTATTGGCTTTCCATCCCGAGTTGCTCAACCGCACCCAGCTTGGCAAGAACATCTCCCGATATGAGTTCTTCGACTATACAAGCAACGAAGCTCTACATCTATCCGCTGCCGAGGTAAACATCTTCCGTGATGTACTCTCAATGATTAAGCAGGAACTCGAGCATCCTATAGATAGGCATTCGCGTGAACTCATCGTTTCTAACATCGAGTTGCTGCTGAACTACTGCCTGCGCTTCTACGACCGACAGTTTATCACACGTGAGGAGATAAATCATTCGGTAGTAAAGAAATTCATCTCTCTGCTCGATGAATACATTGCCCGGAAAGCGGAGCATGAAGGGCTGCCTACCGTAGCCTACTTTGCCGACAAATGCTGCTATTCTACCAAATATTTCGGCGAATTAGTCAAGACAGAGACTGGCAGAACCGCTAAGAGCATGATCAACGACCGACTGCTTTCTGCAGCCCGCCAACTACTTGTAGATGAAACCTTAACCATTACGCAAGTCAGCCAGCGCCTCGGCTTTGAATATTCTCAGCACTTCGTCCGCTTTTTCAAGGCGCAGACGGGAAAAACTCCAAGCGAGTACCGCAAAACTGCTTAAATATAATGAAGCATATATAGAATAACTGTTATTTTTTACATCGAAGATGTTTTCTGGAGAAGAATTTGAAAATATGGATAAGAATTAAAAAAAATAATACAATGAAGAAAATAGTACAGACAGCAGGGCGCACCCAGCTGGGTGAGTTTGCCCCGGAGTTCGCCCACCTCAACGACGACATCCTCTTCGGAGAAGTATGGAGCCGCAATGACCTGCTTTCATTGCGCGACCGCAGTTTAGTAACAATCACTTCGCTCATCAGCCAAGGAATCACCGATAGTTCGCTGAAATATCACTTGCAGTCGGCAAAGAATAACGGAATTACCCGCACGGAAGCGGCAGAGATTATTACTCACATCGCCTTCTACGCCGGCTGGCCAAAGGCCTGGGCTGCCTTCAATCTGGCAAAGGAGGTATGGAACGAAGATGTGAAAGGAGAAGACGCCAAGGCTGCTTTCCAGCGCGAGATGATATTCCCTGTTGGCGAACCCAACACAGCTTACGCCAAATACTTCAAAGGCAACAGTTATCTGGCACAAATATCCGACAGTCAGATACCTTTCTTCAACGTTACCTTTGAGCCTGGCTGCCGTAACAACTGGCATACGCACCACGCCACAAAGGGTGGCGGACAAATGCTGGTAGGTGTAGCCGGACGTGGCTGGTATCAGGAGGAAGGCAAGCCTGCGCAGGAAATTCTCCCCGGCACAGTCATCCATATTCCTGCCAACGTGAAGCATTGGCATGGTGCCGCAAAAGACAGCTGGTTTGCCCACCTCGCCTTTGAAATACCTGGCGAGAACACATCCAACGAATGGCAGGAGGCTGTGAGCGATGAGGAATATAACAAGATAAAATAACAATAAGATTTATGACTTCACTTCAAGAAAGACTGTTCGCCATGCAGGATAAGCAGTATGCTGCTTTCCAGGCCAAACTGACACCGGGAGTGCCTGTGGAAAGTTTCATAGGCATTCGTGTGCCCGTGCTTCGCAAGTTCGCAAAAGAATTTACAAAGGAGGCAGAATGCAAGGAATTTCTTCATCAGCTTCCTCACGAATACTACGATGAGAACATGCTTCACGGTCTCCTCATTTCCGAGGTGAAGGACTACGAAGAATGCATTCGTCTTACAGAGAAATTCCTGCCATTCGTGAACAACTGGGCGGTTTGCGACATCATGTCTCCGAAGGTATTTGCCAAACACAAGAAGGAACTGTTGGCGAAGATCAAGACTTGGAGTAAATCATCACACATCTATACTTGTCGCTTTGGAATAGAGACACTTATGTCTCATTATCTGGATAAAGACTTCAAGGCAGAATATCTTGAAATTCCTGCATCAGTAAGGAGCGAAGAGTATTACGTAAAAATGATGGTAGCCTGGTTCTTCGCCACCGCCCTTGCCAAGCAATGGGACGCAACAATTCCCTACATCGAGCAAAACCGCCTTGCTCCCTGGACGCCCAACAAGACCATCCAGAAGGCCATCGAGAGCTACAGAATCACGCCCGAGCAGAAGGAATATCTGCGGACATTGAAGATAAAATAATTATGACACAAGATACATCTACATATTACGTTTGGATAGGTGGCTCATGTGATTATGGTCATAAAGAGCGAGCTGGTGGTGCTGCCGTTGTGATTGAACTGATCGAGCAGCGAGAGCAGAGTCAAACTTGTTTGAACTCTGCCGAATCGCGACAGAAGAAGACCAAAGGTCAACATAACAGCAATATCATCAGTCGTGATGTAATCAGCGACCTACACACCACAGAGTTCCGCATGATGCTAACCCTCATGGTGAAGGTAATGCAGGAAATACCGGAAGGTTCCGACATTCTCTTCCTAACCAACGCTGCCTACATTCAGAACTTTGACAAGGCTCCAACATCAAAGTCGGCCAACCGAACGAGCAGCGAGAGCAAAGATGCAAACTCGCTTGCAATCTCTGCCGAGTCGCGAGGGAGGAAGGCGAGAGCCAACTCCGACTTGATCATTCAATGCATCGAGGAAAAGAAAAGGCACAACTCAGTCGGGGTCAAGATTGTGCAATATCACAAAAGCCCACTGCTGATAGAAACCCATGACATGGCTACGGAAGCAATGGCTAAGACAAGGAAGGAGTTTCATCAGAAAAACAAATGAAAAATATGGAATACAAAGATAAAGTAGTCATCGTGACCGGTGGCGCACAAGCGGCTATGACTATTGATACAACAAACCTCTGTTCGCATCTTCAAAAGAAGTTGTTTGAACCTGAGGGAGTATATTATCCTATCTGGCAAGCCATGCAGAACGATGAGGAGTTGACAGCCGTGGTTCGCTCACGACAGCTTCATATTTATCGTAATGGTAAAAAGATTCTCATTCTCGCTGGCAAGGCTCAGCCGAAGATTATCAGAGAGGATAAACTGAATGAATGGATAATAATAAAATAAAGAACGAAGAATTTCATTGAAATAATCTGATGGAAACAGAAAGAATTTTACTTCGCCATTGGCAGGAATCGGATGCTGAGGCGCTCTTCAAGTACGCCTCCGACCCTGACGTAGGACCACGTGCTGGATGGCCGGCACATAAGTCTGTAGAAGAAAGTCGGGAGATAATTCGGACATTCTTCCATAACGACACGACATGGGCGATTGTGTTGAAAGAGACTGGCGAGGCTATTGGCTGCATCGGCTACTACACCCATGAAACCAGCAACATCCCTATCGGAGAAAACGACTGCGAGGTGGGCTACTGGGTAGGAAAGCCTTATTGGAACAAGGGAATCTGCACCGAAGCCTTGAAGCTGATGCTCGACTACTGCATCAACGAGAAGCATTTCGAAAACATCTGGGCAGACCACTTCACCGGAAATCCTGCATCGGGAAGAGTCATGGAGAAATGCAGTTTCGTCGATACAGGTATGTTGAATAAATGTAGCCAGCTCGTAGGTGGCGACAAGGATATGGTTAAAGTATTTAAGTACAAAGGATAAAAAATGAGAAAGGAATCAAGAGCAATGGATAGTGAGTGGGCATTGGAAGTAATGCACAAGGCTCCGTATATAACTGTCAGTTTTATTGACGAAGACGGCAAGCCTTATGGTTTACCGCTGTCGCTGGCATCTGATGATAATGTGAATTGGTATTTTCATGGTGCCTTGGAAGGCAAGAAGTTGGAGGCAATCAAGACTCATCCCGAGGTTTGCCTTTCAGCCGTAACCCGTTGTGCGCCTACGGTTGGCCCGAAAGACGGCAGTTTCACCCTGCAATTCAAATCAGCCATTGCATTCGGCAAGGCTGAAATAGTGACAGATGATGCAGAGAAAATTCATGGTCTCCGACTAATCTGTGAACGTTTCCTTCCTCAACACATGGATGCTTTCGACCAGAGCATCGCCCGTTCCCTTTCACGCACGGCCGTAGTTCGCATCACACTTACTGAACCACCAACCGGCAAGCGCAAGCAATATGATAAGGAAGGCGTGGAGATGAAATATGGCAGAATGGAATAAATCTCCGATAATGGTAATATCTTCCGAAAACAAGGTATAAGCTCTTTTGGAAAATGTGCGTATCTTTGCAGAAGATAAGCTGCACTCGGCAATTTGAAAGCAAGCTTTCATTGCGCTCATTTGCATTATCTTTGCACCCAAGAAATTTAGAAATTTAAAAGGCATAGGATTATGAAGGAATTATTCTTTAATACGATACAGGAGTTCAACGACTACATTGGGGTGAAAACGCTTCATCCCCTGGTAAGCGTTGTGCGTGTGGAGAACTCTTCTCCGATACAGGAGGCTGTGCACCACTACGGACTTTACGCCCTCTTTCTGAAGGAAAACAAGGGCTGCAAATTGTCATACGGCAGAACAGAATATGATTTTGACGAGATGACCGTCACCTCTTTTGCTCCAGGACAGTCGATTAAAGTTGAACCCATTCCTGGAGTTCCGCTTGCCAAATATACGGTATTGGCTTTCCATCCCGACCTGCTCAACCGCACGCAGCTTGGCAAGAACATCTCCCGATACGAGTTCTTCGACTATACAAGCAACGAAGCATTACACTTATCCGCTGCCGAGGTCAATATCTTCCGTGATGTGCTCTCAATGATTAAGCAGGAACTGCAGCATCCTATAGATAAGCA
>OJKP01001761.1_pt1 | contig 11522 bp, 10 predicted proteins | sample 1596521 | NCBI WGS metagenome assembly OJKP01 (sample SAMEA4350130, study PRJEB24818) | metagenome | biome: human; feature: gut; material: faeces | place: Denmark | collected 2013-09
CATCAAACGCATCATTACGAGTAACCTGAGGGTTAGCGGACATATTCAAGCAAGCATATTCATTAGAAATTGCGGCGAGCGTTTCGTACGATATTCTTTGATTTCGTACATTTGTCGGGAGGGAGTTGGTGATTATTTGGAAATAATCTGTACATTCGTGGGCGAAACATCTGATGTTGATGGGGAAATATCTTGTCATAGAGACTACGGCCAGCCTTCTGCGGATTCCTTTGGAGAGCCTTGTGTATGTCAAGGCGGAGGGAAACTACAGTCGGATATTCACTGTCCTTGACGTGGTGAAAGGCAGCAAGGGCACGTTGGTGACGTACAAGCTGGGGTGGATCCACAACAGTTTGTCCGATGTGATCGGCGATGTCGAGAGCAAGACTATCGTCAGGGCGGGAAAAAGCCACATCATCAATCTGGATTTTGTCTCTGAGATCAACATCTCACAACAGACGTTGGCCTTGTCAGACTGCGACAGGTTCAATGTGGTGCTTTCCGACGGGCTGTCAAGAGAAGTGCTGAAAGCCTTGAAGTCCGCTCTTGGCAATGACAACAACGACTAAACGAAGACTCAAATGAACAGACAGGACTACGATAATGTACGAGACGACGAAGTCATCTTCATAGGAGGTGACAAAGGTCGGAACACCAGCGGAAACAAACCTCCCAAGCTGCCGAAGTGGCTGATCCCTGCCATCACGTTGGCTGTGCTGGCCGCAGTGGCCTTGATCGTGGTCTGCGGGAGAGGCGAAAAGGCCGTGAGCGACGAGCAGACAGGACTGTTCGAGGAAAGCGTGGAGTCGAAAAGCGATTCTTTGATGACCGTCGCCACGGAAGACCCGGACTCCTGCGGGACGGCATATTCAGAGAAAATAGACACCACGGTCGCGGGCGGCGTCCCGCTGACTTTGTACATCCCGCACTGCGCCGTTCCGGAACTCTCAGTCGGCGCGCCCGAAGCGGACAAGAGTGAATATGTCCTCGCGGCCCAGGCTGCGGACATCCGCGCGGACAACCGCGAGATTCTCGGATCCTTTGTGCTCAAAGGAGAAGTGCTGGCTCAAGGAATATCCAAGAAGGGCTATTGCGCCATCATCGACGGCCGGATCACAATCGGAGTCGCCGAAAACACGGACCTTTTCGACAAGGCCGTCGAGACGGAAGGCTACTTTTTCAGGCAATATCCTCTCGTGGACAACGGCTCGCCAGTTGATAACAATCTGAAGAGTTCCACTGTCCGCAAGGCGCTTTGCTCGAAGGCCGGCGAGATATTCATAGCAGTCTCCCGCGAGGAGATGACGATGCAGGATTTCGCCGCCGCTCTCGCCGCATTCGAAGTGGACAACGCGATCTACCTCGTCGGAAGCGCCTCGTCCTACGGCTGGTATATTCCTAAGGAAGAGGAAATTGTGGAATTCGGCATCAACGTGCACCGCCGTTCCTACCGGAACGAGTCCTACATCCGCTGGCGGAAGGCGGAATAACCCGGCAATTATAGCCCAAAGGCAGCCGTTCAAATGAACCGGGCGGGGACATCGGTCGCTTCGACAGGCTCAGCGACCATAAAAAACGCATTTTCTGTTCATATTTAAAAGAGAATCGGAAGATTCCCTTCGGTTTTGCAATGAATATTGGTAAATTATTCATAAATTTATAGCCACATATTAAAAACACATAACCACTATGGCAAAGATTATAGAATGCGTGCCCAATTTCAGTGAAGGGCGAGACAAAAATGTTATTGATCAGATCGTTAAGGCCATCGCTTCGGCCAAGGTGACGGTCAACGGCAACGAGGAGGGCGTCAAGGTGCTCGACGTGGATCCGGGCGAGGCGACCAACAGGACTGTCGTGACCTTCGTGGGCAGCCCCGAAGCTGTGCTGGAGGCGGCTTTCCAAGGAGTCAAGTGTTCCGGCGAGGTGATCGACATGAGGCATCACCACGGGGCGCACCCTCGGTCGGGGGCGTGCGATGTGCTGCCGCTCGTACCGGTCGCGGAGACGACTTTGGAAGAGTGCGCGGAACTGGCGCGCGGGCTGGCGAAAAGGATCTACGACGAGCTCGGCATTCCTTGCTACTGCTACGAGGCGGCGGCTTTCAAGCCGGAAAGGAAGAACCTCGCGGTCTGCAGGGCCGGGGAATATGAAGCCCTGCCGGAGAAGATCGCCGATCCTGCCAAGGCACCGGACTTCGGGCCTAAGGAATATAACGAGACAGTGGCGAAGAGCGGGGCTATCAATGTGGGAGCCAGAGACTTCCTTGTGGCCGTCAACTATAATCTCAACACGACCTCAACCCGCCGCGCGATGGCGATCGCGTTCGATGTGCGTGAGAAAGGACGCAAGATGCGCGAGGGCGGAAGCCTGACCGGAAAGGTCCTCAAGGACGAGAACGGCAAGGACCGCTGGCAGCCGGGAACCCTCAAGGGGTGCAAGGCAATTGGTTGGTACATTGATGAATATGGCATCGCTCAGGTCTCGATGAACATCACCGACATCAAGACGACACCTCTGCACGTAGCCTACGAGGAAGTCTCCAGAGCCGCCGCCGCCAGAGGACTCAGGGTCACCGGAGCCGAGATCGTCGGACTGGTACCGAAGCGTGTGCTGATGGAGGCCGGAAAGTTCTACCTTGAGAAGCAGGAGCGCTCGCTCGGAATCTCGGACGAAGAAATAATGAAGATAGCAGTCAAGTCGATGAGCCTTGACGACCTCAAGCCGTTCAACCCGCACGAGAAGGTCATTGAATATCTTATGGAGGATCCTGAGCAGATGGCCATTAAGGAGAGGCTCATCAGAATGACGCTAAAGGGATTCGCCGAGGAGACGGCATCCGAGTCTCCTGCCCCGGGCGGCGGATCGATCTCCGCCTATATGGGAGCCCTAGGAGCGGCCCTCGGCACAATGGTAGCAAATCTTTCAGCCCACAAGAGAGGCTGGGATGACCGCTGGAAGGAGTTCTCCGACTGGGCTGAGAAGGGACACGCCGTAATGCGGGAGCTGGTAAGCCTCGTCGATGAGGACACCGCGGCGTTCGACAAGATTATGGCCGCGTTCGGGCTTCCTAAGGGAACGGATGAGGAGAAAGCTGCACGTTCTGAGGCAATCGAAAAGGCCACTCTATACGCCACACAGGTGCCTCTGCGCACGATGAAAGCCTCGTTCAAGGCCTTTGAGATCACAAGGGCGATGGCCGAGACCGGAAACCCAAACTCCGTTTCAGACGCCGGAGTGGGAGCTTTGGCGGCACGAAGCGCGGTTCTCGGAGCGCAACTCAACGTGAAGATCAACGCCGCTTCCCTGAGCGACAAGGCAAAGGCCGCCGAACTCGTTGCGGAGGCCGATGAGATCGCGGCGAAGGCAGTTGTGGAAGAGAAAGAGATTCTGGACATCGTAAACTCGAAGATCAATGGATAAGTTTCAGGAAGAGATACTTGCGGGCATCCCGCAGGACAGGCTCCCGGAGCCGAAACCTTACGACAAGACCATAAACCACGCCCCGAAGCGCAAGGACATCCTCACTGCCGAGGAGAAAGTGCTGGCGCTGAAGAACGCGCTGAGATATTTCCCGGCCAAGTTCCACGCCGAACTGGCGCCGGAGTTCGCCAAGGAACTCAAGGACTACGGACGCATCTACATGTACCGCTTCCGCCCGTCCTACGACATGTACGCCAGACCGATCGATGAATATCCTTGCCGGAGCCGCCAGGCCGCGGCCATCATGGCAATGATCCAGAACAATCTGGATCCGAGGGTGGCGCAGCATCCGCACGAGCTGATCATCTACGGAGGCAACGGAGCAATATTCCAGAACTGGGCGCAGTACCGGCTGACAATGAAGTATTTGGCAGAGATGACCGACGAGCAGACACTCTCGATGTACTCCGGCCATCCGATGGGACTCTTCCCGAGCCACAAGGACGCGCCGAGAGTCGTTGTGACCAACGGAATGGTCATCCCGAACTATTCGAAGCAGGATGACTGGGAAAGATTCAACGCCCTTGGAGTGTCACAGTACGGCCAGATGACAGCCGGATCGTATATGTACATCGGTCCCCAGGGGATCGTGCACGGAACGACAATCACGGTGATGAACGCGGCACGCAAGCAACTGAAAGCCAGAGGTATTGCAGGGACGAGGGAGAATATGAAGGGAATGCTATTCGTGACAGCCGGCCTGGGCGGAATGTCGGGAGCGCAGCCTAAGGCCGGAAACATCGCCGGGGTCGTGAGCGTCACAGCCGAGATCAATCCGCTCGCCGCCCGCAAGCGTTACGACCAAGGCTGGGTCGATGAGCTGCACGAGAATCTGGACGAGCTTATCCCGCGCGTCCGAAAGGCGATGGAGAACAAGGAGACCGTCTCGCTGGCCTATGTGGGCAACGTCGTGGATCTCTGGGAGAGACTCGCGGCCGAGAATATTCCTGTGGACCTCGGTTCGGACCAGACATCGCTCCACAATCCGTGGGCGGGAGGCTACTACCCTGTCGGCCAGTCGTTTGAGGAGTCCGTCAAGATGATGGCCGAGGAGCCGGAGAGATTCCGCGAGGCGGTACGCGCGTCGTTGAGGAGGCACGTCGCCGCCATCAACGAGCTGGCAGCCAAGGGAATGTACTTTTTTGACTACGGCAACGCCTTCCTCCTTGAATCCTCAAGGGCGGGAGCGGACATATTAAAGGCAGACGGCACCTTCCGCTATCCGTCTTACGTCCAGGACATCATGGGACCGCTCTACTTCGACTACGGTTTCGGCCCGTTCCGCTGGGTCTGCATGAGCGAGAGGCCGGAAGACCTCGCCAAGTCCGACGAGATCGCCGTGAATATTCTTAAAAAGGAATTGGAAACGGCTCCGGAAGAGATTCAGGGACAGCTGAACGACAATATTCATTGGATAGAGGAAGCCGGCAGGAACAATCTGGTGGTAGGGTCGCAGGCCCGCATCCTCTACGCCGACTGCGAGGGCAGGACCAAGATCGCCCTGGCCTTCAACGAGGCCATCCGCAAGGGTGAGATCACCGCTCCGATCGTGCTTGGCCGCGACCATCACGACGTTTCCGGCACAGACTCCCCGTTCCGCGAGACATCCAACATCTACGACGGATCCCGGTTCACCGCCGACATGGCCATCCAGAACGTCATCGGTGACGGTTTCCGGGGGGCCACCTGGGTTTCCATCCACAACGGAGGCGGAGTCGGCTGGGGTGAGGTCATCAACGGAGGCTTCGGCATGGTGATCGACGGATCGGCTGATTCGGACAGGCACATCACCCGGATGCTGTTCTGGGACGTGAACAACGGAATAGCCCGCCGCAGCTGGGCGCGCAACGAAGGCGCGGAACACGCCATAATGAGGGAAATGGAACGCACACCGGAACTTACGGTGACAGTTGCGAACCACACAGACGAAAACATTGTCAGAAAAGCGATTGAGGAACTATGACACACATCATCTCACACGAACATCTGAGCCTTGGAAGGCTTAAGGAGATAATTGAGAACCACGAGAGGGTCGAACTCGGCCCGGAGGCCGTGGCGGCCATCGAGAAATGCCGTAAGTACCTGGACAGCAAGATGGAGGACATCGGTCGCCCGGTCTATGGAGTCACCACCGGATTCGGTTCCCTGTGCAACGTGACCATCCCTGCCGACCAGCTCTCGCAGCTCCAGCACAACCTGGTGATGTCCCACGCCTGCGGAACCGGCGAGACTGTACGCCCGCAGATCGTGAGGCTGATGCTCCTGCTTAAGGTCCAGTCCCTTTCCTACGGTCATTCCGGAGCGCAACTGATTACTGTCCAGAGGCTCTTGGACATGTTCAACAACGACATCCTCCCGGTAGTCTACCAGCAGGGATCCCTCGGTGCTTCCGGCGACCTCGCTCCCCTCGCCCACCTCAGCCTACCTCTGATCGGTCTCGGAGAGGTTCTCTACAAGGGTAAGGTCAGACCAAGCAAGGAGGTCTGGGACGAGATGGGCTGGGAACCTATCAGCCTTCAGTCCAAGGAGGGTCTCGCTCTTCTGAACGGAACCCAGTTCATGAGCGCCCACGCCATCTGGTCGCTCATCCAGTGCCACAGGCTTTCCGAATGGGCCGACAGGATCGGCGCGATGTCCCTTGAGGCATATGACGGCCGCGTCGAACCGTTCCTGCCTCTGACCCACCAGCTTCGTCCGCACAAGGGACAGATCGACACCGCGGCCAGATTCATGACCCTGCTGGATGGCAGCGAACTGATCAGGAACCACAAGGAACATGTTCAGGATCCATATTCATTCCGCTGCATCCCTCAGGTACACGGCGCGGTCAAGGACAGCATCCGCTACGTCGAGTCGGTGATCGAGAACGAGATCAACAGCGCGACGGACAATCCGAACGTCTTCCCTGACGAGGACATGATCATCTCCGCCGGCAACTTCCACGGAGAGCCTATCGCCATCCCGATGGACGCCCTGGCGATCGCCATGTCCGAACTCGCAAACATCTCTGAAAGACGAATATACCGTCTGATTTCCGGTCAGCGTGGTCTGCCGAAATTCCTTGTAGCCACGCCGGGACTCAACAGCGGCTTCATGATCCCGCAGTACACGGCGGCCTCGATCGTGAGCCAGAACAAGGGACTCTGCTGGCCGGCGTCAGTGGACTCCATCCCATCCTCACAGGGTCAGGAGGATCACGTGAGCATGGGTTCCAACGCCGCGACAAAGCTCGTCCGCGTCATCGACAACTGCGAGGAAGTGCTTGCCATAGAACTGTTCAACGCCGCACAGGCGCTCGACTTCAGGCACCAGATCGCCGGCAACAAGTCCTCGGAGGCCATCGAAGGCATATTCAGTGACTACCGCAAGGTCGTGCCGTTCATCAGCGATGATGTCTATATGCACCCGCTCATCCAGAAATCTATCGAGTTCATAAGATGACCATAATCACCCACATCGGCGAACTGGTCGGAATCGTTCCTGAAGGCATTCTGCGCAAGCAAGGCGCCGAGATGGACGAGGTCGGCTCCTTGCGGGACGCTTACCTCACGATCGAGGGCGAACGAATCTCTGGTTTCGGGAATATGTCCGAGTGCCCGGTGCCCGGCCCACAAGATGAAGTAATTGACGCAGAGGGAGGTATGGTGATACCGGCCTTCTGCGACTCCCACACCCACATCTGCTACGCCGGAACCCGTGAGCAGGAGTTCATCGACAAGATCAACGGCCTGAGCTACGAGGAGATAGCCGCCCGTGGAGGCGGAATCCTCAACTCCGCCGACCTGCTCCACCGCACGAGCGAAGAGGAATTATATTCACAGACAATGGCGCGCGTGCGGGAGATGATCGCCAAAGGAACCGGCGCCATCGAGATCAAGAGCGGCTACGGCCTGACCCTTGAGGACGAGCTGAAGATGCTGCGGGTGATCCGCCGCGTCAAAAAGGACTCCCCCGCCACCATCAAGGCGACCTTCCTCGGGGCGCACGCCGTCGGCAGAGCCTTCAAAGGCCGGCAGAATGAATATGTCAACCTCGTCTGCGAGGAGATGATCCCCGCCGTCGCCGCCGAAAGGCTTGCTGAATATGTCGATGTCTTCTGCGACGAGGGATTCTTCACGGTCGCTGAAACGGATCGAATTCTTTCTGCCGGTGAGCGTTACGGTCTGATACCGAAAATCCACGCCAACGAGCTTGCCTGCTCCGGTGGCGTGCAGGTGGCCGTGAAGCATAACGCTCTTTCGGTCGATCACCTTGAGCGCACGACCGACGCTGAGATCGAGGCACTTAGAGACTCCCGCACGATGCCGACGATGCTTCCAGGCTCTTCATTCTTTCTCGGAATCCCCTACGGCAGGGCCAAGGAATATGTCAGCGCGGGTCTCGGCCTGGCACTCGCCTCGGACTACAACCCAGGATCCTCCCCTTCCGGTGATATGCGTTTCGTGATGGCCCTCGGCTGCATCAGGATGCGTCTGACCCCGGCCCAGTCATTCAACGCCTGCACCCTCAACTCCGCCTACGCGATGGGAGTGGCCGAGGATCTGGGCTCGATCACCGTCGGCAAACTAGCCAACCTGATCGTCACGAAACCAGTCCCGTCCCTAGCCTTCATCCCGTACTGCCACCAGACCCCGTTCATCGCCAAGGTTCTCCTCCGAGGACAAGAGGTTCATTCCCGGACATAAGGTCAGCAGAAGCGCCAACCCGGTCACCGAGTAAGTTGAAGCGCCAGACAGGTCACCAAGCTAGATGAAGTGCCAGTCCGGTCGCCGAGTCTGCCGAAGAACCAGACAGGTTGCAGAGTAAGTTGAAGCGTCAGTCCGGTCGCCGAGTCTGCCGAAGAACCAGACAGGTTGCAGAGTAAGTTGAAGCGCCAGTCCGGTCGCCGAGTCTGCTGGAGAACCAGACAGGTTGCAGAGTAAGTTGAAGCGCCAGTCCGGTCGCCGAGTCTGCCGAAGAACCAGTAGCGTCTGAGGCCGAGTCCTCAACAGACATAAGGCTCTCGTGCGCAGATAGGCCTAGATTGCTCACGAGAGTCCCCTAATCAACGCTCTCGTGAGCAATCTGCCGCTTCCCGCTCACGAGAACACTCATCTTCGACACCTCGTGAGCAAAATGCCGCTTTCCGCTCACGAGGCACACACAGTCCTTCTCCACGGGCTTCAGGATGAAAGCCATCTGGCTGTTTGCGGCAAGAAGTCAATACTTCTATGGCAGAAGGTACGCACGAAGACGCACGAAAGTTGAGGAGACTACGTGATGTAGTCCATCAAGGCGGCGACATATTCGGAGAATGCGGAGATTCCAGCTTCTGTGACACGGCATGTCGTGCATGGCTTCTTGCCTTTGAATCCCTTTTCCACCGCTATGTAGCCCGCCTCGCTCAGTTTGTCAAGCTGGACACTAAGGTTGCCGGCCGTCGCTCCCGTCTGTTTACGGATGTAGACGAAATCCGCTTCGTCCCCTCCCCCAGACTGTCTGAAAAGTCCTTGCAAGACTGAAATTGTTCGTATCCCCATACACGACCTAAAACGAATTCTTGATTTTCGCGAAGGAATGTTTAACTTTTAAGACAGCCTCCCCCCCCACCCCCACGAGAATTGACATCACGGCAAGCCTCAGCTCCGAGTGCAGAAGCGGGTTGAGTTTTTTGAACATCGACTATTTCCTTAAGCATTTCACACACACTCCCGTAAGCGCCAGGATAACTCCAGCTAAGACAAAAAGCAACATTTGGCTGCAATCACCGGAGAGTTTCACTGCCGCTATGACACCAAGGACACCGGTGAGAAATCCAGCGATGACAATCGGCAGGTTTTTGAGGATCATCCCCGAGATGCTCTCCGCAAAGCCGAAAAGGAGGATAATGACCAAGGTCAGGTTCATCGGGGCAAACAGCAACGCACAGAGACTGACTGTCACGGCAAACGCTCCGAACGCTCCCCATGTCCAGCCAAGGAGATTGCTGATCAGATTGGACGGGACACATTCTGCGTCCTTGTCCAGTACCACAGCGAGCGGATACCCTATAGCTGGCATGGCGAACCACAGTAAATTCCAGGCCGGATTGCCGCTTGACCTCCAAAGGAAGTACACGGCAAGGGCGATCAGCGTGAGAATAGCGCCCCAAAGAATGAAATGACTTCCCAATCTCTTCGTAATGACCAGACGGCTGTCGCGTAAGGTCTCATTAATGAGTTTGAGGCTTTGTTCCGCACTCATTTGTGAACTCTGTTCCATAATTTTGATTTTCTTATTGATTTATAATCTGTTGGAGCCATCAGACGCTGCGCATACGCCATAAGCTCTTTGCAAATATAAATAAGTTTATGACATAAACCAAATTTATTTAACAAACTCACTGTTTGTAATTTTCAGCATCAATAAGAAAAATAGAAGCAGTTTTGACTTGTTTATCTGGAAATTAAGAACAAGCTCTTTTCCAAGGACGAGACGATCCGGGAAAAGTACAGCCACAGAGAAGTCTTGTTGGACGTTCATCCACGGAATGGCCGGTTCGATGGACGGAACGGCTTTGTCAGGGAACTCATCCACGGAATGGCCGGTTCGATGGACGGAATGGGGCTGGTAGGCTACCTTAGCGAGAATCTACCAAACAGTCCATGACACGCCACTGGTACAGGAAAGGCTCTTCAGGTGTACCAAACAGTCCATGACACGCCACTGGTACAGGAAAGGCTCTTCTGGTGTACCAACCAAGGTTAGGATGCCAAGTTCGGCACCGGAGAGGAAACCGTGGCCAAACAATGGACAAAGTCAGGTCTCCCGTATGCTTGATCCAAACATATCCATTGAAGCCTTCTTGTTGCCGGACTACATTTTACAAAACGCTTTCAGCAACATAACATACCTATGCCCACAGAGGCCAGACATGGCTGAAAAACTCAAAGCCAAGCGCCCACCATTTTCACGGCAATGTGTCTCGCCGACGCTTCTATCCAACATTGGGATGAAGGCATTTCGTAAATCGGTTTTTTAAAAGACATAAAGCGATACCAAAACATTCGTAGGCAATTATTCCGTAAATGGCTAATTGTTAATATTTTGTCCAAAGCGACATGCAATCGCAATTATCTGGAGGGTACCTCAACACGTCAAAAGTCCGTCAACTCCTATATTGCTTACTAAATGTATCTGATCGCACCTCCGCTGCCAAAAGGGTAATCGCTTACATCTTTGTTGAGATAAGGAGAATCCATAGTCAAAACTCCACGAAAACAACATCTTTCTTTACCGAAAGACACATTGCTTTCATCGTCACAAAAAGCCCATTCATGCTCTTCAACTTTGAGTACGGAACGTACTATTTATGACTGTGGGAAGATCAAGATGAATCCAAATGACCGATTGTTGTAAGTAAGTTTAAATAAAAGTTTTGATGATACAAAGGCTAACGGAGTATATCGGAGAATCAGTGTCTATGAAAAAACGCATAGGTATTGGGCGATTGCAAAAATCACGTGCCAGTCAAATAAATTACATAGAAGGAGTATATCATGGAATTGTACGGATTTCATCAACATGCTTAGAAGCTGCTTTGAATTGTTTGTTTGAAGGTTGAGTCCACTTGAAAAAGGGCTCACCAGAAAATATCCGTGTCTGACATGATAAAAAGTCGTTTTTTGAAAAACATGTGCCTCGCAGATACTTCTGTAATGGGTAAAAGTGGCAAATAGCACAATTTCAAGTGGGCTCAAGGTTTGAGAGTGAAAAACATCAGATTTCAGCGGTTCTGTGGGGTCCACAGGGGCTACAAACGGCTGGTTTTTAGCGGTCTGAACCACGGCCTTGCGGCATGAGGATAAATTTTGAAAAAAGTCACAGCGGGAAGGTGAAAGCCTCGCGTCATCCTCGGCTTATGGTCAGGACAGGGGACACCTGAGTAGTTACGTCAGATTTATGAGGATAGATTTCTTTTGGAAGAAGGCGTGTACTGGAGGTAGACGACTGATGAGAAAAGAAATATAGACCATAAAGATATACAAATTGTTCAAGTTATTTTTTAAGAATTACTATAC
>OJKP01001766.1_pt1 | contig 11487 bp, 21 predicted proteins | sample 1596521 | NCBI WGS metagenome assembly OJKP01 (sample SAMEA4350130, study PRJEB24818) | metagenome | biome: human; feature: gut; material: faeces | place: Denmark | collected 2013-09
TAACATATATCGGTCGTCTGCAGCGTCAGATGTGGATAAAGTACAGAGATAAAGGAACAATAAGACTATGAACAAACCAGTTTATATTTCAGTACGAGTCGACCGAGCAACAAAGGATAGACTTGAAACCATCAGCGAAGTATTAGGAGTAACCAAGAGTGAAGCAGTGCGCAAGGCTATCCTATATTATTTTGAGAACGCAGAAGAGGATTAACACATGACAATCAGTAACATCATTGGCTTATTACAGACAGCGGTTGGCGTATCATTGGCTATTGGGTTGGGGTATACAGTAAGCAATTGGTTTAAGACACTGGCTACTTCAGCTAAGAATGAACGTGTCAAGTTTGCATTAACCACAGCCAGCCAAGTTGTATTAAAGGCGCAGGAACTTATCGGTAATGGTTCAATACAACAAGCAGACGCCGTATCAAACCTATTGAAGCGTATTAAAGATAATGGGTATGAGAAGTATTTCACAGAAGAACAAGCATTGGCGTATGTTAAACAAGCCTACGCAACGAATAAAGCAAATGGAACGCTAGGTACTGTGAAGCCAAATGTGTCTGATGAGCAATTGAAACAAGCCGAGGCGCTTATTACAAGAACAAACCAAACCGGATTTACTACTACCAAAACACCCGCACAATAAGGAGAAAAATACATGGTTTACAGTAAACACGAGTGGCAAAGCGGTGAATTGATTACGTCAGCTAAATTAAATAATATTGAGAATGGTATATATCACTCAACATTATATAATAATGTTAAAGAGTTTGGCGCTACCGGAGATGGGGCAACAGACGATTCGTCAGCTTTCCAAAAAGCTATTGATGCTGCTTATGCTAATTTTGCTAATTTAGCAAACAAAGAAACCATTACTGGAAGCTTTGAAGTTGATATTCCGAGTGGTGTTTATGAAATAAGCAGTACACTAGTGTTACCTCCGATGGTTAAGTTGAAAGCCATAGGCTTTGTACAATTGAAGTATAACGGCAAGTCAGGAACGTCATGCATTTGGGTTAAACAAAAAGATGATGTTTCAAAATATTCAGATAGTATAGTTTATAAGCAGGGATACACTAGAGGAAACATCATTGACGGCGGTTCGGGCGGTTTAATGATTCTAAGAGATGGTCCAAAAGATTGTATTGGCTTAGCTGTTGGAAATAACACTGATTTAGGTGGAAATTTCCCAGTATCAAGATATTCAATGCAAGGAGTGATGATTACTGGTTTTGATGAGGGTATACACTGGTATGCAATTCATCATTATATTGGGAACTATTACAGTTTTCATTTAGAAGGTAACAACACAAATCTGATGGTTGGCGATGACGATATTGCACTGAATGATTCGAACGAAAATTTTTCCTTTTATTCATCAGTTTTTGCAGCAGCCAAAACAGCAGTTTATACAAAAACTGCTTGGGATATTAATTTTTTTGGTTGTTCATTTGATTTTAATACTGTAGTTTTCAAAGACTCAAGTGATTGGGGAAAAATTAATCTTGTGGGGTGCCATCTCGAGAATAATTATCATGGAATATTGCAAAAAAAACTATCGAATTATACTTATACTCTTACTTTAAAACAATGCAGAATTCTTTTATCAGGCAACAAGCTTTTTGAAGGTAAAGGAAATGTGACGATACGAGACTGCAACTTCATCGAACAGTCTTTCCAAACAATTGACTCGCTTGCAGATGATACGATTTATTTGGAAGAGTCTAACAGTGTATACCAAGATAAGGAAGTTATATTCAAACTTATTGAAACCCTATCAAAAGATGGAAATATGATAAATAGCGACGTATCAGCCTTTCTTCAGTATGGTGAAACTAATGCAAAGCCTCTTTCAAAAACGACCTATAATGGGAAGCCAGCGCTCCTAGTTTCCAGTTCAGGAACTAGTTTTAGTACCAGCATCGGTCTGGGCGTTTTGGAAGATGTACAGCCTTTTAAACATACCATACATGCAGCTATTAAATATGTATGTAATCATAGTTCAGATGATTATAATTTATTTTTTGGCATTGCTGGTAATAATAAGTACAAAGGGTTCAGAGACCAAGTAACACTTTTTTCTAAGACACCAGTGGCTGCTAAAAACGTTGAAACTCTAGCTAGTCAAAAAACAGATTATGACGCGTCTTCTTTTGACACCCAAGGAATTAGACCGTACCTTATGATTAGTACCAAAGACGGTATTGACGCTAGCGATTTTAAATTTTACGTTGAAAATGTCCATATTAAAATTGATTAATCTTCTAGATAATTAGTGGTAGTTATCTAACAAATGACGGATTACCATCATAATAAGTAACTTAGGTTAAATAAAGGATAAAAATATGACATATATAATTAAACAAGATATCGTAGTACCCAATAGATACGTATACAACACAAGCCAATTACAACCCGGCTTTCATCAAATTCATCTACACTCAACTGGCAATCCCAACTCATCTGTACAAAACGAACGAGACTACTTGGCAGGGCATTATAACACAGCTAACTATACACACTTAGTTGGAATTACCAATGGTCAGGTAGATATTCGACAAGTGATGAATACAAACGGTGGTGCATGGGACGTTGGTGGAGATTGGAATTGGGAGACTTGGGGAGCAATTGAGTTTGTCGAGGGTTCTATCAAATCACAAGCTGACTTTAATAAAGCTTATCCAGCGTACATTTGGTTGGCTCGTTACTTGGCAAAACAAGCGGGCATTCCTTATACGATTGATACGCCAAATATTTCCGGTATTAAAACCCACAACTATGCAAGTGCCACAGGTCATGGTTCAGACCACGTAGATCCAATTCAATTCTTGGCTAATTGGGGTGTTAGTCGTGATAAACTGAACCATGATATTGTTTATGGAGTTGGTAATGACAGCTCACCAATCGTTGCACCATCACAACCAGTACCTAATCAGCCCGTCTCATCAGCTATCCAACAATTCAAAAATGCAGGCAATCACTTTACTAACACCAAAACTTTCAAGGTTGATAAAATTGCAAAAGTTAACGGTATCTGGCAGATGATTAACTACAATTTGGCTGGCGGAAAAGACGCTAATTGGACGAACAATGGTATTCCGTTAGATATTGTCGACAATCTGACGCGTGGTATGTCACCAACACAAGTAGGCGATGTGATGAAGTTTAGTCGTGGTTATGACAATGGCACGATTGATAAGTACGACACAGCGACCAATGGGGTTGGTATTGTATTTGGTAAGTACGGTATCATCTGGTTTAACGCAGACGCATTTATTAAATTGTAATTGAATAACGCTAAACAAAAGCTGATTTAATAAATTGGCTTTTTTATTTTGAAAAAGTGTTGACAATCAATATATGACGTGTTACAATTAATACATAAGTTAAAGGAGGTCACAAAAGATGACAAAATATATAGCTTACATGGTAGAATTTGACAGTATTACTTATTATGTGGATACTATTGATATGCAACTCACTGCTAGTAATTTCACATTAACACGCCAATACACAGGTAATCATTATGACCCAGCCTATCTCAAACGCCAAGCTTCGTTTAAGGTTAAACGATTGATATTTGGCAGATTAAGCAAAACATTTAAAAGCGTTAAAGTGTTTGCAATTAGAGATGATGGCACACAGGAGCAATTATAATGCGAGAGATTAAGTTTAGAGCGTGGAATATTATTGTAGAGCGTTATTATTACAATATTCAAAATGTTCATGATGAAGAAATTACTGACAGTTTTCAAAACATTTTAGATAATTACGAACTAATTGTTGAACAATACACAGGTCTCAAAGACAAAAACGGTGTTGATATTTATGAGGGCGATATTATAGATACTCATTGGGGTAATGAAGAAAATAGATTGGTTAAATATGATAATGAAATGGGGTTCTATCTAACTCCAGACCAAGACCAGTATTACTGGACTGTTGCTTATAGAGGTAAGTATGAAGTCATTGGTAACATTCACGAAAACGCAGATTTATTGGAGGTAAACTAATGTTATACGAACACAATTTACCACTAACACAACCATATAACGAAAAACAAGCCAAGCAAAAACAGAGATTTGATGAGTCATTTAAGCGATTACGACAAAAACAGAAAGCTACGATTGACAAACGTTTATCAAGAATACTCGAATATATCAATCATACAAACGAAAAGGATATTCAAGTTATCGCTTATCACATTGGCATATCTATGTCAACCATTAGAGCAGATATGAAGAGGTTACATTTAGAAATTGAAAGGGGTAAATTGGTATGAGTAAAGTTAGACGTGAGAGACATAAAAATTTAGTTTTTTGGCGTCAAATAGGGAAAACCCTTAATAAAGTTGAAACCCACCATAATATACCAAGATGGAGACAGCGGGAAAAGGCAGAAGACGAGAGGATTTTTAAAAAATGAGTAAAACAGACCGTATATTATCCCTCATCACCGAACTACAAACGGGTAAATATGTACTAGTTAAGGAGCACAGGGATAAATACCAATTAAGTGAAAGCACAGCCCAGCGAGACTTTAGATATGCCATAAGATACCTAAATCAACTTGGCGAGTCAGTTAAGATGGGTCGGGATATGGATAAGAATGTTAGATATTGGAGTGAGTGATGAAAACATTAAGTGTATACAGCTACGACATCAAAGGTAAATCGCCAAAGTTTAGAGATTTAGAGCTTTGGGAGATTGAGCGAGATAACCTTGGCTTGTTAGGGGTGCAAGATACTTTCAAATCTGATTTTGATTATGTTAGTCCAGATTGTATTTTGGATTATTTATACAATCAACAAGGAACTTTCATGGGTAATATTTGGACGTATACCCTTGACGAAATAAAAGAAATTTTAAATAATACTTGATAATCATAATATGACGTGTTACAATTAATTCATAAATTAAAGGAGAACAATTGTGGACTTAGTAGATAAAAAAGTATTTGTAATAGCTACCCGCAAATTAAATAACGACTCGTGGGAAACTTCTGGAGCAACGTACGGCAACTTAGTAGATGCAAACGCAACAGCCGATGGATTAGCCAAAGTATTCAGTGGAGAAGTGAAAGTGTTTGTATTTGACAGAGCACGTGAGGTTATAAATGTAGAAATGAATTATAAGGAGCCAGATAGATGATTGATAAGTTAAATGAGGACAGCGATTTATTAGTATCAGATCCCATATACAAGCCAAGTCATTACCAACTAGAAGACGGCACACAAGTAAAAGACCATATCACAAGTTTAACAGCTCACATGTCAGGGGTTAGGGCTTGGGCAACAGGTAACGCAATCAAATACTTGGCTCGTGCTGGTCGTAAAGATGACATGGTTAAGGACTTGAAAAAAGCACAAGAAAATATACAGATTATTATTGATAATATTGAAAAGGAGAACAACTAATGAAAATTACATTAAAAAATAACTATGGTAAAGTAAAGCGGGTTAAGATTGGTCTATCATGGACTTTCTTATTCTTTGGCTTCTTCGTCCCACTATTCCGAGGTGATATGAAAAATTTTATGATTGGATTAGCTATTGATATTTTAGGCGGTCTAGTAAGTATTGGTATCATTACACTGGTATATCATATTTACATGTTTATCAAGTACAACGATGACTATTTGCAAGAATTATACCGACAGGGCTATCACGGACAAGCAAAGGAATAGTTTTAAATGTTGGCACTAGATGAAAAGAAAATCCGCAAAGGAAAGCCGGTTGGACTTCCTTATGTTGGCAGCAAAAAGAAAATTAGCAAAAAGATTGTAGAAATAATTAAGCAGAATTTTGGAACCGATAAGACAGTTTATGATGTGTTTGGTGGTGGTGGTGCAATTACTGCTGAACTGATGATTAACGGCATTGACGTTGTTTATAATGACTTAGATAAAACAATTACTGATATGTTTAACCGTGTTTTAAGCCAAGATAGAGAATGGATAAAAACGTTAATTGTTAATCGTGATGAGTTTATTGCAATCAGAGAAAAAGAAATCAAAACGGTTGATGACGAATTGAAGTTGTTAGTCAATAGTTTTGGCAATAATCGAAAAGACTATTTATACGCAAAAGACATAAGTGATATTAAATATAATCTAGCCGTTGATATAATTAAAAAAGATAATGTTTTTTCAGGATACAAACAAACAGAAACTTATAAAAGTTTTTTAAAAAATAATCATGAGCGATTACAACGATTACAACAATTACAACAATTACAACAATTAGAACGATTACAACAATTAGAACAATTACCAAAAACAATAAATAAAGACTATAAATATTTTTCGAATGTCAAAAATAGTATTTTATATCTAGATCCACCCTATGAAAACTCTGATACACGTAAATATAATTCGCAAATTGATTATCAAGAATTTTATGATTGGGCTTATGAAATGTCAAAAAATAATGTTGTATTGTTATCAAGCTATGAAGTTTCAGGCGATGGATTTGAATGCGTTTATGAATTTAAAAACGCCAGAAGTACAATGGCTGGTGGTGATCGTGGTAAAAGAACAGAAAAGTTGTTTATGGTGAAAGGATAAAACATGACAAATTACAACGTTACAATTAAAGAAATTACGAGTACAACCGCAGGACAAGGCTTCACAATCGGTCAGGGTGGGGTTATCTCAATTGAATTTAATCCTACATTGGCAAGTAGTATCCAAAGTCAATTACCAGCCGGCGATTTTTACCTAATTAAGTTCACAGATGAAAATAAATTCATGTATGTACCTAGCGCTCGATTTAAGGCCACCTTTAATACTTCTGTTATAGTTGAACCAGAACCAATTGAAAGTCCCTTAAACAGCCAATCAGAGACATCTAGTACCATTAATACATCAACAAGCCAAAGTGAACAACCAACCACAGCTTTAGGAGATGAAAACAATGAATAATCAATCAAAAGAAAAACTAGATCAACTACTAGCAAAACTTATTTTACTATTCTTACTAGTTTCCATTATTGCCTTACCTATTTGGCTGTTTACAATCTTCGGTAGCATTGTATTCTCTATATTAGTATTCTCCGTTGAAATGGTTGTGTCATTGGGTATTGTATTAGGAGCTAGCAACAAAGTCCTGTGAAAGGGGCTTTTTTTATTGCATATTTTATGATATAATATTAGTACACAAAATAAGCGAATGGAAACATAATAATGGCATGGGCTCTGGATATAATCGTAACAACACTTCACAATTCACACATTTTTGTCGCAATTATATATGCCAGTTTTATTGATATATTTTTAGGTATTATTAAAGCGGTTGTATCTAAGTCATTAAATTCTACTATTAGCGCTTATGGCTTATTAAAACATTGTTTACTTATTTTAATCCCACCACTAACAGTACCAATATTTTTTGCATTGGGATATGGCGACTATTGGAGCGTATTTGAAACGCTTGTATTATTTACACAAGCACTTAGTTTGGCAGAGAATTGGATCGCATTAGGATTACCTTTCCCCGAAGCAATTGCCAAGTATTTAGATAACGAGAAAAAAGAATTAGTTAAACAATCAGACGAACCAAAGAAATAGGTTGTATTTTTTTATTTGGTGTGATACAATGGTTATACAAACTTAATTAAAAGGACGAACCAACATGAAATTTACGTATACAGAACACTTGGGATTTGATGAAAACAACCAACCTATCACTAATGAATACAAGTTTTTACGCACCATCAACACCGAGAAAATCTTTAAAGATGAAACGGGTGATGAATTTAACGCCCAATTAGGTGAGGTTGTAAGTAGATTAGCTCGTTTTGAACAAGACCCCACAGACCCTCAAAAAGCCAGTGAAATTACTTCTTTACAGTTTATTGATACCCGCCATGATGTTTTGAAATTCTTGTATGCACAGACCGTTGATGGCGTATTAGTACAAAACGAAGATACCCGCAAAGAATATGAAGAATTAGACTTGCCAGAGGGTGTATTGTTCAATCAATTTCTTGCTAAGCTCACAGGTCAAAAGTAAGCATAAAAATGATGAAGGTGGAGATAAATATTACTTAATTTATAGGATAATAGCCTTTCTCATGCACCTTAATCAACCACTAAGCGAGATACTAACACTTGACATTAGTGAAGCCAGTGAGATTATCCGTCAATACAATAAATTAACAGCTAGTAAATCAAAATCAAGTAAACCAAAGGGTCTACCAAAGATTGATTACAGCCAACAAAAAAAGCCGAATGATTGATTTCATAAGGCTTTTTATTATTAACTTGGTACACCCGCATTCCACACTGGATCACCCATTGCGTGATAAGTACCCGCCATCAACGAACCAACCGTGTTGCCAGAACCACGAGCAATAATGTTTCCACCACTATCCAACTGAATAATTGAAGCTCCAGTTGATAAGAAAACGTTATTGATTGGTTTGAAAACGTCAGGCAGTACCGTCTTCCCCTTTTCTTTACTGATGAAATACGCATCGCTAAGGGTATGGACTACCGCGCTTGTACTAACATCAACTAATTTTCCAAACCGCTTGAAATATAAATTTACGGCATAAGAATTATAATTTAGTTCAATATAGTAAGCAGAAATATTAATTAAAACCCATTGAGTATTAGAACTAGACGGGAATGTTGTATCACTAACATGCGTTTGAACCGCTTTAAATACTGGGTTAGTTAATTTACCTGTTGTATCTGTACCTAATCTGTTAAATGTAACTAAGTCGCCAATTGAGTATTGAGTGTTTGGTTGCCAAGTTCTTACTGTGCTACCATTCATTTCAGGAGCAACAACAACTGATGTCGTACCAGTCATTTTAAATAATGGGATATTTGCTTTACTATCCCCCATTACTAAGTTACCAGATGGACTATTAAAGAAACCAACGGTATATTGGTTATTTGTTACCGTATCACCATCAACGTTTGATTTTGTGAGATCTACCATTAACCCTAAATATTGTGTCCCCATCGTAGTGCTTGGCGTGTAGGTCTTTGTGGAAGTTAATTCAAATAATCTACCTTGTACTAATGCCTTACCCGCCGTAACTTGAACAGCACCGTTAAGCAACGTTGGTACTAATCCTGTTATAATTCGGTTGCCCATCCCACTAAAAACAGCTCCGTCAGCACTTGGAGATACATTCATAAAGTCTGCTTGGTATACTAATTCTGTATTTGCTAATGTCATGTTATTACCTTTCTTAAATCAAGTCTTGTAATTTGTATAAGTAAAATTCAAACGGTATCGAACTACCTGTTCCACTTGCCACAGAAACAGTCACAGTATTGGCGTTTAATATGGTTTGAATAGTGCTATATACGGAGAGTAAGTTATCCCAATACTTTGAGGCTGGGAAACCTTTATTTAGTAGCGTAAATGTATCAAAGTTATCTAGCGAGTAACCAATCATATCACTTGAAATTTGAAGCGGTACATTAGTCTGGCTCGTTGTTAGAGTAGCAGACAACCCATTTGGAGCCGTTAAAGTCACATTTACGGGAGTTGTTTGTGATGGGATATTGATTATAAAACCATTATATCCATCAGTTTTAACCTCGTCTGTGATAATTTGGTAACCATATTTATAGGTATTTGTGGATAAATCTTTGTATAACCCTGGAACGTAGTCGCCAACCGTTGATGAAAATACCAACATTGGCTGTGAATAGTTACTTTTACCAACAGAACCATTAGTCACAAACGATACAACAACATAAGCTGCGTTTGACGGAGATGTAGCAGAAAAAGTTGGTCTAGTCCATGAAAATATTTTTCCGCTATCTTTAAAGGCATGAGATATATAGTTTTGATTTGAGTCATAGTAGTAAAGTCTTAGAGAAACTGTTACTGTACCATTATAATCACTAGAAGAATATGCCTCTATAGCTACTGTTGATGGTACATTTCCTCCGATAGGAATTAGACCAGAGTTTATTGATGAAATTCCTGAACCATAGGTTTTTGACAGAACATTGCTACCGCCAAACTTTTCTGATGATAACGACCATGATTTGTCAGATGCTAAAGGAGTTGTCGCTGTGAACTTTCCAGATGTGTTAGGTACACCGATATTCCAACCGGAAAAGTCAGGAGACCACTCTGTGTTTAATAATCGATTAATTTGTCCCTGTGCGTTGGTTTGTGGAACTGGATTTTGTTGTCTATATTTATAAGGATATTTCTTCGTTCCACCAGTATATGGGTAAACAGTTGCACTTGTACGTTTAACCGATGATTGCCACCTACCGGCCAATTCCAATGTTAGTTCGGCTTGTACACCATTTACATAAGGGTTTTCTACAAAGTCAATCGTTTTAATCTTGGCTTGTTTACTGAATATCAAATCTTGATTATTGGTATTTGCCACAGAAATTTGGTTAATTGAGTTTTGATTTTTAGCTATCCATTGCGCACGAGCTTGTCTACCATTATCATAATCAGACATAAAAGTCAATACCAACTTAACATCATAAGACGAATACATAAGTGAGATATTAGTTGCTGATGTAAAAATAGAGTTTTCGCTTGGGTTTAAACTATCAAAACCCGACATGTCCAAATACTCAGATCCGACATTACTTGGGTCACTAGAATATATTGTTCCCTCGTTATTTTTTAAGTAAATTGTTCTCGTATCTGACATCTCTAGTCTCCAAACGTAATATCGTCATTATCGCCCACAATGGCTTGGTTAGTCGTGAAATTTATCTCTCTCAATTGGCTTGTCACAATATTATCCTCTAAATTGGCCAGTCTGATGTATTGACCAATGAAAGGACTATCATTCTGACCAATAAATAAGGGAGAACCATCTAATCTCATAACCATTTGAGATCTGATAGCATAAATACTCGTTTTTAATAGGCTGGTCGCACTCTCCGCCAATTCAGACAGGTTAGTGTTCTGAAGACTTGTATAAGCCACACGAGGGGTTGCTCCAATATTAATGATTCCGTTCGTAGGCACTTGGCTTGTTACAACATTGAAGTTTTCATCTAAGTAGGCATAATACCCAAACATAGAGCCATCTTCCAAATAACCAAATACCATTGATGTCTCACTATTTGCGTTTCGTGATTGTTGAACATACTCCAAAACGTTTGTGGTTTTTAAATCAATAAAATAGTTGGGGTTATCAGTGTTATTCTTAGCTGAACCAGTAACTACCACTCGAGGACTTGTTTCACCAATATAATAAGTAAATTGTATATTCCACGCACCATGTAAGCGAGCAATAAAATTCTTAAATATAGTATTAATCGTACTTTCTGTATTATCCGAGTAGTTAGATGTTTTCGTAATATCCGAACTAATCGACATGGACCCATTATTTTTTAGATATGGGTTATTGCCAGTTAAGAAGTTCCATACACTCATAATAGCATTAGCCAAGTTAACCTGTGGCAAGTAAGAACCTTTTGGTATATACACGTTTTCACTTAAATTCATAATAGGAGCAAAGCGATAGGTTTCATCGT
>OJKP01001770.1_pt1 | contig 11461 bp, 8 predicted proteins | sample 1596521 | NCBI WGS metagenome assembly OJKP01 (sample SAMEA4350130, study PRJEB24818) | metagenome | biome: human; feature: gut; material: faeces | place: Denmark | collected 2013-09
TACGAAACACAGCGCGAATCTGATGCTCAGGCAGTTCGGTTTGACGATCTATCTGGCTGGATTGGGACTCAGCGCAGGACCTGACTTTTTCGAGACTGTCTTGAGACCGGAAGGCTTGCTGTGGATCGGGATCAGTGTGTTCTTGGCCATTGTGCCGGTGCTGCTTGTCGGCTTTGTCGCCGCGAAATTCTGCAAGACGGACTATTCGGAGAATGTCGGGATGCTGTGTGCCTCGATGGCCAACCCTATCGCCCTTAACTATGCGCTTACGACTGTCGATGACGACGAGCCGTCCGTTGCCTATGCCACTGTCTATCCGATGGAGATGTTTCTGCGTGTCATTTCCGGGCAGGTGATGATGCTGCTTTAGAACGAATGAACCTGTAAATGTCCGGCAGGATGAGTACCGGCGAGGTGCAGAGGAGAATCCAGCCCCAGTCGGAGAGCGGAAGCGGGGAGACCTCGAAGAAGGCTCCGAAGCAGTTGACGATCAGGAACTGGCCGGCCAGGATGATTCCGGCGACCCAAAGACATCCGTAGCAGGCGGAAGCCTTGAACCTCTTGCGGTTGAAGAAGGAATCAAGAATGCCCTGAAGTACGCTTCCGTCAGTCTTGAAGTATCTGGCGTTGAACAGATTCCAGAACTGGATCAGCACGAATGTCGTGAAGAACACTCCCAGCTCGTAGCCTGAAAGATGTGCCTTTGTGTGGGCCGAGAACGCTCCGCTGAAGAACTCTCCGACAACATTCCAGTGAAGCAGGTCGGCAACCGAGCTGATGTCCATATGCCAGAGAAGCTGCCAGAGAAGAGCCAGATAGACAAAGAAGAATATTCCCGAAAAGGCTATCCGCTTCCCCATCCGCCGGTCGATGATGTGGCTCTTCTGGTCGCGTGGCTTGTCTTCCATAACCCGGCGGTCAGGTGGCAGGGATGACAGGGCCATCGCCGCGAATGTGTCCATTATCAGGTTCACCCACAGCATCTGAGTGACGGTCAGAGGTGAGTCCAGTCCGATGAACGCGCCAAGGAGCACGATCAGGCAGGCGCAGACGTTGATCGTCATCTGGAACAGGATGAACCGCTTGATATTCAGGTACAACGAGCGTCCCCACAGGATGCCTTTGCCTATGCTGGAGAACGAGTTGTCGATGATTGTCACATCGCTGGCCTCCTTGGCTCTCGCCGTGCCGTCACCCATCGAGAGTCCGACCTGGGCCTTTTTCAGAGCCGGAGCGTCGTTCGTTCCGTCGCCGGTTACCGCCACAACCTCGCCCATCTCCTGAAGCAGTGTGACAAGGCGGACCTTGTCCTCGGGACGCGCCCGGGATAGAACCCGCAGAGTCGGGATGACTTCCTTTTTGAGATATTCATCACTCTTGGCTGCGAACTCGGGGCCGGTGATGGTCAGAGGATTGGTCTCGTTGGCGCCGATGATTCCGGCCTGACGGGCTATCTCGCTGGCGGTAAGGGCGTTGTCTCCGGTCACCATGATCACCCTGACCCCGGCGTGACCGGAGCAGGTGTCGATCGCCTGACGCACATCGTCTCTGATCGGATCGGCGATGCCGACAATGCCTATGAATATTAGTCTGGAGTCGTCCGCTGACATATTCCTTATGGCGAATCCTAAGGTTCGCATTCCTTTTGACTGCCAGTTTGCCAGAGTGGCGAGCACGCTTCCCTTGGACGGGCCGCCGTCAATGACATCGGAAGTCTCCAGCAGAAGCTCCGGCGCGCCTTTCACGAAGAGATATTCATGGCCGGAAACAGTGTCAATCGCTTCGGTGCTCATCCTCTTCCTTTCCGTGGAGAATGCCTCCTGGTTCAGGATTTTGTAGGCGTTCCGGCGCTCGGAATAGTCTATTCCCTTACCGCGAAGCCAGAGCAGCAGCGCTCCTTCCGTCGGGTTGCCGATAGCGCGTGGCTCACCGCCCTCCGAAACGTTCAGCGCTGCTGTGGAGTTCACTGCGATGCTGTCGGCGACAAGACTTTCATCGACGCCCCAGAACTCGGATTCCACCACGCTCATCCTGTTCTCTGTCAGCGTTCCGGTCTTGTCCGTGCAGATGACGGTTGTCGCCCCGAGGGTCTCGCAGGCGTGAAGTTTCCGCACCAGATTCTTCTCTTTCAGCATCTTGCGCATGCTCAGCGCAAGGCTGATCGTCACGCTCATCGGCAGCCCTTCCGGCACCGCCACGACAATCAGCGTCACGGCGATCATCAGCGAGTTGAGCGCCACCCGGAAAACCTCGATGAATGAATATGTCCCCACATCATTCGTGAGGAAGAATATGCTCATCCTTCCGACCACGATCAGCGCCGCGATGATGTAGCTGGCGTAAGTGATCCACTTGGCGAGCTGGTTCAACTGGGCGTTCAGAGGAGTCTCCACCTCAGGCTCTTCCTGTAATATTCTCGCACCTTTCCCTTCCTCGGTTTCCGTGCCGACAGCTGTGACTCTATAGGTCGCGCTGCCCTCGATCACGGTTGTGCCCCGAAGCAGAAAGTTCTCTGGATAGGTGCTTTCTTCCTTTGTGCCATCGGATTCGGTCCTCTTTTTCGTGAACGGCTCGCCCGTGAAGTTCGACTCGTCTATGATCAGATTCCGGTCGCTGATCAGATTGCCGTCCGCCGGGACCTCGTCCCCGTTCTCCAGCACCACCACATCTCCGACACAGACATCACTTTTCGGAATCTCATAGGTCTGCGGACGTATGTCGTTCCTGTTTTTCAGTCGCAGCACCTTGACCGGTCTTTCGTCCTTGGCTTTGTTCAGAATCTTGAACTCTTTCTCCGCCTTGACCTCGAATATGAACCCGATCCCTGTCGCCAGAAGTATCGCCACCAGCACCCCCAGTGGCTCGATCAGGCACGAGGCATCCCTACCTGAATATGCCATCTCATATCCGGACACTCCAAGCGACAGTCCCAGCGCCACAAGCAATATGATGATGATTGGATCCTTGAACTTCTCCAGATAGGCCTTCCAAAGTGGTTCCTTCTCTGCCTCCGGAATGACGTTCCGTCCTTTTTTCTCGATAACTTCCACTGAGTCTCCGCACAGATAACTTATTGTCTTTGTGCTATTTTGCGTCTCGCAGTTCTGGAAATATCCCGTAACCTTACCGTTGTTTTCCTTAGCCATAATCCTATAACTCTTACTTGGAGTCCGCTAAGATAACGCTCATTCCAGACTCTTCCGCCAGGAATCCAACCGTTTGGAAAATAAACACACTACTTGACAACAATGTCGCTGTATTGTCTCCTGAAATCAATATCCCGTGATTGGTTTAAAATGTGGCTGAACTGTAACTCCTTGATGACCATATTGTTGTGTAATCCTGCCCTCTCGTATTGGCTGGCAGTAATCTGTAATAGATTGAAATTCAGTATGATGCGTCCAACGGCTACTTAAGAGAGTGCCAGAAAGCAGTCTCGGTAAGAGGCTTGGTGCTTGTGGAACCTAAGGTTGAGGTGAAAAGCGATGGACTGGCCGACACTGAGTAGGTTTGGGAAGCGGTGTCGAAACGGACCGTAAAGTGCTCCGGATTAGCGAGTTTCCTGGCGGAAGCGAAACCGGAGTTGATGTAGGTCTTCAGCGAACTGCGGTGCTGGAGGATGCTCTGGATATATTCAAGGAAATTCTTCTTCTGGCAGTCCTTGGTCGAAAGCGTGCGGTAGATTGTGATCGTGTCGAGGATGATCCGGGCATATTCATCAGCCTTGCCGGCGAGATATTCATTGAAACGCGGAAAGTCGAAATCGCCGGATGAGGTGAGATATTCATTGATGTCCAGTGCTTTGAGAAATGAGACGGCTTTGTTGAAGTCGGTTTGGGAGATTCCTTTGTGGCCGCGGCTCAGAAGAAGCACGTAGAGGGTTTTCGCCTGAGGGGCGGATTTGAACCTGATGATCTCGCCCGAGCCGAGGATGAAGTCGCCTTTTGAGTTGATGCTGATGGGGTTGGTGATTTTCGCCTCTGAACTGAGATAGTCGTACAGGAACTTGTAGTAGCCTTTGTAGGAGAGGAGGTCGCGGCGCTCGTCGAAGCGGGAGACGAATGCCAGGATTCGTTTTTTGACCTCGGATGAGATGTCTATGCAGAGGAAATCCACCGTGCGGCGCATCGTGTCGCTGTCGTCAAGAATATGGCTGTCCCTGATTTTGACGAGCAGGAACGCTTGGTACGGAATCCGCTCAGGATCAATGTTGAACCTTGAAAGGATGAGGTGGTAGAAGGTTCTGGTGTCGAGGGTCGCCAGTGATTCCTTCAGATTGTTCAGTTTGATTTTGTCTCCGGCCGGCACGAGGTATTCCATCGAACGCTGGAGAAGCCCGAATTTGTCATCGTCCTCAAGATGTTGCCCGAACTCTCGAATAATGTCCGGAAGGTAGAAAAACTCGATTCCGATGTCGCCGAATGCCTTTGAAATGAGTAAGTTGTCGTATTTGTCATCGAGAACCAGATGCGCCGCTTCCGAAGTTTGGCCTTCAAGAAAGACGATTTGCTTTTCAGGCGCTTCGGATTCGGCTGCGTCCGCGGACAGAATCCTGCACCAGTCTCTGGATCCGCTGTCGCAAGACATTGAGATTGAGGACAACAGAAGATTCTCCTCGAAGTCGATGTCGTTGTCCGAGCACATTATCTCGTTGAAAAGGTTGATGATGCGCCTTGTCGGCTCTTCCTCAAGATTCTTGAGACAATCCACTGCACTCTCCAAAGACAGGTAGTGTGTAAGATCCAGCTCCTCCTGATCAAGCCCAAGCCCGGACTGCAATTTGTCCAGCACCGCGACCTCTTTCGAGTGGATCCGGTCGTCCGCTTTCACCAACTCAACCGCAAGTTTCATTACCGCCCGCCGCTGAGTCGCGCTGAGGTCTATGGAATCAAGGTTCTGCATCTGTCTTTTACGTGTTTCCTCGTTTCAAACTTAACGTTTTTCTTACGGAAATCCAAATGTCGGTTTCCGCTCTTTATTTTTCTTGCGCCTTGAGCATCCCGAGGGTGCGCCCGTCCCTTTTGCCGTCAAAGAATGTGTCAAGAATCTCTCCAAAGACCTTGCATCCATCGTCATCGCCAGCGGCGGATTCAAACAGCGTCATCGAGGAGCGCAGCTTCTGTGCGTCAATTCCTCCCATAATGCTATGAATATCCTCTTCCTTGTGCTCCATCAGCGCCTTTGAAATCTCCATCAGCCGTCCCCTCAGCACCGCGTCTCCAAGATATTCCTTAGCCTCCTCCAACGATGCGATCCCATAATATTCAGAGTTGTAACTTCTTCCCAACCCCTTGAGTTGCGGGAATATATACCAGATCCAGTGAGATCTCTTCCGTCCCTGCCGGATCTCCTCCAGCGCCGTCTCATACTCCCCGAAGCGCTCCTGCGCCTCCTTGAATCTTGTTATGCTCATATTCTGTCAAAAATGATGGTTGTGAATATAGCCAATAACCGCAAGCAACGCAAGTGTGAATACTATCTTTTCCCTTCCGACAAATTTATGAATATCTCTTCGTAAAACCAATATACCTTGCGGGAACTGCATTCTTTGTCATTATTGGATACGATGGGGTGTGTTCCTGGGCAACGTTTTTGCCAGAAAGTGTCGCCGGGGGACACCTCGTTGCCCTCTACGGGAGCGAAATCGGCTTGAAGTGCTGCCCGGGAGCGTTCCTCTGTAGGTCACGGTGGCATTTCTGTCGTATTATGCTGCCGTCATACGTTAATTTGCCATCGATGGGAGCGATATTGCCTGTTTTTGCTCCTCCGGAGGGGACCCGTAAACGGTTCGCGTGACCAATAGTCGTGGAGGGCTTTCTTTATCAAGGTAATTTTATTACATTTGCAAGGCCGGTGTCTTGTGGCTCGGGGGGGATGAATGATGTTGACGAAAGGCGGAAGGAAGCATCTGCCGGAGGCTCACTTGGGGATGGATGATGGACTCGGGGCGGCAAAGGCACGGAAAGGAACACAAAAGGTAATATTTAATATTCATAGAATATGGAACTTAAAGGATCGAAAACCGAGGAGAACCTGCGGACGGCGTTCGCGGGGGAGAGCCAGGCTCACACAAAGTATTTGTATTATGCGTCGAAGGCCGCGAAGGACGGCTATGTGCAGATAGGCAAGCTGTTCGAGGATACGGCGAAGAACGAGAAGGAACACGCCAAGATCTGGTTCAAGCTTCTGCACAACGGCGGGGTGCCTTCTACGGAGGAGAATCTTGCTGACGCCGCGGCAGGGGAGAACTACGAGTGGACCGACATGTACGCCGGATTCGCCAAGACCGCGAAGGAGGAAGGGTTTGACGAGATCGCGTTCCTATTCGAGAAGGTCGGGGCGATCGAGAAGACCCACGAGGAGCGCTACAGGAAGCTGCTGAAGAATGTGCAGGACGCGGTGGTGTTCTCCAAGGACGAGGATATGATCTGGGAGTGCTCGAATTGCGGCCACATCGTGATCGGCAAGAAGGCTCCGGAGGTCTGCCCTGTCTGCAAGCACCCGAGAAGTTATTTCCAAATCAAGGCTGAGAACTATTAAAATTATCGAATATGAAGAAAATCATCATTGCCGCGGCGGTGGCGCTTGTCTCTATTTCTGCAAACGCGCAGCCAAAGCCGGCTCAGCCTGAGGCCGAGTACAAGTTCACCGTTGTGAAGGAGAACCCTATCACATCTGTCAAGAACCAGTACCGTTCCAGTACCTGCTGGTGCTTTTCGGCACTCGGATTCCTTGAGTCAGAGGCCATAAGAATCAAGAACATCAAGGACACGACACTCTACCCGGATTTCTCGGAGATGTTCGTTGTCTCGCATTCCTACAAGGACAGGGCTGTGAAATATGTCCGCACGGACGGCCACATAAACTTCGCCGCCGGTTCAGAGGCCGATGATGTTCTACATGTCATTGAGGACTACGGCCTTGTGCCTCAGGACGCGATGCCTGGACTCCAGCCTCTCCCGATTCACGGAGAACTCGACGCCACCACGAAGGCTTATGTAGAGGCCATCGCCAAGAATCCTAACAGAACCCTTTCCACGAACTGGAAGAAAGGCTTTGACGCCATCGTGGACAGTTTCCTCGGCGAGACCCCAGAGACATTTGAATATAACGGCAAGAACTATACCCCAGCCTCCTACAGGGACGAGATGGGAATCGTTCCGTCTGACTATGTGACCCTCACTTCGTTCACCCACCACCCGTTCTACACTTCGTTCATCATTGAGATCTCCGACAACTGGAGGTGGGACTCCGCCTACAACATTCCTCTGGACGAGTTCATGGAGGTGATCTACAACGCTATCGACAAAGGTTATACCCTCGCTTGGGGATCAGACGTGAGTGAGAAGGGCTTCACCAGAAATGGAATCGGTGTGCTTCTCGATGATGTTAAGGCGACCACGGGCTCTGATCAGGAGCGTTGGATCGGCAAGGCCGGCGAGAAGAAGGAAGTTGTCGCCGAGTTGCCAAAGGAGGCTTCCGTGACCCAGGAGTCCCGTCAGGAAGGCTTTGAAAACAAGACCACCACTGATGACCACGGAATGCAGATCTTCGGAGTGGCCAAGGATCAGAACGGTACCAACTATTTCATGGTCAAGAACTCTTGGGGAACATCAAGCAAGTACGGCGGAATCTGGTACTGCTCCGATTCATTCGTCCGCGCGAAGTCGATGGATGTTCTCGTCCACAAGGATGCCCTCTCTAAGGATCTGAAGAAGAAACTTGGAATAAAGTAAATGAACAACATTATCGTAAAACATATTCCCAACACGATTACCTCTATGAATCTCCTTTGCGGAGTTCTGGGGGTAATCGCTTCTTTGAACGGCAGGCTGGAACTCGGATTCGAACTGATGATCCTTGCCGCCGTCTTTGATTTCTGCGACGGACTGGCCGCAAGGCTTCTGAATGCATATTCGGAAATAGGAAAGGAACTGGACTCGCTGGCGGATGATGTGAGTTTCGGAGTGCTCCCGGCCGTGATGCTTTACCAGATCAGCGGGACGGACATTTGGATCCTGAAATATTTACCGCTTGTCCTCGCCGCTTTCTCAGCGTTGAGACTTGCGAAGTTCAATCTTGACGAGCGTCAGCACGACAGCTTCATCGGGCTGCCTACCCCGGCGGCGGCGATGATCTGCGGATCACTTGCGACCCTTGTGACCGTTCGGCCGGACTGCTTTCTGGCGCATTGGTGCCAGGGACCGGTTTTCATTCCGGTTCTGACACTTATTCTGTGCTACCTTCTGATCTGCGAGATCCCGATGTTCTCGATGAAGTTCGGTGGCGGAAAGAAAGCCTCTAAACTGGAGGTGGCGAAGCGAATCGCCTTTCTGGTCATCGTTGGACTGGCGGTCATCATCGCGCTTGTCGAACGTTCCCACTGGTCGTTCATATTCCTGACCAGTTTCCTGGGGTACATACTTATCAATCTGGCGATGAGCGACTTGGTCGCCAAAAAATAGCGGATGCGAAAATACGTTATACTTTATGTCCACGGAATGGGCGGGGGCGGTGACAGCCGCATCCCGTCCATTTTGAAGGATAATCTGGGACCTGATTTCGAGGTCATCATCAGGACTTACGATTTTGATCCGGAAATCGCTCAAGGCCAGCTGGCCGCTTGGGCGGAGGAGGTCCGGCCGGAGCTTGTGATAGGGGAGAGTATGGGTGCCACGCACGCCATCGCGCTGAGGGGTTATCCGCATCTTTTCGTTTCCCCGTCACTGAACGCTCCGCGATATTTCATTGCCTTGGCCTGGCTGACGCTGATCCCCGGCGTGACAGCTCTGTTCGACAGGATTTACAGGCCAAAACCGGGTGACCGCCAGAAACTGCATTTCACCTATAAGCCTTTGAAAAAGTGGAGGCGGGTTCTCGGCGACGCTTTGCAAAACACCCCACGCAACGGTGGCAAGGACTATTTCTATGCCTTTTTCGGCACCCGTGACCATTACCGGCGCAGCGGCGTTGTCTCCATCCGCACCTGGAAAAAATACTTCGGCGACGGCACCTGGACCATCTACGACGGCACTCACTTTATGGAGTATGAATATATTCTCTCGTTCCTCATTCCTAAGATCTATGAGGTTTTAGGAATATCGGGTGAATAGTGACCGGTTTTTCACCCGAAAGTAGTCTTGAATGGATTGTGGGGTGAGAAATACTTTACTTTTCACCCGAGCATCTTTGCTGGAGATAGGACTGCATTGATTGCGTGATGTTGGCTGAGGCCGTGACTGGATCAAGGGCCTCGGAGAGAGGCATCCCTTCCGGTGTGATTTGGAGCACGGCATCGAATCCGGCATTGAGAATCTGCTGTCGGTCAGAGACTTGGCCGGCAATCAGGATGACCTTGGGACGATGAACCGGAACAGTATGCGCTCTGACATATTCAAGAACCCCGACAGGTACTTTGCCACGGAGGGTCTGTGCGTCCGCCCGACCTTCGCCGGTGATGACAATGTCGCAGGACTCCAGCTTGCTGTCCAAACCTGAAATGTCCAGAACCTTTTGAATCCCTTGAACCATTGACGCTCCGAGCACTTCGCCAAGCGCCCCTCCGATTCCTCCGGCTGCCCCCGCTCCCGGAATATTCAAGACATCTTTTCCTGAATATTTTGAATAGACTTCGCAAAGCATTGTGAGCCAGACATCCAACGATTCGACCATTTCGGGATCCGCTCCTTTCTGCGGCGCGAACATCCTTGCCGCCCCACCCGTACCACAGAATGGTGCGGAGACATCGTAGAATCCGGTTATCTTGCAGGAATCCAACAACTTGTTTCGTTCCGGGATGTCTATCCCGTGAATGTCTTTGAGAATGACATTGGGGATATTCCTTGAAACGGACTCTTCTCTTGGAGCGGCTCGCTGGACATCCCCGGAAACGAATGAGCCGCTATCGTCCGGCAGAAATCTGTAGCCCAACGCTTGCAGCATTCCGGTCCCGCCGTCGCAGGTGGCGCTGCCGCCAAGACCCAGCCAAATCTCCTCACAGTCATATTCAAGAGCGTCCGAGATCAATTCGCCTGTGCCGTAGGAGGTGGCCAGAAAGGGATTGAGCTCATCCTTGCGAAGGAGGCCAAGTCCGCTGGCCGCGGCGGTTTCGATGATAGCGGTCCTTCCGATGATTCCGTATCTCGCTTTGATGGAACGCCCGAGCGGATCGTGGCAGGAAACCGTCCTGAATGATCCGCCCAGACTCTCCGTCAGAATTGTCGAAAATCCTTCACCGCCATCAGAAACCGGAATGACTTCGGCCTCTCCATCGGCGAATGCTTTAAGAGCCGCCTTCCCGGCCTCGGCCGAGGTCAGGCATCCCTTGAAAGAATCTATGGCGATGATCGCTTTCATAAAACCTTTGGATTACTTGGCTGAACTGTTTTTGTCAGACAGTTCTCCCGGGATATTCCTTTAGCCCGGCCTCCAGCGCGTCGAACGCTTTTTCAAGTTCCGGAACTCCAAGGACGTAGGCCAACCTGATCTGGTCGGCTCCGAATCCAGGAGTCTTGTAGAAGGACTTCGCCGGAGTCACCATCGTGGTCTGGCCGTCAAGTCTGAAATCCGTCAGCATCCATTTCGCAAACTTCTCGGCATCGTCCACCGGAATGCGGGCGATTGTGTAGAACGCACCCATCGGGGTAGGGGAATATACCCCCTCCATCGCATTGAGCCTGGAGATCGCATAGTCACGTCTGGCGACATATTCATTCCTCACTTCCGTGAAATAGGATTGCGGGGTGTCGAGCGCTCCGATCGAGGCGAGCTGGCCGTAAACCGGCGGGCAGAGGCGGGACTGGGCATATTTCATCGCCGCTTCCATCACCTCCTTGTTGTGGGAGACGATGCAGCCGACGCGGCAGCCGCAGAGGTTGTAACGCTTTGAGACTGAATCGACAAGAATGACATTGTCGGCGAGACCGGGTATATTCATCGCCGAGAAACGAGGTTCGTCGGTGTAGCTGAACTCGCGATAGACCTCGTCTGAAATCAGGAAAAGGTTGTGCTTTCTGGCTACTTCTCCGAGCGCGAGCATATCCTCTTTCGAGTACAATGTTCCGGTCGGGTTGCCGGGGTTGCTGATGAGGATGGCTTTCGTGCGTGGTGTCACGAGTTTCTCGAACTCTTCGATCGGAGGGACCTTGAAGCCGCTTTCGATGTCGGTGTGGACCGCTTTGAGAATGATCCCGCTTTCAAAACAGAACGTGTTGTAGTTCGTGTAGAAAGGTTCGATCACGATGAGCTCGTCGCCTTCGTCGCAGGCTATCTGAAGCGCGAGGTTGACCGCCTCGCTTCCGGCCACTGTGATGATGATCTCGGGGACGGAGACCTCGATGCCGATGCTTCGGTAGTATTTCTCCGCCAGTCCCTTGCGCAGTTCCGGCAGGCCCGCCGAATTGGTGTAGGAAACGTGGTCGAGAGTGTTTTTGCGCACCGCCTCAAGGGCGCATTCGGGGGA
>OJKP01001772.1_pt1 | contig 11453 bp, 8 predicted proteins | sample 1596521 | NCBI WGS metagenome assembly OJKP01 (sample SAMEA4350130, study PRJEB24818) | metagenome | biome: human; feature: gut; material: faeces | place: Denmark | collected 2013-09
ACCAAGGCACGATGCCCAGTTGCTTACCCTTGCCAGGGAAATGTTTGGTACCATTAAACGCCATATGCTCCAGGAAGTGAGCCAAGCCACGCTGGCGAGGTTCCTCCAAGATGGAGCCCACACGCTGGACTATATAGAAGTCGGCAAGTCCTGCCTCCTTGGCATTATGACGAATGTAGTAAGTGAGTCCGTTCTTCAACTTGCCCTGACGGATGGATGCATCCTGCTCCACAGTTTGAGCAAACAAAGATGCAGGAACTAAGAGAAGAAGGAACAGGCTTAGAAATTGTTTCTTCATATTTTCACATTATTTTGAGTTGATTATTTCTGCAGATAACTGGCTGTAGCTGCCTCAAAGTCGTTGCTTGAGTTATTGGTGTCTACCCACTTGCCGTTCTCCTTCTTACGGATAACAGACTTGCCGAAGCGATCAGTAGAATTGAGCGTGCTTGCCACATACGTATAGCCTGCATCAAGAGCAGAAGAAACCACATTCCACTGCCAAACACTACTTGGGCAAAGGTTTACAGCATCAAGAATCCAAGAGTTAGGTAACTTATAACATTTGGATGTCATCTCCTTGTCACCCTTGCTTGTTGTCAACACATACTTTGCCTCATAATAGTTGTCTGTCAGATAGCTTTCCCTGTTTTGGTGCATTCGAGCCAAGGCATAGGCCTTGTTTCCACCAGTATTGAGCAGATAATAACTCAATGTATAACAATACCACTTATCCAGGTTGGGAACCTCCTGATTGTCGGTATCCAGATTGTTTGCCGACGTACTCTCATCGTAGAATTCAAAGTCAGCTTTGCTCAAGTCGAAGGAATTGGCATTAGCTTCTGTATGATTCATGGCATTCAGTGCCAACACCAACGACTTGCCAGGCTGCACAGCCACGCTCTTGCCTGTTCCTGGGATCATATATATAGCCTCCACCGACATGGCTTCGTTCATGATGTCGGGTGTATACTCACGTTTGGTGCTGGTAAGGAATGCCGATTGCACAAAGGCAATACTGTCAGCATAGAGAGTTACGTCCGAATTATTGGAAACAACGACATACTGGTCTTTCAGAAATTGCTTACCCTCAGGAGTTTTATCACCTGCGAAGAAAATCTCCGAGATAACAAAACCACCCTTGGCATCGAAGGTATTCACGGCCAACTTGACATTGGCGCTACCACTCTTCACCTGCATGTTCTCGCTGGTCTGGTTGACCTGGGCTGTACCCGCCACACCATTCTTGGTAAAACTCAATTCGCCGGTAACGGCTACATTGTATGTGCCCTCTGGCACTTGGTCTATCGAGGCTGCAAAGCTACCATTTTTTTCTACAAACTTATTGACGGTGAACACCTCGCCTGTCTGAACATTGGTGAACATGGCCTTGCTGTTGCTAAACACCACATTGTCGATACCCAAAGGCATCTCTACGCTGAGCGACACAGGAGTGTATGTCACACTGTCGTCGTTGCTACAAGCTGTAAACGACAAACCTACTGTAAGGAGCATCAACATGCCCATCAAGAAATTCTTTTTCATTGTCTTGTTTGTTTTGATTATTATTTTGATATTTTATTTCTACTATTATGTTCATTGCTACTCTTTCCTTTCTCAAAAAGTCACACCCACAGAGGCTCTTAGGCCTACCTGTTGTTCACGCTCCGAGCAAAGCACCATGCCTCCTGCAACTTCGGCAAAGAGGCTTATGGACGAAGACTTCAGGTGATAGTCGCCACGTGCATGCAGGTGGGCCTCAGTGTAGCTGGCCTTGACAAAACGATACTTGTGGCGTATCATCTCAGCAAACTTGCTGGTCATGTTGGCAAAAGGCATCACCATGTTGTCGCTCACACGGGCATAATGACTGGCATCGGCTCCCAGCGAGAGTGACAAGCGCCGAGACATAGGACGCATCCACTCGCCTGCTACCTTAACATACGCATGGGCACGGTCTAACAGGCGCTCGGGATATACATAGCGCTCACGATGGTTGCGATAGCCTGCCTTGAGGCTTACCATCCACGAGCGGTCGCCTCCCTGCTGACCATACATACCTCCTATCGAGGCATCCATCAGGTAATCCTTATACATGGTGAGCTTGCCTATCACAGGATAATACTGCGAATCCGACTTGCCTATCAGGTTTTCATCACCACTGCGCTTGGTAAAGGCAAAATGTGCATAAGCGGCCCAATGGTGCTTGCCCTCATGCTTCCACCCCATCGTGGTTTCCACCTTATTATATATAAGGCGCGACAGAGGCAATGAGTTGGCGCTCGTCAGCAGGCGCTCATATGCGTTGCGGCCCAAAGACACATGCCCGTAGAGTCCTTCATTACCTGTGGGAACTGCATCAAAGGCAATGTCAAAGCCACCTCCTCGGTAGGCGAGACTTCGCTGTTCGCCAGCAAAACGGCCATATTCGGTTCCAAGTCCTGTCATATGATACTCGGGAATGACACCCAGTTCGTTGTAGAAGTCTACACTGTTGGTTTGCTTGTAGATAGTGCCTTCCGCCAATACGCCCCAACGATAATGCCAAGCCATGAGACCGGCGCCACCTCGCAGCAACAGTTCTGTAACGATGCCTCGCATACGTGGATCACGGTCACGATACTCGTGCTCAGCACGAATGGCCATCTCGCCTCCCAGCAAGACTCGCCCCAGCTGGGTGCCATAACCACCAGAGAAGGTATATCGCTCTCGGTGGGTATCTCCGCCCAAGGTATCGGCCATCACATAGGGAGCCAACAATTCGTAGTCGGAGGTAGAATTCCAGCAGATGCTCTTCTGCTTGCCAGTAGTGTAAGAGGCAGAGCCCCATACTGCCGAACGTGGATTCATGCGCAGGTAACTGTTTACTGCCAGCGCCCCAAGCACATGTCCCTTACCTTTCTCCTCGACAAAGGCTTCTGATTGATGCTGAAAGTCGATGGTAAGCGCCATCTCGGAGTACGACTGGGCATAGGCCGCGCTATGCAGGGCGGGATTGGTGAGCAGGGGAGTCGACAACTGGTTCCACATCGACAGATGCTCCACACGAGCCGTGTCACGGGGCGAAGCCATGGTGGCCGACATACATAGCGTGCAAACCATGGTCAATAATGCTGTTTTGTGCTTCATCTTTACATCCATACGATATTGAGGGTGGCTACATTAAGACTCTTGCTGGCAAACTCTAAGTAATCGGACGTGGCACGAAACTGCCTAACGCCCGTGGCGCCATGGACATCCTTATATTGCATGGAACCTTCGACCAGTACCGAATAGACACCACGAAGCAGAGAGACACGGGCTATATTACCATCAAACTCGGCCGTGGTTGTCACCTGTCGGGTATTGAGGTTGGTGAGTTGCACCGTGCCCTGCACACGTTCCACGGTTGTGCCTTCCTCGGCAGTCAGGGTGATAGCTGCCGTGGTAAAGAGATCGTCCTCGTCCTGGTGGCACGATGCGAGTACCATTCCCAGCAGAGCCACACATATCATCAGTATTCGTTTCATATTTTCACGTTCATTTCTAATCCAAAGTAAGGAGTCACATGGCGACGCACGGTCAGTCCATTGCTCGTATAGTCGGGGGTATAATCGAGTAGCTTGTTGCAGAACAAAGCTACGGTCAGGCGGTCAGCAAACAATTTCTTAGTTACCTTGAAATTGACATTCATCGAGAAGGGCACCCTGTAGAGAGCAAAGTTACTGTCCGTATAGTTGCGTATCAAGTAGCGCAAGTATATGTCGTCGGCATCCTCATTCTTCCAGTCGTGCATCTCGCCGTTGGCATCCATGTACTTGACAGGATAATTGCTGGTCTCGGCGGTGCGGCGCATGGTGAACCACAGGCATTGGGCCGAAACCGAGAAGCCGAGCTTGAGCTTGGGTATGTCGGTATCCACGGTGAAGTTGGTATTCATCATCTGGTTTTTGCTGCCGCCATCCTGGTCGTAATAGCCCACATACTGAATCTGCTTGCCAGCCACCACGGCACTGGGCTTGTAGGTTTCCATCATCGAGTTGCGATAGATAGTGTAAAACCAGGCTCCATTGACAGTCAGACGGGTCATGATGCGCTCGAATCGCTTGGTCGAGAATGTGTATTCCACACCTCGCTTCAACGTTTGGCTTCCGTTGGTATAATGGCTATAGCCACGCAGGTCGGTACGCAGGGTGTAGGGCATATCGACTAACGAAGGCGGTGCCGTCAGCGCTCCAGCATCCACTTCCGAGGCATCATACTGCTTGTAAGTATAAGGGGCATAACTCGACTGACTGCGGAAGCCCGATGTCATGTTCTCGCGGAAGTATGTTACCGAAAGTCGATAACCGCCTACCGTCATATCGGCAGTCATTTCCCACTTCAGGTTACGGGCAGGCTTCAGGTTGTAATTGGTAGGGTCGATGACATAGGTCATCAGGTTGATGCGACGGTAGTCGGCATTGGCATGGTAATAATTGAGCTGCACCAAGTCCATGTACACGGGATCGGGGAATAGCTGATCCATAGTGGGCATCTTGGTATGCTCGCCTACTCCGCCCGACAGGCGCAGGTAACCTGTCTGCCCTGCTATCTTAAACTTAGGCAATGTCCATCCCACATTGACACGTGGGTCAAAGTAGAACTTTCCGTGCATCTGATAAGAAGTGGGCAATCCCAACATCTGTACGGCTCTCACACCTGCCACCATCTCTAACTTGCTACCACCCAGCATGGTGCTGATGCGTTCCTCGGCATAAAGTCCCCATTGCTTGTTGGCAGGTATGCTCGACAACGAACGATGGCGCAAGGTGGCCGCCGTGGGGTACAAGGGGCGAGTGGGGTCGAACACTTGACCATGCCCATAGTTCTTATCCACATTCCAGTCGGTACCCACCAAGAGGGTGTTGGATATATTCAGGGAGGGCACCTGAAACTTGGCGTTCAACTTGGTGAAGAGGTTGAAGGGGCGACCGTCTACATTCTGCCATGCCACGTATTTATAGGGCAAGATGATGCCATCGCTCTCGCCCGTAGTGATGGAACCTACAGCAGCAACCAACTGTGAAAGCTGCACCAACTTGGTGCGCTCTATCAAGTCGTACTCGTAAGAGGTAGAGAGCATGGCATCGAGCGAACGAAACCACTGGCGCTTGTTCCTGGGCAAGAATGTAAAGCCGGCATTCAGGGCATACCTGTTGTACTGCGATTTATACGAGTCTACGGCCTGGTTGTCAAGATCGGGGTCATTCTTGTCGTTGTCAAACGAACCAGTATAGTCAAAGTTGGTCTTCAGTTGCATGTCATATCGGCCCAGGCTCCATGCCTTGAAGAATCGGGCAGAGAAGCTCAGTCGCTTGTAGTTCTCCAGTCGGTTGCGTGGGTCGGCCTTGGCATCCAGATAGTCGACGCTCAGATTGAGCGTCATGCGGCGAGGTTTCCATTCGAAGCCCTTTGCCAGGTAGAAAAGTTTGCTGTCCATATCGGCCTTGAGACGTGCCTCCCAATTATTGCCGCCTCGCTTTCGCTCTATCTTGACGAGTCCGCTCGTCAGGTCGCCATACTCTACCGATGGGATGCCTCGCACCACCTCCACCTTCTCAATGTCATCGGTCGATATGGTACGCATGTCGACACCCGAGTTGACGTAGCTTCTACCCTCGGTCGATGTTTCCCATGCGCCCTTTACCTCCTGTCGGTTGGCGTTGGTGCTGATGGGGGCACCATCTATCATGAAGCTGGTGCCCAGCGAAGATGTATTATAGCTGCTGGCAGTACCCGTCTCGCGGATACGGATGGTATTAGGGGTGTTGAGGGCAGGGTCTTGCGAACGACCGCCTGGCAACAACTCCAGAATGTCGGAGAAACTTGATGGTTGCAGATGTTCCATGGCATGCTTCTCGATGACAGAAGCCGCCGTAACGCCACGCGTTTCCTGTGCCGTTACCACCACCTCTGCAATCTTGAGGGTATCGGACAAACTTTTTTTGGGGGCCTTATTGGATTTTTCACCATTGCTGTTCTGCGCATAGCCAAGTACACTTATGCCGAAAAACAGGAATAGCATCATGCCGGTTTTCTTCATTCCTTGCCGCTAATAATGTATAAATAATTATCATAAAATTCCGGCTGCAAAGATATGAAGAAAAGGAAAAACATACAATACCTAAAAGTAGGTAATTTAGAATACGTCTAAAAAGACAAGGGGCTCTCCGAAGAGAGCCCGTTACATTATAATTGCTTCATCGACAGGGCGATACGTTTGCGCTTCAGGTCGACTTCTGTCACCCTGACCATCACGTGCTCGTGGAGTTTTACCACTTCTGAAGGGTCGCTCACATAGTGGTTGGCCATTTGTGAGACATGAACCAAACCGTCATTGTGGACACCTATATCAACAAAGGCACCAAACTTAGTGATGTTGGTCACGATGCCCGGTACTACCATGCCTACTTGCAAGTCCTCAATGGTCTTGATGGAGGCATCAAACTCAAACTTCTCTACCTCGCCTCGTGGATCAAGTCCTGGTTTGTCGAGCTCGGTCATGATATCGGTAAGCGTAGGCATGCCTACTTCGCCACTCACATACTTCCGTATGTCTATCTTTTTCTGCAAGGCTTTGTCCTCTACCAGTTGCTTCACCGTCACACCCTGATCTTTGGCCATGGTCTCTACAAGAGAGTAACGCTCCGGGTGAACGGCGCTGTTGTCCAAAGGATTTCTTGCTCCAGGAATGCGGAGGAAACCGGCACACTGCTCATAAGCCGAAGGACCTAAACGCGGCACTTTCTTCAGTTGGGAACGAGAGGAGAATGCACCATTCTCACGACGATACTCCACAATATTCTTCGCCAATGTGGGACCGAGACCACTCACATAAGTGAGCAGATGCTGAGAGGCTGTATTGAGATTGACACCCACCGAGTTCACGCAACTCATCACTACCGAGTCGAGACTCTTCTTCAACTGACTCTGGTCCACATCATGCTGATACTGCCCCACTCCGATGCTCTTGGGATCGATCTTCACCAACTCAGCCAAAGGGTCCATCAGTCTTCTGCCGATAGAAACCGCTCCACGCACCGTCACATCCTCATCAGGAAACTCCTCGCGGGCAATCTTAGAGGCAGAATAGATAGAGGCTCCATCCTCGCTTACCACATAGACATCTACCGGATGCTCAAAATCTATCTCGTTCAGCCACTCACTGGTTTCCCTGCTTGCCGTTCCGTTGCCTACCGCCATGGCCTCAACCTGATACTGGCGCACCATGCGCTTCATGGCAGCAATGGCCTCCATGCGCTTGCTGCGGGGAGGATGCGGATAGACGATCTCATGATGCACAAGATTGCCCTGGGCGTCAAGACATGCAGTCTTGCATCCATTGGCAAAGCCTGGGTCGACAGCCATGACACGCTTCTGTCCAAGAGGTGCTGCCAAGAGCAACTGGCGTAGGTTCTCTGCAAAGACAACGATTGCCTCCTCATCGGCCTTCTGCTTGCTCTGAGCTGCAAACTCAGTCTCGATACTGGGTTTCAACAAGCGCTTGAATGCATCATCGACAGCCTCGCCTACCAGAGTCTGGCACTCGCCAAAGCCATGAACATAATGACGTTTCAGTTTGGTGATGCAAGTTTCTTCATCTGCAGATATGCTGACACGCAGGAAACCTGCCGCCTCTCCACGACGCATGGCCAACAAACGATGGGAAGAACAACGTTTCAATGGTTCCGAGAAGTCGAAATAATCGGAGAAGCGCTGGGCATCTTCCTCGTCTTTCTTCTTTGCCACCACCTTTGAGGTGATGATGGCGCCACGACGGAACTCACCTCGTATCTGGTTGCGACTCTGCTCATTCTCGCTTACCGTCTCGGCTATAATGTCCTTAGCTCCCTGGAGCGCAGCCTCTACATCGCTCACCTTGTCACCCACAAACTTGCGGGCAGCCTGCTCAGGATTACGTTCGCGCTGAAGCAGGAGGAGCTGTGCCAACGGTTCAAGACCCTGTTCGCGAGCCACCTGTGCACGAGTACGACGCTTGGGTTTAAAAGGCAGATAGATGTCTTCCAGCTCTGTGGCGTCCCAACAGTTGTCGATGCGCTGCTGCAACTCTGCCGAAAGCTTGCCTTGATCGTCTATGGTCTTCAGGATGGTTTCCTTGCGCTTCGCCATCTCCTTATATTTCTCGTTGGCCTGAGCCACCGCCTCTATCTTCACCTCGTCCATGTTGCCGGTTTTCTCCTTACGGTAGCGGGAGATGAAGGGAATAGTACAACCTTCCTCAAGCAACTCTAATGTATTTTCGACAGCTTTCTCGCTCAAAGCAAGAGCGGCCGCAATCATCTTTGAAAATGGATTCATTTCTTGCATTTATTTATTGTAATGCAAAGATACAAGAAAAAAGTCGCAAAGACAAATCTCCTTGCGACTTTTTCTGTTTTTAGCATTACTTATCATTACTTCTTGATGGTAAACTCGAACTTCAATCCTCCTTCGGGCAGATTGGCTGCCCGAATGGTTCCTCCATGCAGCAATACCGAGTTTTTCACGATGGCAAGTCCCAGCCCTGTACCTCCCATCTTACGGCTGCGCCCCTTGTCCACACGATAGAAACGCTCAAAGATGCGAGCCAAATGCTCCTGAGGCACTCCCTGTCCGTTGTCTCGGAAAATGAAATGCCACTTATTGCCAACCTCTTTGCCTTCCAGGGTGATGGTTGTTTCTTCACCGGCATAGGCTATGGCATTATCGGTAAGGTTGCGGAAGATGCTGTAAAGCATACTTCGGTTTCCCTTCACCACGATGTGCTCGGGCAACAGGTTATGAAAACTCATCTTGCGCTCCTCGCGCTCAAGGGCGGTTTCTCTCATGATGTCGCTGACCAACTGAGTGATGTCTACCGCCTCGAAATCTATCATGTCGGAACCATCGTCCAGACGGTTGAGTGTAGAAATATCACGCAAGAGCGAAGTGAGTCTTTCACTCTGGGCATAACAGCGCTGCAAGAACTGCTGCTTCATTTCTTCGCTGATACGGGGATTGTCGATAATAGTCTCCAAATAGCCCTGTATGCTTGCCACTGGTGTCTTCAACTCGTGGGCAATGTTCTGGGTAAGCTGCCGTTTCAGAATATCCTGTTCCTTGCGCGTGGTCTGTATTCGCTTGTACATCTTGATGATACGCTCGGCTATCTCGCCCAGTTCATCATTGGGGAAAGTCGCCAGGTCTTCTATCTCAAGACTCTCATTATGATCGGCTTTATAGGCGAAGATGCGCAACTTGGCCACGTTCTTTCCCAAGCGATGCATAAACCGATAAAGCACAATGGTAAGGAGTATGATAGCAAAGATGGCAAACCAGATGTAATGCTGGTCGGCCTTCAACGACTTGGAGAGATCGTTGTTATAAGGCAAAGCGCTTCGGATAATAATGGAATCGGCAGGGAAATAAGTGGCCACATAGAAGTAATCATGCTTCAGGGTCTTCGACTGTCGCTCCACACTCGAGCCCAGTCCTGTCCTCAATGCTTCCTGTATCTCCTTTCGGTTGATGTGATTGGAGAAATGATCGAAGTCGTTTCGCATATTGTCGTACACCACCTTGCCATTAGGGCGTATCAGAGTAATACGCAAGTCCTTACTCTCGTGTTCTCTTATAAAAACATTCAGCTTGTCGCGTGCCACATCTACTGCCTTTCCGCTGCTGTCGCTCAGAATGATTCCCTTGTCGTGAGCCAACGACAAATCTTCCTCTAAAAGGGCATTGTAGTTGCTCAACTTCAACGTGAGCGTGCTTATCTTGAATTGCTTCTCGCGAGCCTGCTGAAAGATGATAAAGCTGACTGCGAACACCAAGAACACAGCCAACACCACGAAATAGAGCCGACGCCCAAGCTTCGACTTTTTTTCTTTAAATTCATACATATCTCCACCTTATTATATTATGCGTCGAAATAATAACCGAATCCCAAACGGGTAACGATACACTTGGCAAACTTGCCTATCTTCTTGCGCATACGTGTGATGTTGACATCCACCGTACGGTCGAGAACCAACACATCCTTGGGCCATACGCGGTCGATGAGTTCCTGACGCGAGAAGACTCTTCCGCGCTCCTCCAACAACAGACGAAGCAACTCAAACTCAGTCTTGGTGAATGGCACGTCCTCTCCGTCCACACTCACCGACTTTTTGTCGAGATTGAGCAACAGGCCCTGATAACTGATGACTGCCGGTTCCTCTGCTCCTTCCAACCTGCTGGCTGTACGGCGCAACACGGCACGCACCCTAACCATTACCTCACGGATAGAGAATGGTTTGGAGATATAATCATCGGCACCCAGGTTGAAGCCTGTCACCGTGTCGTTTTCCGTATCACGAGCTGTAAGGAAGATAATAGGAATATGGGCCGTCACCTCACTGTTCTTCAGTTGCTTGGCAAGCTGAAAACCGCTCATTCCTCCCATCATCACATCGAGGAGCAAGAGATTGTAAGACGCAATGTCTTTCTCCAAAGCCTCTTCTGCCGAATTGGCGGTCTCTACCTGATAACCTTCAGTCTCAAGATTGAACTTCAGGATTTCACAGAGATCCTGCTCGTCGTCGACTACTAATATTCTGCTGTCTTTTTCGTCCATAATCGAAACATTTAATATTACGGGGGCAAAGTTACAACTTTTATTTTGTAACATGCGTTACATTTGATTACAATTCTGTGTCATTTTACCAAAAAGCAAAAGGGGAAACCTACCATCCCTGGCCAGTTCCCCCATATATATAGTTCTCAAAACACTTTCCTATTGCTAAACACTTAATTTTATTCAAAAAACGAGAAGAGAATAACATAGCAAAGAACACACATCGCCAACGAAATGCATCCCATGTAAGAGTAAATAAAAAAATACGTGGTACTGGTTTTACGGATTCACTCTGACTCTTTACTAATCTAACCCAAAAGAAAGGCCGAGCGAAAAAACTCCAAACCACCTTTTACTAATACAACTTACATCGACATGAATTCTCAAAATTCTTATCAATGGTTTCGCAACCATTCCATTATCTGACTGCAAAATTACAAAAAAAAGCAATACAAAGCTCTTTTTTAGGTGGAAAAATTGAGTTTTACGGGTATTTTTTAACTTATTTAATGTTTTTATCCCCTAATACAACTACTAAGTAACTCCAAAAACATCCAAAAGCCTTTACTGGCGCTTTTGAGCTGTAAATACCTCAACCTTCGCAAATAGAGAAGTGGAGTATATAAATAGTGCGCAAGAATGCACCTGCAGATGCTTGTAATTCTTTGGCCATTTGTTTTTAGTACTACAGAAAATTGTGTTTTAAGCAAGCAGGGCGGACGCATCAAAATGCGTTCGCCTCCAAAAGTTTTGACAGGTAATTTTCGTCCCAGCCAGCTTTCATTCTTTTTAAGTTGAGACTTCCCTTGATCGTTTTATCCTTTTTAAGGATGGACAA